>JAEEGL013093723.1_pt1 | contig 17217 bp, 9 predicted proteins | sample 9134231 | NCBI WGS metagenome assembly JAEEGL01 (sample SAMN16246548, study PRJNA631951) | gut metagenome | biome: gut microbiome; feature: rumen; material: fiber-attached | host: Bos | place: Iran: Karaj | collected 2018-10
AAAGACTGTCCGATTCTCTTACCCGGTATATCTTCTTCCAAACCGCTGAGTCGTTTAGCAAGTTCTAACATGGGAGGTATTCCGATTCCACCTGCCATAAGAGCTATCTTCTTATCCGTAGCACATGTTATGTCATATCCGTTGCCTAAAAGTCCCAGAATTCGCACTGCTCTTCCCGTCTTCAGGTGCGACATCTCATTGGTTCCTTTGCCGACAATCCTGTAAACAAGCCTTATTGCAGTCTTTTTTTCATCCACCTCACATATACTTATTGGTCTCGGGAGAAGTGTGGATGCATTATTGGGATATACTCCGACGAACTGGCCGGGTATAACACCCTTTGCAAGATCCGTCTCCAGCCAGAGGCTAAATATATCACATGCTATCTCTTCATTTCTTATTACGGTAGCCGAAGTCATTTTTTTCATATCTTGGTCCTTCATATTCCTTACTCATTTTATTGAATTGTCAGATTATTGTGCACAATTGCACCCTTGCAAATTGTCATTTCTACATCACCTGTTATATCTGTGTTTTTGAAGGGAGAATTGGCGGATTTACTGCAAAAAACATCCGTTTTTTGTATCTTATCTGCGTCAAAAACCAGCAAATTGGCATGTCTGCCAATTGCAAGTTTTCCTGCGTCAATTTTATAGAATTCCGCAGGATTTTTACTCATCTTGCAGAAGAGTTGCAGCAAAGTCATGTTATGTTTACGAACTAGTATGTCATACGATACCTTTAATGACGTCTCCAGACCAATTAGTCCGCTGGGAGCATCCGTTATCGCTTTATCTTTTTCAAATTTTGCATGAGGAGCGTGATCTGTCGCCACACAATCGATTGTTCCGTCAAAAATTCCTTCGATAAGAGCAAGTCTGTCCTCCTCCGTTCGAAGTGGCGGATTCATTTTTGCATTCGTTCCGAATTTAATAACAGCCTCTTCTGTAAGGGCAAGATGGTGGGGAGTCACTTCAGCATAGATGTTATTTTTATCTGTCCGTTTTTTTGCCTCCCTGATCAGCTGAACTGCTTCCTTGCTACTTACATGTTGTATATTGATTCTGGCTCCTGTCTCAAGAGCAAGATCCAGATCTCTTTTTACCATGTCGATTTCTGCCTGTCTGTCGCTTCCGCCGATTCCGTAATGCTTTGATGCCAGACCTCTGTTCACACCGTTATTCTCTATATACTTTGGATTCTCTTCATGAAAAGAAAGTATGTATCCCTTTTCAGCCGATATCTCCATCGCCTTTCTGACGATTTCCTCTTCAAGAATGGGTATACCGTCGTCTGTAAATCCTATGGCGCCGGCCTTACTCAGGGCATCAAAATCAACCAGTTCCTTGCCTTTAAGCCCTTTTGTGATGCTGGCACAGGAATGAACGTTGATTCCCGTCTTTTTTCCTTTATTCAGTACATATTCCAGAGTCTCCACAGAGTCGATGGTAGGATTCGTGTTGGCCATCATAACAACATCTGTGAATCCACCTCTGGCAGCTGCCCGGGCTCCGGTCTCAATATCTTCCTTATATTCAAAGCCGGGGTCTCTGAAATGCACATGTACATCCACAAGCCCCGGTCCTATTATCTTATTGCTACAGTCATATATATCCGGATTAAATCTCTTATAATCCGGATACTCAGTCTCTATGTCATCGTAGATGTGCAATAAACCTTCATCATCTACAAAAATATCTCTTACTCTTTCATATTCTTCATATGGGTCAACAAGCAATCCTCCCTTGAGAACTAAACTCATACAGCCTCCTCCTTGTTGCGCTCATGTGTCTCAATAATAAGCTGTCTGGCTGCTTCAGGCAAAGCTTTGATTTCTTCCTTGGACATATCCTTTGTTACGAAGGGTTTTCCGTATTCAATGATAACATGTGTTTTCTTTACCTTCGGTTTGTGGTCTTCAAATATATCAGCCGAGCCCACAATGGTAACAGGAATTACATCACACGAGCTCTTTTCGGCAATCTTAAAGCTTCCACCCTTAAAAGGAAGGAATTCTCCTTCCACCTTGCTTCTTGTTCCTTCCGGGAAGATAAATATACTTGTTCCCTTCTTTACGGAATCCACAGCTTTAAGAATTGTCTGCATTCCCTGTCTTATATCATTTCTGTCAAGGAAAAGACATCCTATATTTTTCATCCACATATTAAATATGGGAACTTTCTTCATCTCAATCTTGGAAATGAATCCTGTGGGACGTTTCATATATACATAATTGATAAGAATATCAAATATACTTCTGTGATTTGCTACATACAAAACTGCTCTGTCCTCAGGAATGTTTTCTTTTCCTTTGACGGTAATCTTGGTGCCCGTTATAAAAAGCACAGCACTGAATGCCCATCTGATAATAGCTAAAGAAGCCATAGCTTTGCTTTCGGGTGAAAACAGACCTATCAGCTGAAGTACAAGCCACACGGGCAATGATAATATTAAAAATAAGACAATAAACACTATCGCAACGATTGTTCTGATCATTAAATACTCCTCAAAAATGCGCAATAATTAATTCGTAAATTAATTTTGCAAGGTTTTTACAATACTTTCAAATCCCATGCTGTGGGAGGCTTTTACCAATATGGTGTCATTCTTCTTCAGTATATCTTTCATATTATCTAAGAAAGAATCGAGAGTCTCAAAGTAGTATCTCTCTCCCTTTGCCTCCTCTGTTCCTTCGTAGCTTGCTTTTGAAAGACCACCTACACATATTATCACATCTATCCCTGCTTTTACAGCATACTCCCCTGTCTCCCTGTGGAGCTTAATCTCATCTTCTCCCAGTTCAAACATGTCTCCCATGATAGCAACCTTTCTTCCCGTAGACAGACTCAGAAGATCCAATGCTGCCTTCATGGATGTAGGGTTTGCATTATAGCAGTCATCGATGATGGTATAATTCTCTGTACTTAATATATTACTTCTTCCCTTGGTTGAGGGAACATTCTCTATTCCTTGCTCTATTTCATCAGACGTAAGTCCAAGTGCCTCACCCACCGCCATTGCTGCGAGAGCATTATTAACCATATGTGCTCCGGGCAAGGGAATGTTACATTCTATAGTTTCACCGCTTACTTTACTTTCCAGAACGGCCTCAGTACCGAAGAGCCCCTTGTTTTCCTTTTTAGAAACGTGATAATCAAATCTCTCTTCTTTTCCAAAGAACAGAGGAGCTTTTCCCTGAACTTCCTTAACCTTTATAAGTTTGTCATCATCGCCGTTTAAAATAACGCATGCGTTTTTATTCAAATTCTCAAAGCATTCCGTCTTTGCTCTGAATACTCCGTCTCTGTCTCCTAAGAATTCCAGATGACATTGGCCGATATTGGTTATAAGCATTATATCCGGACGTGCTATTGCACTCAGTCTGTTCATCTCTCCAAAATGATTAATGCCCATCTCAAGAACAAGAACCTCGTGTTCTTCCCTTGTCTGAAGGATAGTCAGGGGCATTCCAACCTCATTGTTGAAATTACCCTGTGTGAACCAGACCTTGTACTTCCTCGATAATACGCTGGCGACAAATTCCTTGGTAGTTGTTTTACCGACGCTTCCGGTTATTCCGATCACGGGAATATCAAGCTGGCTTCTGTAATATTTTGCTATCTCTTTTAAGGCAACAAAAGAATCCTCCACAAGTATACAGGGGCCCGTTAATTTCTCGGGCAGTTTTTCGCATACTACTGCCAGGGCACCTTTCTCAAATACCTGATCGATAAATGAATGGCCGTCGACCTTTTCACCCTTTGTTGCAATGAAGACAAAGTCCTTTTCCACAAGTCTGGAGTCTATTACAACTCCTTTTGCTTCGGCGTCTCCGGCTTCAGGGCCGTGCAAAACACCGTGACATGCTTCACATATTGCTGATAATCCCATGTTTTTCATAGAAAAACCTCTTACTCTTCTTTTTTTCCCTTACTCGTCTCTTCCCGCAAGCTTTGTCAGTCTCTCACATAATTCCGGGAAATCTACTCCTACAGCTTTGGCTTCCTGCGGCAGAAGAGATGTAGCTGTCATACCCGGCAGAGTATTTGCCTCCAAACAGTAGATTTTCTCTTCCTCGTTCATCATAAAATCAAGTCTTGCATAGTTCTTAAGGCGAAGTGCTTTGAAGCCCATCTCCGCGTATTTCTGCATTTCTTTTGTCTTTTCATCTGAAATTTGAGCAGGACATGTCTCTACGCAGGATCCGGCCTGATATTTGTTCTTATAGTCGTAGAATCCCTGCTTGGGAGCGATCTCTATGATAGGAAGCGCTTTTCCTTCTATTACTCCTACGGAAAACTCTCTTCCTTTTACATATTCTTCAACCACTATTTCATCGTCGTATTTAAAGGAATCTTCCACTCCCGCTTTATATTCGTCTTCGTTATGGGCTATGGTAACTCCTACACTTGAGCCTCCGTTGCAGGCCTTTACCACGCAGGGATAACCTATTCTGTTTTCGCTATTCTCTCCCTTTTTCAGATGATAACCTGCCGGTGTGGGCACACCGTTATAAGCCATCAGTTCCTTGGCTATGGATTTATTCATGCATATAGCCGAACTTACACTGTCTGTTCCGGTGTATTTAATTCCATTCAGGTCAAAACAGGCCTGAATCTTACCGTTTTCTCCGTTTTCACCATGAAGAGCCATGAATACAACATCCGCATCCTGGCAAAGTTTTATTACATTGGGTCCGAAGAAATTCTTAGCACCGTCCGGTCTTAAGGCCTTTACCGCCTGCAAATCAGGGTTATTTTCGCTTATTGTACCAATCTTGGCACTCCAGTCGACGTCTTCTTCCCATATGTTCGCTATGTCTCCTTCATAACCCAAATATACATCCAGAATAATAGCCTGATGTCCTTTTTCTTTCAGTGCTGCATATACATTTTTACCGGTAACCAGGGATACATCTCTCTCAGTACTTGTACCACCTGCCAAAACTACAATTTTCACTTTTTTACTCCTTTGTAATCGTATTTTCGGATGTCCTGTTGCTGCCAAGGACGAATATCAGTTTAGAAAGCTGCATTACATCCTCGGAGACAGTTCCTGCTTCCGCAGCTTTTACCTCATTCAAGTGATTGACTTTATCTTTATTAAGGCCGAAGAGATAATGCATATAATTGCCCTGTATGCTGGCATATTCATGACTTGAAAGAACATAACTGCAGATTCCCAGTATCATCATGTTATCCAGGATAGCATTATCATCGAGGCTCTCTATATCCGGCTGGACATAGAAGTGAGCCTTATCTGTCTTAATGGATATATCCGAAGCCTTATCGACATATGAGGTAAATATGCCTTCACATCGCGCATAATCTGTTCTGTAATCGGTCTTAAGATATGCCATATCGGCTAAAAGAACCATATTATAGGGTGACAGTTTCTTGGATGAAGCGCTTAAAGCATCGTACTCTGCTATAGCCGTAAGATATTTTGCATAGCCTGTTATTCTGTAAAGGTTGGCTGCAGCATAGTATCTTACATCCGCCGGAATCGCATCCTTCTGCATATCGGCATATATATAGGCACTGTTGGCCAGCGCTATGACCGAATTGTAATACAAAAGATCTTCATCCTTATAGACATAATAATACTGAGCCAGTGTGCCCGCCATCATAGACGCGAACTCAGGACTTACCGCATTGTCACCGACAAAATACTCATCCTTTTTCTCCAGCAGACTGTCCACACATTCTCTTACAAATTTGTCATCCGTTTTAGAGGTCGGATAGATTTCTTTGGTTAACATAATGTTATCAATAGAAAACATCATGTCTTCCTTGTTTTTAAAATCGTAATCCGATATAGTCTTAAGGACTCTGTCGTTCATGTCAATGTATATGTCGCTGTCAACGGCAAATTCGTCCGAATATCCCACATCATCCTGATATATACGGTATACTCCCTCATCGGTAAGTGTCGAAAAATCTCCTATATAGATATTAAAATCTTTATCTTTGGTCTCGAGCATGGTCATATTGCTGTCTGCAACCACTTCTTTGCTCTTCATGTTGATTATCTGGTAATTCTGTCCGAGATTCGAACCATAGATATAAAAGACTTTTTTCGCACTTGGAAGATAACCTTCCTTGTCTATGATGATATGAGATGTCTGAGGTGTTCGTTCATAGTCGATTACTGTGTCAAGTCCCAGGCTGCCTGAGCCCCAATTATAGAGAGACTCTGCCATAACAGGTGTCCCGGACACCAGTGACAGAGCTGTTAATGCAGTTATAAATCTAAGAAACTTACGCATTTTTCCACCTAACACATTATTTCTTACATTATACTCGCTTGATGGTTAATTTTCCAGCCACTTTAGGCCGATAATATAGGTATAAGCGGAGCCATTTGCTTAACATATCAGAAAGGAGATAGTTATTTGAAGATCAATTCCTATGAAATAGGAATGGATTCCGCCAGAACTTCTAGTTCTTATTCTACAAGGAAGTTTTCCATGGGCATTTCAGCTCAAAAAAAAGAAGGATTTCTGTCTATGGCCGATTCCTTCAACAATTCTTTGAATCAATCACTTGACACGGAGGATTCGGCTCTTGATGCCGCTTCCGAGGCTGACAGTGATTCCGGTTCCTCTGTTATGGATACTTTTAAAAGTATGCAGACAGACTTCTATGATCGCATTAGCGCACGTAACAGTTCCAACACTCGAACTATTTCAAGCATTGCAGAATTCAGGGACTACTATATTCGTTATCTCTGGCAGGTACTTTTCGGTGAAAAGCACAAATATGAACCCGATAATTACCTGAACTTTAATTCTGCGTGCGATACTGCTTCATCCGATAGTTTTTCATTTTCAACAATTAAGATATCTCTCAATGAGGAATTCTACTATTCCGAAAGCGAGACTACATCATTTTCTTCCGTCGGAAACGTCTGTACCGAGGACGGTAGGGAGATTTCTTTCAGTCTGGACGTTGAGATGAGTCGTTCTTTCAGCGCCTACTATAAAAGAGAGGGAATTCCCGTAACCAATATGATTGATCCTCTTGTAATTAATTTTACGGGGGATATATCTACTCTTTCGGACAGCAAATTCTATTTTGATCTCGACAGCGACGGAGAAAAAGATCTAATCTCTGCTCCTTCGGAGGGCAGCGGTTTTCTTGCCCTTGATAAAAACAACGATGGTACCATAAATGACGGTTCGGAGCTCTTCGGCACATCAAGCGGTGACGGATTCGGGGAGCTTGCAAAACTGGATTCCGACGGAAACGGCTGGATCGATGAAAACGATTCTGTCTGGAAAGACCTGAAGATCTGGGTAACCGACAAGGATGGCAAGTCCGAGCTCAGCAGTCTTAAAGACAAAAATGTTGGCGCTATCTTCTTAGGCAACAGCGATACCGACTTCTCTTTGCGGTCCGGTATTGACGGAAGTCTAAAGGGTGCCATAAGAAAAACAGGCATTTTTCTATATGAGGACGGCTCAGGTGTGGGTACGATCAATCACCTGGATATAGCCAACTGATATCCTTCGGCTTTTCAGACATATGTCTGTTCCGATATTCTTAATTAAAGGCTCAGCTTATAAAAGCCCCGACGACCACACAGGTCTCGGGGCTTTTTACTATTTTACTCTGTTGTAATTAATAAGGCAGCCGTCAAGAATAATCTTGCGTTCTTCATCGGTAAGATCACCAAGTCTCAATTCAAATTCCCTGAGTCCCTCGTCTCCTACTTTATATGCCTTAATTACCGAAAGCTTCTCGCTTACAGCCTTCTTAATCTCCGGAACGAAGATATAATCAAGGTTTTTGAAAGGAAGCTCTCCTTCGGGAATGATAAATGGAAGCATTCCCCAGTTGATTAGGTTACTTCTGTATCTCTTTGTGGCATATTCATTGGCTATATTCGCCCATCCGCCAAGCACCTTCTGGCATGAAGCCGCCTGTTCTCTTGCGGAACCGTCTCCGGGCTTAACAGCAAAAATGGTAGAACCTACGCCAATGTTGCCATTATCAACGGCACTGAATTCTTTTTTGATCTTCTCCATAACAGGTCCCAGCTCTGCAAGAGCCGCCACGGGATCTTTGCCCTCCATAAGGGCTTTTTCAGCTGCCTGAACCTCTTTTGCACGGCCTACGTATTCCGGATCCTTACGGGATAAAGTGAACTCCGCAAGTCCAAGAGGATTCGATCTGAAGGATGATGTCTCTCCCGAAGGAATAAGTTCATCAGTTGTTGTAACAGGATCGTGAATCTCACTTACAACCTTCAGGATAAGGTTATCAGGAAGTTCCGTCATCTTTGGCCAGTCTTTGATATTGGGACCGAATTTGATCTCAACACTTGGATCTGCCACGCCATGAGAATCGTATACTCTGTTCTTATAAATATTTGAATCAAAGTAATATTTATACTTAGAAAAATCTCCGTCAAATTCAGTTGCGGGAGTAAGGAATCCCTTATTAGCCGCGGTTGCCGCAATGGATCTTGCATCCATAAGAGCAACTGAAGCCACCTGACCGTTCTGAATCTTCGAACCTTCTCTGTTAGGGAAGTTACGTGTGCTGTGACGGATTGAGAATGCGTTGTTGGCAGGTGTATCACCCGCACCGAAGCAGGGACCGCAGAATGCTGTCTTAAGTATTGCACCTGTCTCAAGAAGGGTTGCCGCACAACCGTTCTTAAGAAGTTCCATATATATAGGTGTTGATGCAGGATATACGCTGAGTGTAAACTCATCTGCACCGATGTATTTGTTCTTAAGTATATCTGCCGCTGCACAGATATTTTCAAAGCCACCGCCCGCACATCCGGCAATTACACCCTGATCCACATAGAATCTTCCGTTACGGACTTTATCCTGAAGTGAATATTCCACATCGTTACCGAAACTTACTTTAGCTCTTTCTTCGGTCTCATGAAGAACATCCTTAAGGTTCTCGTTAACAAAATCTATTGTATAGGCATTGCTGGGATGGAAAGGCATCGCAATCATTGGTCTTACAGCCGAAAGATCGATATTAATCATTCCATCATAATATGTCACATCACCGGGATTAAGTTCCTTATAATCTTCACTTCTTCCGTGAATATCATAGAAATCCTTTATCTCATCGTCTGTCTGCCAGATACTTGAAAGACAGGTTGTCTCGGTAGTCATTACATCAACACCGATTCGGAAATCCGCACTGAGATTCTTAACACCGGGGCCCACGAATTCAAGGACCTTGTTTTTAACGTATCCGTTGGCAAAAACAGCTCCTATAAGTGCTATTGCCACGTCCTGAGGACCTACACCCTTAACCGGCTCTCCCGAAAGGTATACGCCGATTACTCCCGGTCTGTCTATATCATAGGTCTGACTGAGCAGCTGTTTAACAAGCTCAGGACCGCCTTCACCCATTGCCATTGTTCCCAGGGCTCCGTAACGGGTATGAGAATCCGAACCCAGTATCATTCTTCCGCCGCCTGCAAGCATCTCTCTTGCAAACTGATGAATTACAGCCTGATGAGGGGGAACATATACTCCGCCGTATTTCTTTGCACAGCTGAGACCAAACATGTGATCATCTTCATTAATGGTTCCGCCTACGGCACAAAGAGAGTTGTGGCAGTTGGTAAGAACATAGGGAATCGGAAATTTCTCCAGTCCGGATGCTCTTGCGGTCTGTATAATACCCACAAAAGTAATATCATGGCTGGTAAGCTTGTCGAATTTGATCTTAAGCTTATCCATATTGCCGGAAGTATTGTGGGCTTCCAGAATTCCATATGCGATGGTATTCTTTAATGCCTCTTCTTTGCTGATAGTTATTCCTGTTTTCGATGCTACGGCACTTAATGCTTCTGCACTGTCTTCGACAATCTCAGATCCTTTAAGAAGATAAGCGCCGGCCTTTGATAATGAGATCATAGGACTCCTTTTTGCTTGTTTGTTATATTTTGATTTAATAATTTACTACTTTTTAGACACTGTTATCTTGTCCAGATGCCATATTTCATCAACATATTCCTGTATGGTTCTGTCAGATGTAAACTTACCTGAAGAAGCCACATTGAGAATAGCGGCCTTAGCCCATCTCTCGCTGTCTCTGTAGAAATCTTCAATCTTTTTCTGAGCCTCAGCATAAGATCTGAAGTCTTTCAGGATAAAATATCTGTCAGCTACATCTGTTGAGAGGGTGTTAAGAAGCGAATTGTAAAGAGGACGGAATCTTTCCGGATCCTCAGGCGCATAAAATCCGTTAACCAACTGCATAAGAACTTTTCTGATATCTTCATCATTGTTGAAGATATCCATAGGATTGTATCCGCCGTTGTTCTCATAGTTAATTACCTCGTCGGATGAAAGTCCGAAGATCACCGCATTCTCATCTCCTACTTCTTCAACTATCTCAACATTGGCTCCGTCCATTGTTCCGAGGGTGATGGCTCCGTTAAGCATGAATTTCATGTTGCCGGTTCCGCTGGCTTCTTTACTTGCCGTAGATATCTGCTCGGATACATCTGAAGCCGCAAAGATTATTTCAGCATTGGATACTCTGTAGTTCTCGATAAATACTACCTTAATCTTGCCGTTTATGCTCTTATCATTATTAATAACATCCGCTACCGAATTAATAAGCTTGATTGTAAGCTTGGCTGTCTTGTATCCTGCCGCTGCTTTTGCACCAAAGATGAATGTTCTTGGATACATATCAATTTCGGGATGTTCCTTAATCTGATTGTAGAGATACATAACGTGCAGAATGTTGAGAAGCTGTCTCTTGTATTCATGCAGTCTCTTTACCTGAACATCAAATATGGAATTGGGATCAACCTCTATTCCGTTGTGTTCCTTGATATATCTCGCAAGTCTTACCTTGTTCTGGTACTTGATTGCCATGAACTGTTCTCTTGCCTTCTTATCGTTGGCGTAAGACTTAATCTTTGATATCTTTGCAAGATCCGTTATCCAGCCGTCGCCGATTCTTTCAGATATCCAGTCTGCAAGAAGGGGATTGGCATGAAGAAGGAATCTTCTCTGTGTGATACCGTTGGTCTTGTTGTTGAACTTCTTGGGGAACATCTCATAGAAGTCCCTGAGCTCCTGCTTTTTAAGTATCTCTGTATGAAGTCTTGCAACACCGTTTACCGAATAGCCGGCTACAATGGCAAGGTGAGCCATCTTAACCTGACCGTCATATATAATGGCCATCTTGCGGATCTTTTCGTCCGTAAGTCCGGTCTCTCTCGGATATTTTTCCTCTATTGCAAGTATAAATCGTCTGTTGATCTCCTCAACTATCTGATATATACGGGGAAGAAGTCTTGAGAACAGCTCGATGGGCCATTTTTCAAGGGCTTCTGACATAATTGTATGGTTGGTATAAGCACATGTCTTTGTAGTAACCTTCCATGCATCATCCCATGAAAGTCCGTGCTCATCCATAAGTATTCTCATGAGCTCGGCGATCGCTACTGTGGGATGTGTATCATTAAGCTGGAATGTTACCTTCTCATAGAACTTTTTAATATCCTTGTGAGTACGCATGTACTTGGCAACAGCTTCCTGAACAGATGCCGATATGAAAAAGTACTGCTGCTTAAGTCTCAGTTCCTTACCTGCATAATGATTGTCATTGGGATAAAGAACTTCAACTATGTTACGGGCAAGGTTCTCCTGCTCTACCGCCTTCTGATAATCTCCCTTATCGAAAGAATCAAGCTGGAAGCACTCTACGGGAGCTGCATCCCAGATTCTTAAGGTATTAACCACGCCATTGCCGTAGCCTACTATGGGAATATCATAAGGAACAGCCTTTACCGATGTATATCCTTCCTGTTTGAAGACATTTTTGCCCTTTTCATCCTGATATACATTAATATATCCGCCGAATTTGATCTCTTTTGTGTATTCCGGACGTCTGAGTTCGAAAGGATTGCCGTATTCAAGCCAGTTGTCGGGTACTTCTATCTGATATCCGTCCTTAATCTTCTGCTTGAACATACCGTAACGATAACGGATACCGCATCCATACGCACCATAACCCAAAGTAGCCAGTGAATCAAGGAAGCAGGCAGCAAGTCGTCCGAGACCACCGTTTCCAAGAGCTGCATCCGGCTCCTGGTCCTCAATCACATTGATGTCGATTCCCATCTCATCCAGACATTCAGCTACTTCTTTATAAGCCTTAAGATTGATAAGGTTATTGCCCAATGCTCTTCCCATAAGGAACTCCATGGACATATAGTAGACCATCTTGGGGTCTTCCTTTTCGAATTCCTTCTGCGTAGCCATCCAGTTATCGACTATTATATCCTTTACCGCATAGCCCACAGCTTGGAATTTCTCCTGATCCGTTGCCTCATCAAGACTTTTTCTGTAAAGCGTTTTGATGTTGTAATTTACACTGTTCTTGAATGCTTCTTTGTCAAAAGACAAAGCTGCTGCCTTTTTACCAGCCATAATTTCGCGCCCCTCTCTGCACAATAATTAATTCGTGATTTATTTTTCGATGGAAATTGTAACGTTTTCTCCGTTAACATTCCACTCTTTGCTTACCTTATATTCATCAGTAAAGCTGAATCCTGTAGCAAGAACCTTGTCAGCTATTGTCTTCTCATTGTTCTTAACGATAGCAGCGAGTTTCTCATTGCCCACTACCGCAACCTTGATATGATCCATAACCTCGAAGCCGTTGTCTTTTCTCATGGTCTGAATCTTACTGATGATCTCGTTAACATTACCTTCTTCAATAAGCTCGGGAGTAAGTGTTGCATCAAGAACAACTGTAAGTCGGTTGTTGTTCTCTGTTACAAAACCTTCCTTCTGTACCATTGTTATAAGAAGATCTTCTTCTGTAAGCTCTATGCTTTCTCCTGCATCCTCAAACTTAAGAGCTCCATTTTCCTGAAGTTCTGCATAAGCCTTATTACCGTCAAGGGAAGCAAGTGTCTTCTGTATGAATCCAAGATGCTTTCCGTACTTAGGGCCTACTGTCTTAAGCTGTGGCTTGAATGTATATGTTGTGAACTCACTTACATCATCTGTAAATGATATAGCCTTAACATTCAGCTCGTCAGCGATAATATCCTGATAGAAGTCAGAGAGCTCCTCTTCGGCTTTTACGAACATTCTTCCGATAGGCTGACGGTTCTTGATGCTTGAAGCATTTCTGCAGGCACGTCCCATAACAACGATGTTCATTACCTCATCCATCTTGCCTTCCAGATCTGCATCGATATACTTCTCTTCAACCTCAGGAAAATCACAAAGGTGAACTGATACCGGTGCATTCTTGTCCAGTGAGCATACCAGATTACGATAGATTTCGTCTGCCATGAAAGGAATCATGGGTGCTGCGGCCTTTGAAACCGTTACAAGAGCCGTATAAAGGGTCATGTAAGCGTTGATCTTATCCTGTTCCATTCCCTTAGCCCAGAATCTCTCTCTGCCACGTCTTACGTACCAGTTACTCATCTCGTCCACAAATTCCTGAAGTGCTCTTGCTGCTTCAGGTATTCTGTAATTAAAGAGATCGTTGTCAACCTCCTTAACCATTGTATTCATCTTTGATATAAGCCACTTATCCATTACGGTAAGCTTATCGTAGTCCAGTGTATACTTTGTTGCATCAAAATTGTCTATGTTGGCATAGAGAACAAAGAATGCATATGTATTCCACAAAGTACCCATGAACTTACGCTGTCCTTCTATAACAGCATCTCCATGGAATCTGTTGGGAAGCCAAGGTGCGGAATTGATGTAGAAATACCATCTGATGGCATCTGCGCCGTACTTCTCCAGTGCTTCAAAAGGATCAACCGCATTTCCCTTTGATTTACTCATCTTCTGGCCCTTTTCGTCCTGAACGTGACCCAGAACTATAACATTTTCATAAGGAGCCTTGTTGAAGAGGATTGTTGACTCAGCCATAAGTGAATGGAACCATCCACGGGTCTGATCCACTGCCTCTGATATAAACTGAGCAGGGAACTGCTTCTCAAAGAGATCCTTGTTCTCAAAAGGATAATGATGCTGTGCAAAAGGCATTGCACCTGAATCAAACCAGCAGTCAATAACTTCCGGTACTCTCTTCATTGTGCCGCCGCAATCGGGACACTTCATTGTTACATCATCAATGTATGGACGATGAAGTTCAACTTTTTCAGCGTCGTTAACACCGCTTCTGCTCTTCAATTCTTCTCTGCTGCCTATGCATTCCTGATGTCCGCAGCCTTCACACTCCCAGATATTGAGAGGTGTTCCCCAGTAACGGTTACGTGAGATAGCCCAGTCCTGGATATTTTCAAGCCAGTTACCGAAACGTCCCTTACCGATGGATTCGGGAATCCAGTTAACTGTATTGTTGTTCTTGATAAGGTCATCTCTTACTGCTGTTTCCTTGATATACCATGACTCTCTTGCATAGTAGATAAGAGGAGTGTCACATCTCCAGCAGTGAGGATATTCATGCTCGAATTTGGGAGCATCAAAAAGCTTTCCTTCTGCATCAAGATCCTTAAGTACTTCAGGATCCGCCTTCTTAACAAAGAGACCCGCATAAGGAGTTTCTTCAGTCATCTCACCTTTTCCGTTAACGAACTGAACAAAAGGAAGGTCATAATCTCTTCCTATTCTGGAGTCGTCTTCACCGAATGCAGGTGCGATATGTACTATACCGGTACCGTCTGACATGGTAACGTATGAATCACATGTTACAAAATGAGCCTTCTTGCCGGCCTTGCGGGCTGCTTCGCCGGAACACTCAAATAAAGGAATGTATTCTTTTCTTTCAAGGTCTTTTCCCTTATATGTCTCAAGGACTTCGTAAGCCGGAGCATCTTCTGTCTTAAGTTTGCCCAGAACTGTGTCAAGCAGAGCCTGAGCCATATAATATGTGTATCCGTCTGCTGCCTTTACCTTGCAGTATGTATCATCCGGATTAACGCAAAGAGCAGTATTTGAAGGAAGTGTCCAGGGTGTGGTTGTCCATGCAAGGAAATATGCATCTTCATCCGCACATTTGAATCTTACGATAGCCGAACGTTCTTTTACAGTCTTGTATCCCTGTGATACTTCCGCTGTTGAAAGAGGTGTACCACAACGAGGACAGTAGGGAACAATCTTGAATCCCTTGTAAAGAAGACCCTTGTTCCACATCTCTTTTAATGCCCACCACTCAGACTCAATATAATCATCATGGTAAGTTACGTACGGATCATCCATATCTGCCCAGAAACCTACGGTATCCGAGAAATCTTCCCACATACCCTTATATTTCCATACAGATTCCTTACATTTCTCGATAAAGGGCTCCATACCGTACTGCTCGATCTGCTCTTTTCCGTTAAGTCCAAGCAGCTTCTCTACTTCAAGCTCAACAGGGAGTCCGTGAGTATCCCAGCCGGCCTTACGGGGAACATAGTATCCCTTCATTGTTCTGTATCTGGGAATCATATCCTTGATTACACGTGTAAGTACATGTCCTATATGGGGCTTACCGTTAGCAGTCGGAGGTCCGTCATAAAAAGTGTATGTCTCACACTTCTCTCTCTGCTCCATACTCTTACGGAATATGTCATTGTCATTCCAGAATTTTAATGTTTCTTTTTCCCTGTCCACAAAATTCAGGGCTGTGTCTACTGCGTCATACATTTGATATACCTCTCAATCTATGTTATGTAAACTATTTATGCTGAAATAAGGGCATAATGACCCATAATCTACAATATTTTAGCACAATAAACTCTAAATGAAAACACAGACATTTTATAAGCTTATCTCGCGGGAATATCCTTATTCAGACAACAAAAACCTCCGGGTATGGGGGGCTATCCCTATACCCGGAGGTCTTGGAAATAAAATGGGGTTATTTTACAGCGCCGGTTCTGATTATGAACTTGACGCTTCCCTCCTGTCCATCTGCAAGGGATGTGAATGTGTGATATCCCTTGGCAGCTTCCATTGTGGCGTCAAGTCTGTCGAGAACATTCTTGCCGTCGCTGTCGAAAGCATCTGTAAGTTTAGATATTCCTTCTTCATCAAATCTGACCATTCCATCATTCAGATCGTTTGCACCTGTTAAGAGTTCACTTACTCCATCAGTTAACTTGCCTGTGCCGTCATAGAGCTTTGATGCACCGTCAACCAGTGCTGCCGAATTGCCGTTTAATGTATTTACACCTGACTGTAATGTGCCGACTCCGGAATCCAACTGACCTGCGCCGTCTGCAACCTTTTTGGCACCGTCTGCCAGCTGTGATGTAGCTGTCTTAAGCTGGTCAATCATTCCCGAATATGATGCTGCAGATCCTGCTGCGGCTGAAGCTCCGGCGATTGCACCGTTCTGAGCAGCACTTGTAAGGGCGTTAAGGCATGCCTGAGTTGCGGTTGAATTCTCGCTTTCTGCTGCACCGCTTACGTTACCGGCTACATTGTTAAGTATTCCCGAAGCTATTCCGTAAGCAAGCTGATCGGCCTGCTCTGATGTCATTACACCTGCAGCAACCATATTGTCAAAGTTCGGTCTTACACTTGCTGCTGCCGAAGATATACTGTCGGACGAATTGATAGATGATGCAACAGAACCCAATGCCGCCTGTGTAATTCCTTTACTGAGCTGACTTGCGCCTGCAGATAATGAAGGATCTGCCGCAACTGCTGAACTGATCTGATTCTTCTGCTCATCTGTAAGTGATCCGCTGGGAAGTGATATTGCCTGCACTTTTTCATTAAGTGTTGCTGCTCCCGCACTCAGTTCGTTAGCCCCGCTGCTAAGTGCTCCGGAACCCTCTTTAAGTGTATTAACACCTGATTCAATCTGTGATACTCCGTCTGTATATTTTACAACTCCGTCATAGAGTTCTTTTGCTCCGTCGGAGAACTCTCCCGTCTTGTCACTGAGTTCCTGAACTCCGTCTCTTAAGGCTCCGCTTCCGTCTTCAAGTTTTGTTGTTGCATCCGTAAGATCGTTCATTCCGTCTTCAAGTTCAGAGAGATCTATGGAATCTGTAAGATGAATGTCAGACAAAGCATCACTGAGTATAACCGACAATGTCATATCCAGCTGGAAGTCGCTTGTTATAGCATTGACTTCAACGTAATCCGGGATTGATATATCTTTCTCTTCCAGTTCTTCCTTGTCCAGATCAAGACTCTCTGTCAGACCGGGAAAAGCAAGGCCCATAACTATATTGTTGTTACCTTCGCTCATAACCTTGCCGTTGGTAACATTGATATCGGCGAACTTG
>JAEEGL014848988.1_pt1 | contig 17217 bp, 12 predicted proteins | sample 9134231 | NCBI WGS metagenome assembly JAEEGL01 (sample SAMN16246548, study PRJNA631951) | gut metagenome | biome: gut microbiome; feature: rumen; material: fiber-attached | host: Bos | place: Iran: Karaj | collected 2018-10
CTGATGAAGATATGTGATGAAGCGGTAGCCCTCACAACACGGGACTACCATGACCGGATCATGGAATCCTCTGCACGCAGCCGCTACATCGCGGGCAGGGTGCAGAAGATCACCAGACGTACGGTATGGGCTCTGAAGCAGCAGCTTCTGCAGGGCGGGTTCCGGACGCTGGGGACGGAGATGCCTTTCCGGTACCGCGAGGCGCAGCTGGATCTCCACGGCGTCATTGACCGTGTGGATTGCTGTGAGACAGAGGACCGGGTACTTGTGAAAGTCATTGACTATAAATCGGGAAGTACCCGTTTTGATATCAAGCTGGTCAGAAATGGTCTGCAGCTGCAGCTGGTCACCTATATGGATATGGCGCTGCAGCTCGCCGGCAGCCGATATCCGGATCGTTCCAAAGTGGAGCCGGCCGGTATGTTTTACTACCATATCAGTGATCCGGTGATCGACTATAAACTGCTGAATACAGTTGAGGACACAGAGCATAAGCGCCTTGACGCTCTCCGTCTGGAGGGGGCGGTGTCGGAAGATGCCGCTGCTGTCCTTCATATGGATAAAACGCTCCCTCTCTCTCCCGGATCCGTGATCACGGCGAAAGAGCTGCGGGGTTCCGCGGTCATCCAGTCAGCGGGTGCCTGCCTCCTTTCCGGAGAAGGATTTGAGGAGCTGATGCAAAGTACAAGGGAGCGAATGCAGGAAGACGCAGACAGGATCCTGCATGGTGAGATCAGGGTACAGCCATATCGCAGCGGCAGTAAAACACGCTGTGATTACTGCGAGTATCACAGCGTCTGCGGTTTCAGCGATCAGCTTCCCGGGTTTTCCTACCGGAAGATCATTTGACCCGGCAGAGCGGGCGCGAGCCCGGCTGTCCATTCCTCAGGAGCTTAGAAAGAATGACCTGGAGCGAAGAACAGAAAAAAGTCATAGATGTGCGCGGATGCAGTCTGCTGGTCTCCGCTGCCGCCGGCAGCGGAAAGACGGCTGTCCTTGTAGAGCGGATCATCAGCCGGATCACGGATCCAATGGATCCGGTCTCGCTGGATGAACTGCTGGTGATGACCTTTACGAGAGCAGCCGCGGAAGAGATGCGGGAGCGGATCGGACAGGCTTTGAGCAAGCGTATAGAATCCGATCCCGACAACAGCTGGCTGAAACTTCAGCGGGCGATCCTTCCCCGCGCGAGGATCTCGACGATCGATTCCATCTGCCAGAGTCTGATCCGGCAGTATTACCAGGAACTGGAGATCGATCCCGGGTTCCGCGCAGCGGATGAAAATGAATTAAAGCTGCTGCGCAGGGATATCCTTGATACGATGATGGCGGAGCTTCATGAAGAAGCCGGCGAGGATTTCCTTATGCTCAAGGACAGTCTCAGCCGGAACGGAATGGACGAAAGGATCTCAGGCCTGATCGAGAAACTCAGTGTATTTGCGGATTCCACCGAATGGCCGGAGCGTTTTCTGCAGGAACAGGAAGAGATCTGTCTGCAGGAGGCAGCCGGTACACCGGAGAATACAGTCTGGTTCCGGGAAGTGCTCGGATGGGTCCGCAGGAGCGTGGAAAGCTATGAGGTACTTTTATCACGGGCTGAGGAGCTTTGCGGGGTGCCGGCCGGGCCTGCGCCTTATCTTGCCAATATCCTGGAGTGCAGGGACCTTGCGGCAGGGATCCTCGGCTGCAGCACATATGATGAGCTGTATGCATTTGTCCGGCAGGTAAGCTTTTCCAGACTGGGAAGGATCATCAAAGACAGACATGATCCGCAGATGACAGCTTTTGTACGGGAAATCAGGGACAGTTTTAAAGCCTTTGTCACCGGACAGCTCCGGGATCGTTTTCTCCTGCTGAGACCTGAGGATCTCCGGCTTTCGACCGCGGGAAGCGCGCGGATCGAGCTGGAACTGATCAGGCTGACCGGAGAATTCCGGACCCGTTATGCCGCACATAAAAGGGAGCGGAACCAGGTCGATTTCAGCGACATGGAGCATCTGGCGCTGCGCCTGCTTTATGAGGAGACAGAAGAGGGAATGAGGCCCTCGGCGCTGGCAGATGAGCTGGCACATCAGTTCAGGGAGATCATGATCGATGAATACCAGGACTCCAATGCTGTACAGGAAGCCCTGCTTACGGCTCTTTCAGCAGAACGCTTCGGCCGTCCGGATGTATTCATGGTCGGCGATGTCAAACAGAGTATTTACCGTTTCCGGCAGGCAGAGCCACATCTTTTCATAGAGAAGTATCACCGGTACAAAGCTGACGGGGATCACCGCAGGATCGAACTGAACCGGAATTATCGCAGCAGGCCGGAAGTAGTGGACAGTGTCAACGATGTATTTGACAGGATCATGCGTGAAGAGCTGGGCGGCGTGGAATATGATGAGGCAGCACGCCTTTTTGCAGGCGCGTCCTATCCGCCCGCGCCTAACTGCCGCACGGAATTCCTGATCATGGATCCCGGCAGCGGCGCAGGTGATGATACAGACGGCGAGGAAGAGGAGTACCGCATGATCGCCCGGCGGATCCTGCAGCTTTGCGGAAGTACGGACAGCGGAGCTTTTACAGTACAGGATAAAGAGACCGGACAGGCGCGGCAGGTTCAGTTTCGCGACATTGCCATACTGATGCGTGCAGCGAAAGGACATGCCGAAAAACTGGTGGATATTCTGTCCAAATATAGTATCCCTGCATATTTTGACAATTCGACCGGTTACTTTTCAGCGCCGGAAGTCGAAGTGATGCTGTCCGCACTCAGCGTGATCGACAACCCGCAGCAGGATACGCCCCTGGCTGCTGTGCTGCGCAGCGCCGCTGTGGGCTTCACGGATGACGAGCTGGGCATGATCCGCGCATCGTACAACGAGAAATGTCTCAGGGAGGGTACGGAGCCCGGGAATTTTTACACGGCACTGACATATGCGGCAGAAGAAAATGATAAAGCACGTGTCTTCCTTGCACATCTTAAGGACTGGCGGGAACTGGCAGATGTCCTTCCGGTGCATGTGCTGCTGGAAAAGCTGTATTCCGAGACGGGGTATTACAATTATGTTGCCGCGGGACCCGGCGGACCGGTGCGGCGAAAAAATCTGGATATGCTTTTGGAAAAGGCAGAAAGTTTCAGTGCCTCCAATTACCACGGTCTGTTCCGCTTCTCCCGGTATATCGAGCTGCAAAAGAAATATGATACCGATCACGGAGAAGCAGGTGCCGTCACGGAAAATGACAATATTGTCCGGGTCATGACAGTACACGGATCCAAGGGGCTGGAGTTCCCGGTCGTCTTTCTTGCGCGGATGGCGACTTATCCGCCCACGGCAGAGCGGGAGGAGGCGATCCTGGCTGATCGCGGGATCGGCCTCGGCGGGGATTATATCGACCCGGAGACCGGTATCCGTTATCCGGGACTGAAAAAATTGCTGATCAGGGAGATCAGGAGCCGGGAAGATCAGGGAGAGCAGCTGCGGCTTTTCTATGTGGCCATGACCCGCGCACGGGAGAAGCTGATCATGACAGCAGCCCGTGAAGACGCTCAAAACAAAGCGGAGGAGCTCCGTCAGACGGCTTTGGCGTTTTATGGCGAAATGAAAGCCGGGGAGAAGCTCCCGGTGCAGCTGATCCGGAAATACCGGAGCTGGATGGACTGGCTGCTCCTTGCCATGGCAGGAGGCAGCGACAGTATTGACATAAGGTTTCTGGCGCCGGAAGACGCAGAGGAAGAAGCAGCACGCGCGGCAGATGACCGCAGGGATCTTCTGCGGAAGCTGCTCATGGATCCGGATCCGGCATATGGAACCGGAGAGGATAACAAAGAAACAGCTGTGTTGTCGGACTGGACCGAAAAACAGCGCAAGCTCCTTAGAGCGGTCTACGCGCATGAAGCGGAGATCAGCCTGAAGCCCAAGGTCTCTGTATCTGAGATCAAGATGCGCTCGTTTTCGGAAGAAGAGGACACGGGAACATCCGGGACGCCGGAGGCAGACTATGATGATGCCGCACCTGCCGGGGAGGAGTGGTACGGGGACCTCTGGCAGGGAAACAGTCCTGCGGTGAGCCGCGGCGCGCTGAAGGGCACGGCTTTTCACCGGGCCATGGAACTCCTTTCTTACCAGGGCACGGCAGAAGAACAGCTGGAAGAGCTCAGGACAGGAGGAAGGATGGACCCGGCATCACTGGAACTCCTGGACGAAGAGGCTGTCAAGGTCTTTCTTGCATCCGGGCTTGGCAGACGTATGGCAGAAGCTAAAGCCTTGGGACAACTCCGCAGAGAGCAGCATTTCATGGTCGGGATCCCTGCCGGTGAATTGGACCCTGCGCAGACCTCCGGCGAGCTGCAGATCCTCCAGGGCATTATCGATGCTTATATAGAGGAGGAAGACAGGATCGTCCTGATCGACTATAAGACCGACTATGCTCCGGATCCCGACATTCTGATCCGGCATTACAGGACACAGCTGGAGCTCTACGCGGGAGCGCTCCGGCAGCTTACGGGAAAAGATGTTGCGGAAAAATTGATCTACAGCACATATCTGCAAAAAACCATTCCCGTATGAGCATAACAAAGGGATTTATGGTATACTGCCTCTATGATCACAAATGACTGGCTCGGACCCTTGTCCGCAGAATTTAAAAAACCATATTACAGGGAGCTGTATTACCGGATCAAGGATGAGTATACGCATCATCTGGTCTTTCCGAATGCGGCGGATCTTTACCGTGCCTTTGAACTGACCCCGCTCAGTGAGGTCCGGGTCGTAATCCTGGGGCAGGATCCCTATCACGGCGACGGACAGGCACACGGGCTTTGCTTTTCAGTCACGCCGGGCGTGGAGATCCCTCCTTCTCTTCGCAACATTTATCAGGAGCTTCATGATGACCTTGGCTGCCGAATTCCGGATAACGGCTGCCTGGTCCCCTGGGCTAAGCAGGGAGTGCTGCTGCTCAATACCGTCCTCACAGTGCGGGCGCATCAGGCGTTCTCCCACCGGGGGTTCGGATGGGAGCAGTTTACGGACGCAGCGATCCGCGCGGTCAATGAAGTCGACCGGCCGGTGGTTTTCATGCTCTGGGGAAGGCCGGCGCAGGAAAAGGCGCGCATGCTGGATAATCCCCGGCATCTGATCCTGACGGCACCGCATCCGAGCCCGCTTTCCGCATCACGCGGATTCTTCGGATGCAGGCATTTTTCCAGATGCAACCGTTTTCTGGAAGAGCATGGGGAGAAGCCCGTTGACTGGCAGATCCCGGATATCAACATAAAGAGGGAATGATGATTATACTTGAAATACTGAAACTGACACTGTTCGGAATCGTGGAGGGATATACCGAATGGCTCCCGATCTCCTCTACGGGGCATCTGATCCTGCTGGAGAATCTGATCCACCTGCAGCAGCCCGAAGATTTCTGGAATGTCTTTAAGGTTGTGATCCAGCTCGGCGCGATCCTTGCGGTGGTCGTGCTTTACTGGCCGAAACTCTGGCCGTTTTCGCGAAGCAGGACCAACGCCCAGAAGCGGGCGGTATGGTCGCTTTGGACAAAGATCATCATTGCCTGCCTGCCGGCAGTGATCGTCGGACTTCCGCTGGATGATTTTCTGGACGCTTACCTGAGCACCCCTACGGTGGTCGGATGTACGCTGATCTTTTACGGTATCCTTTTCATCGTCCTGGAACGAAATAACCGTAAAAAGATATTCCCGATCAATAAGATGTCCAAGCTGGATATCCGTACCGCTCTCCTGATCGGCGCTTTTCAGTGTCTGGCACTGATCCCCGGTACATCCAGGTCCGGTGCCACGATCCTGGGCGCAATGATCCTGGGATGTTCCCGTCCGGTGGCAGCAGAGTTCTCCTTCTTTCTGGGGATCCCTGTCATGTTCGGCGCCAGCCTTCTCAAGATCGTCAAACACGGATTTGACTTTACGGGCTTTCAGGTCTTCTCGCTCCTGTTCGGCATGACGGTATCGTTCCTGGTAGCAGTGTACACGATCCGTTTCCTTATGAAATATATCCGGAAGAATGATTTCACCGTTTTCGGATACTACCGCATCGTTCTGGGCATCATCGTGCTGATCTGGTTCACGGTGCTGGGGCACTGATATGCCTGCTGATTGAGCAGAGGGTCTATACAAAAGCCTGAAGGAGGATAATACAACACATGAAGATATATAGAAGCATCGCTTTTCTTGCTGCCGCAGTACTGCTGACCGGTTTCGCAGGCAGCGGTGTGATCAGTGCCAGGGCGGAGTACCTGGTCTATTCCGGCGGCATCACTTCAAAGTCCGGTCCGGGTGCGGGATCTTTGTCTGAGGCTCAGGCCGAGGCACCTGAGTCAACGGCACAGCCCGGTGTGATCACGATCGGCGAAATGCCGGCAGCGGACGGACCACAGGCGGACCTGCCGGCTGAAACATCGGCAGCACAGGCGGAAGCTTTTCTTTCGGCGGAGACCGGGGCAGTTTCCGTACAGACGCAGGATACGGCTGCAGGGGAGGCTGTTGCTAAAAACGGTTATCATAACGGTGCGCGGATCGGTCTGAACAGTGCATGGCAGTTCGCTGACCATTCCGCGATCCATACCGGTGAAGCGGTCATGTATACGGCGTCCTCCGGACGCAAGGACAGGATCGTGGCGGTCAATGCCGGACATGGTACTGCCGGCGGTGAGTCGGTGAAGACGCTCTGCCATCCCGATGGCACAAAGAAGGTGACCGGGGGTTCCACGGCTGCGGGTGCTGTGAAGGCAACAGCCGTCTCTTCCGGCATGGTTTTTCAGGACGGGACAAGGGAGAGCGCGGTGACCCTGCGGATGGCCCGTATCCTGCGAGACCGGCTTCTTGCGGAAGGATATGACGTACTGATGATCCGCGACGGGGATGATGTACAGCTCGACAATATTGCCAGGACAGTCATCTCCAACAACACGGCGGATATCCATATCGCGCTGCATTGGGACGGGGATGGCTTAAGTTATGATAAAGGCGCCTTTTATATGAGTGTTCCGGACGCCCTGAAGTCCATGGAACCGGTGAAGAGCTGCTGGCAGCAGCATGAGGCGCTGGGCAACGCGCTGATCAGCGGCCTGCAGACGCAGGGTATTAAGATCTGGGGCTCCAATCCCCTGGACATGGATCTGACACAGACGTCCTACAGTACGATCCCTTCCGTGGATATCGAACTTGGCAACCAGTGTTCCGATCATTCGGATGCCCGTCTGGCGGCGGAAGCGGAAGGACTGGTGAGAGGGATCGGTGTCTTCTTCGGATTCTGAAAAAAGTCCCGGAATAGACTTGCATTTTGACCGTATCTTTGGTACTCTGAACTGGATAAATAAATGTGGGAGGCAGAGTGATGGTTAACAATGGAAAGGTCCGTATGCTTCAGAAGACATTTATTTTTTATTGTTAGCACTGTCGGGGTGACTGCATTTGCAGTCACCCTTTTTTAAGGCCTGATGCGAAGTTTTTTACCATATGGGAAGAGGAGGATCTATGAATAATCAGGATGCTATCAGAGATGCAAGGGAGCTTGGAACTCCCAAGATGCTGGTCCTGGGATTGCAGCATATGTTTGCCATGTTCGGCGCGACGGTACTTGTCCCCACGCTGACCGGCCTGAGCGTCTCCGCGACACTTTTATTTGCCGGATTGGCAACGCTTTTCTGCCACCTGGTCACCAAAAAGAAAATACCGGTATTTCTTGGTTCTTCTTTTGCCTTCCTGGGCGGCTACTTTGCCATTGCTCCCAACGGTGAGCCGGAACTCCTTCCCTACGCCTGCTTCGGCGTAGCATGCGCAGGCCTGCTGTACGCGATCCTTGCCATACTCTGTAAGACCTATGGGTCACGGCGCGTGGTGCGCTTCTTCCCGCCGGTCGTGACCGGCCCGATCATCATTGCCATCGGTCTGTGTCTTTCCGCTTCCGCGATCCAGAACTGCACGCAGAACTGGTTCATCGCGCTGGTGGCGATCGTTGTGGTCATCGTCTGCAATCTTTGGGGCAAGGGTATGATCAAGATCATCCCGATCCTGATCGGTGTTGTGGCTTCGTATCTGGTCGCTGCAGTCACGGGCAATGTTGATTTTACCGGTGTCCGTGAAGCGGCCTGGATCGGCTTCCCGGTCAAGTACGAGAATACGGTATTCTCCCTGTTTACGAGCGGCAATCTCAACACCAATCTTCTGCTTACGGCAGCAGTGACGATCATTCCGATCTCTTTCGCGACCATGATGGAGCATGTCGGTGATATCTCGGCTATCGGCTCAACAGTCGGACAGAATTTCATTGAAGATCCCGGCCTGCACAGGACCCTGATCGGTGACGGTGTGGGTACTGCCATTGCGGCACTGTTCGGCGCGCCGGCCAATACGACCTACGGTGAGAACACCGGTGTCCTTGCACTGACAAAGGTATTTGATCCCAGAGTCATCCGTCTGGCAGCGGTCTATGCGATCGTGATCTCCTTCTGTCCGAAGTTCTCCGAACTGATCCATGCCATGCCGGCGGCTACCATCGGCGGCGTTTCCCTGATCCTCTACGGCATGATCTCTGCGATCGGTGTCCGTAACGTGGTTGAGAACAAAGTTGATTTTTCCAATACCAGAAATATTATTATCGCGGCATTGATCCTGGTGCTTTCCATCGGCATCAATTACGGCCTGGATGGAGGCGCGATCCAGATCCAGGCAGGCAGCGCAACGATCGGTCTGACCGGCCTGGCAGTTGCCTCCTTTGTCGGTATCGTTCTGAACGCAGTGCTGCCCGGCCGGGATGAAGGCTTCACCGAGCAGCTCAAAGATGCAGGCAGTTTAGGAAAATACTAAAGCTGTTTTCGGAAGATCTTATACCAAAGCCGTTATAAACGCGAGCTCACCCGGGCTTTCCTGACAGGAACGCCCGGGTCTTTTTGTGCGACAGTCCTGTTGCTGCCGAATTTAGTGCGGGAATGACTTGACCGCACTGCTTTAATGTGTTAACATACTAGCGCAGTGCGCGGGTAATATCCGCGCCAAAAACTGTACGCGTATCCGGGCGTTTCCCCGGAAGAAATAGTTTTGCAGTATGGAGGTAACATTATGAAAAAGGTTTATCTTGCACTCGCGGCAGGCATGGTCATTGGCGTTGCGGCTCTGACAGGTTGTTCTTCCGAGTCGTCCGCACCGGCGACGACAGCGGCTCCGGCTGCTGCAGAGGCACCGACGGAAGCAGCGACCGAGGCAGCAACCGCGGCGGCTACTGAGGCTGCGGCAGAAGCTCCTGCAGAGGAAGAGACTTTTGTGTTCAAACATGGATTTGATCTTGACTATCCGCCGTATTCCTACATTGACGACAACGGACAGACCGGCGGTTTTGACGTAGAGCTCGCACAGGCAGTCTGCGATTATTACGGCTGGGAGTACGAGGCTGTTCCGTTCAACTGGGATGCCAAGGATGCCGAGCTGAATGCGGGCAGCTGTGACTGTATCTGGTCCGGTTTCACGGTCAACGGACGTGAGGATGATTACCTCTGGAGCAAGGCGTATTCTGACAACACCCAGCTGATCATGGTCAAAAAGGATTCCGGCATTGAGACGCTTGCGGATCTTGAAGGCAAGGCAGTCGGTGTGCAGACATCCACTTCAGCTTATGACCTTCTGAATGATGAAGAAGGCCAGGCTGCGCTCTGCAGCACTTTCGGATCTCTGGAAGTTTACGAGACCTATACGATCGCTTTCAATGACCTGAAGGCGGGCGCCATCGACGCGATCGCGATCGACGTTACCAGCGGCACCTTCCTGATGAGCGGCGAGGATGACTATGAGTTCCTGGATGAGGAGCTTGGCAGCGAGCAGTATGCGATCGGTTTCCGCAAGGGAGATACCGAGCTCTGCGATAAGATCAATGCAGCACTGGATGCCCTTGTCGCGGACGGCACCTATGATGCTATCGGAAAGAAGTATCCGGACATCTATGATTTCCTTTGCCTGAAATGATCCTGAAAGATAACATAAACTGATTTTCCACAGAGATGAAACGGCCGCGCCGCCGGAACAGGGTATGTCCGCCGGGCGGCCGTTGTATAGTTACACAGCTAATATGTGAGGATCTACGATGACTTTATCCACGATGTTGTCAACCATGGCCGCAGGCATGCTGCGGACCTGCGGAATATTTATACTGACGCTGGCAGGTTCCCTGCCGCTCGGCATGATCGTGGCGCTGCTCAGGAAATCCCGGTTTCCGGTGGTGCGTCTTCTGACCCGTGCCTATATTTCCGTGATCCGCGGAACACCGCTGATGCTGCAGCTCCTGGTCTGGTATTTCGGACCATATTATCTCTTCGGATGGTCGATCCGCGGATGGCGTTTTCCCGCGCTGATCATCGGTTTCGTGCTGAACTATGCGGCGTATTTCGCTGAGATCTACCGCGGCGGCATAGAATCGATCCCGGTCGGGCAGTATGAAGCCTGTGAAGTGCTGGGGTATTCAAAGTCCCAGACATTTATGCGGATCATCCTGCCGCAGGTCATCAAGCGGATCATGCCCTCCGTGACCAATGAAGTCATCACTCTTGTCAAGGACACTTCCCTTGCCTTTACACTTGCGTATCAGGAAGTATTCTCCCTTGCAAAGCAGATCTCGGCATCCCAGACTTCCTTTACGCCTTTTGTCATTGCCGGTGTGTTCTATTTCCTGGCCAATTATGTTGTGGCATTTGTGATGGAACGGATCGAAAAGGCTCTGGATTATTACAGATAAGGCAGGTATTCCCATGATCATAGAAATGAAGAATATCCAAAAGCAGTTTGGCGGCCTGGAAGTATTGAGGGACATCAGTTTCGGTGTCGACAACGGCGAGGTGGTCAGCATCATCGGGCCTTCCGGGTCCGGTAAATCGACCCTTCTTCGCTGCGCGACGTTTCTGGAGACGATCGACGGCGGTGAGATCCTCTATATGGGGGAAAAGGCGGCCCATACCGATGAAAGCGGAAAGGCCGTCTATGTCCATCATAAGGATCTCCGGCGGTTCCGCAGCTATTGCGGCCTGGTCTTCCAGCAGTTCAACCTGTTTCCGCATTACAGTGTTCTGAAGAATCTGACGGACGCGCCGATCGAGGTACAGCACAGGAGCAGGGAAGAGGCAGAGGAAAGCGCGATGGAGCTGCTGCGGAAGATGGGGATCGCCGACAAGGCAAAGGCATATCCGTACCAGCTGTCCGGCGGACAGCAGCAGCGTGTGGCGATCGCCCGCGCGCTGGCAATGAAGCCGCAGATCCTGTTCTTTGACGAGCCGACTTCGGCACTGGATCCCGAACTGACCGGAGAAGTCCTGAAGGTCATCCGGCAGCTGGCAGATGAAAAGATGACCATGGTGGTGGTCACACATGAAATGCCATTTGCGAAGGCGGTCAGCAATCGCGTGATCTTCATGGACGGCGGCGTGATCGTCGAACAGGGCGATCCCCGTGATGTTTTTGATGATCCGAAGGAGGAAAGGACAAAGCAGTTCCTCCGGGTGTTTGAACGATAAACACAGCTCATGACAGTGAATCACAGTCGATCATTTCCTTATCAATACAGTATTCTGGACCCGACCGGAAACATCACCGCGCTGGTGGAAAGCCCTGTGGCGATCTGCCGTCAGCCCGAAGCGGCGGGCGCGCTGATGCAGCTTCACCCTGAGGTGGAGCAGGTCGGGTTTGTGCGTTTTTATAAAGTCGGAGAAACAGGAGCAGATCCTGCCGGCGGCACTTTCGGACGGGACAGCATAGCCGGGGAGCTTCGTATGGCCGGCGGCGAATTCTGCGGCAACGCATCCATGTGTGCCGCAGTGCTGTGTCATCTCCGGCGGCAGGAAGAAGGATGCCGGAGCGGACAAAAGCCCGGAGACGAAGCTTCCTGCATGGATATTCCCATGATCCGGCTGCAGGTGTCCGGAGCAGACAGACCGGTTGAAGTCGATCTTTCCTGCAAACCTGACGGAAGCTTCCGCGCAGTTCTTGAAATGCCGCCCGCCCTTGACATTACGGAAGACGCCCTTCAGCTTTCCTTTCTATCCGGACAGCTTCCGGTAGTGCGGATGGAAGGCATTTCCCATGTCATCATTGAAGAGAATACTGTTTTTTACAGCTTGCTTCGGGATAAAGACCTGGCAGAGACAGCCGTTCGTGAATGGTGCGGCGCGCTTCGGGCGGACGGCCTTGGCCTGATGTTTCTCGAAAGTACCGGAGACCGGTATAAAATGACACCGCTCGTATATATTCCGGGAAGCGGCACGTTGTTCTGGGAACATTCCTGTGCGAGCGGAAGCGCCGCTGCCGGCATGTATCTGGCCCGGAAATATGGCCGTACGGTCAGCGCGGAACTGTGGGAACCGGGAGGGATCCTTCGGACAGAGAGCGATCCGGAGAGCGGTACGACAAAGCTGGAAGGAACTGTACGCGTTGTCGGTCACTCCCGGGAAACCTGAGCAGGGGCACCAAAATGCCGGAATTTATGATCCGATACTGTTTTTTTCAGCTTTATCATGTATAATGTGTGCCAAAGGATCATAAAGCTGCGGGTTGAACGTTAGAAGACGGACAAATTGCGGCAGAGGATATTTATGAAGCTGTATATCATGCGGCATTCCGAAACGGACTGGAACCGTCAGCACCGGATCCAGGGCAGGACGGATGTGCATCTGAATATAAACGGAATGAAGATAGCAGCCATGGCAGGGGACGGCATGAAGGATGTCCCTATTGACGTGTGCTTTTCCAGCCCGCTGATGCGGGCACAGGAAACGGCAGCCCTGGTGGTATCGCGCAATCCCCGGTTTGTGGAGAGCGGGTCACGGATCGCTCTGGATGAACGGCTGCTGGAGATCGGCTTCGGTATCTGGGAAGGCAGGGATGGCAGCGACCGCACCATGGGCATCGACCGGGCTGAGTTCGATGAATTCTTTACGAATCTGGATTCGACATTTTGCCCGGAAGGCGCTGAGCGGCCGATCGAGGTCATACGCCGGAGCCAGGATTTTCTGAACGATATCATTTCCAGGGAGGACCTGAAAGACAAATCTGTTCTGGTCGTTTCTCATGGCTTTACGATCCGATGCATGCTCTCAAGATTTCATAAAGATCTGAAAGAATACTTCCGGAAGTCTGATGTGCTGTATAACTGTCAGGTAGCCCTGGCAGAGACGAATGAGGCAGGGGAGCTGATCCTGCAGGAGACCGGTAAGCTTTATTATGACAGGGAGCATGCCCGGAATTATTACAGGTGACGATATGAAGAAGTATGTTTCGTGGAATGTCAACGGACTCCGCGCTGTGATGAATAAAGGTTTTATGGATGTGTTCCGTGCAGCTGACGCGGATGCGTTCTGTCTGCAGGAAACAAAGCTGCAGGCGGGTCAGATCGAGCTTGACCTTCCCGGATATCATCAGTATTGGGATTATGCGGAGAAGAAAGGATATTCCGGCACGGCGATCTTTACCCGCGAAGAGCCGGTCTCTGTCCGTATCGGGCTGCCGGATGAAGTCCATGACCATGAGGGACGTTCCGTATGTCTGGAATATCCGGATCATTACCTGCTGACGGTCTATGTGCCCAACTCCCAGAATGAATTGCAGCGTCTGCCCTACCGGATGGAGTGGGAAGACGCGTGGCGGAGATATGTGGGAGAGCTTAAGAAACAGAAACCGGTCATTTATTGCGGCGACCTGAACGTGGCGCATGAAACGATCGATCTGAAAAATGATAAGACCAACCACAACAATGCCGGGTTTACGGACGAGGAGCGGGCCAAGATGTCCCAGCTTCTGGCTTCCGGCTTTACGGATACCTTCCGTTATCTCTATCCGGATAAGGAGGAGTACAGCTGGTGGTCATACCGGATGAATTCCAGGGCAAAGAACACAGGCTGGCGTATCGATTATTTTATCGTATCGGATGACATCCGCGACAAGGTCCGGGAAGCCTGGATCATGGGAGAAGTTATGGGATCGGATCATGCTCCCGTAGGGCTGCTGATCGATCTGTAGACAGGAAACTTCGGGGCATAAAGTACGGATCACGATTTATTACATTAGCTGACTGGAATCACGGCGGGCTTTGGAATGGAATTTGAAGAACTGATCATTGACGAAGAACTGGAGAATGAGACTGCAGGAAAGTCTGCCCAAGAAGCTGCAGCAGAGGAGGCTTCGGCTGAGGCAACGTCACCGGAGGAGACCGCCGCAGAGGAGACTGCGGTGGAAGAGGCTGTACCGGAAGAAACTGCAGTAGGGGAGACCGGGGCAGAAGAGGCTGCGGTCGGGAAAGCGGAAGCTGAGGAGACCAAAGCAGAGGATGCCGCGGAGGTGATCGAGGAACTTGACCTGGAAGCTCAGCCTGCAGAAGCAGCCGCAGCGGAAGAAAGCCCTGCGGAAGACAAGCCTGCAAAGCACGAAGCTGACGAAGCGATCGAGGAGCTTGACCTGGAAGCTCGGGCTGCAGAAACAGCCGCGTCGGAAGAAGCCCCGGCGGAAGAGGAGTCTGCAGAGAACGAACCTGCTGAAGTGATAGAGGAACTGGATCTCGAGGAGCAGCCCGCAGAGTCTGCCCCCGCAAAGGAAACAACAGATATTCCTGCGGCAGGACCGGATGAGCAGATCACGGAGAGCGGCAGCGGCATCGTCAGGCCTGTCCTTCTGAGCCTGTTTTTTGTCGTACTTCTGGCTGCTGCCTATATTTACGGCGTCGATTATTATGGTACGCATTTTCTTCCGAATACCCTGATCGCAGGAGTAGATGTGGGAGAACTGACTGCGGATGAAGCAAAGGAAAAGCTCGCGACCGCCTATGATGACTCCGTCTTCCGGTTTAAGGGAAGGGACGGCACCGAAGAGGAGCTGGATATCAGTGAAGCTTCTCCCGCGCGTGATTATGAGGGTATTGGCGGTATCCTGTCTGCGCAGGACCGCAAAGGATGGATCTTTTCCCGGAAACCGGTCAAGGAAAGCGAGCTGCCATACCAGGGCACATTTGATGCTGCGGGGCTGGAACGGGCACTTGATCGTTCTGTCCTTCTGGATCCGGAGCAAAGTGTCCATCCGGAAGATGCCTATATGACGTTTGATGAAGAAGAAGGACACTATGTGATCATCCCTGAGGTGCCCGGTACGACGGTGGACCGGCAGGCTGTAGTTCCGGTGATGGAGAAGATCCTGCGGCAGGGAGGCAATTCTCTGGATCTGGAAGAGATCGGCAGTTATATTGCGCCGGAGATCTTTTCGGACAATGAGGAACTGAATCGCCAGACCAACACGCTCAATACCCTGCAGGATCTGCATGCCGGTGTGGATATGGGCGCCGATGTGAAAGAGACACTGAACGGGGAGCAGCTTCTGGAGCTGATCACCAAGGACGGTGCCGTAGACGCCTATGTGAACGGACTGCGCGACCGTTATGATACCTATAACACAGAGGAGAAGCGTCTCTTCGAGACCCAGGACGGCAATTATAAGCTGATCAGTGCCGCCTGGGGCTGGCGGATGGATGAGGAGAAGACGCTGGAGGCCATGCATGCGATGGTGGATCAGGCTGCTGGGAAGATCGGACTTGGTCCCCTTCCGGAAGCAGAGGAGGAGTCCGGCACTGCAGCAGAGGCACAGGCCGCTGACGGAACAGAAGAAGAGGGCGAGGTTCCCAATCCCTATATGGTCGAAGCCGTCTGGAAGAATAAGGCTGTGGTGCATCACCGCAGACTGGATTACGGCAGTATGTATGCGGAAGTGGATCTGACACATCAGACCGTATATGTGATCCGGGATGGCGAAGTGATCTTCACCAGTCCATGTGTTTCCGGCCGTATGACCAAGGGGCGCATGACGCCTGAAGGCTTTTACGACATCAAGCTGAAACAGACCAACAAAGTCCTGACAGGATACAAACCGGACGGGTCAGTGGATTACCGAAGCCCGGTGTCCTACTGGATGCCGTTCAACGGCGGTATCGGTTTCCATGATGCGACCTGGCGCGGCTCCTTCGGCGGAACGATCTATGTTTATTCCGGATCCCACGGATGCATCAATCTGCCTTTCTCCCGCGCAAAGGAACTGTATGACATCGTCTATAAAGGAATGCCGGTCATTGTTTATTATTGACCATCGGCATGAGGAGATACAGGGAAAAGCCTTTTTCTGAAAGGATCCAAAGCTCCGGCTGACTGACACAGCGCAGCAGCCGGGGTTTTTTTCTGCCGTCATTTTCATACAAATGGGGGTGGCAGCGTATTTTGCCGCGCTATATACTTTACAGTGACAGATGATGTTGAGAGATAAGGCTGTGTTTTAAAAAACAGGGCTTTGTGAACAGAGAAGGGAGGCAGCATGAAACTGAAGAAATACTTATTCGCTGCAGTAGTCATTGCCGGAACGCTCGCCTTGGCGACTGCCTGCGGAGGCAAGAAAGAGGAGTCGGCCGCAGCTGCCGAAAGCGTTGCAGAAACAGCAGCTGAGACGGAAAAGGCAAGCGAAACAGAGAAGGAAACAGAGAAAGAGACCGAAGCAGAAAAGGCTGCGGAAGAGGAAGCGAAAGCAGATCCCGCGGAAAACAGCGATGCCGGAAAATATGTGATCTATGAGTATGAAGGCAACGGAAACAAAGTCAGCCATGAGACACTGGTGGCTGCAGGTATGGGTGATACCTACCTGGAACTGGATCCGGACGGCACCGGTCAGCTGATGCTTTTCCAGTCTCTGCTGGACATCACGTGGGTCCCAGGCGAGGTCACGGTCTACGGGACGTCCAAGTATACCTATGAGATCGAAGGAGATACCCTGTACCTTGATATGCAGGGAGTCTATTATACCATGAAGAAGGAAGGAAGCGTGTCTTCCGGTGATAAGACTGTATCCGGAAAGACCGTTTCCGGCAAGAAGGTATCCGGCAAGACCGCGGCGTCCGAAGATCCGTATATCAATGACGGCACCACCGAAGGAGTGTACAAGCTCTACGGATTTATGGGAATGACACTTGCGGCTTTTGCCGATATGATGGAGACGACGCCCGAAAAAGCTGCGGAGTATATGATGGTCGAACTGAAGAGCGACGGCACGGCGGTCTTTACGACGGACGGGGATGCCGATGAGATCGAATATACTCTTGACGGGGATGTTCTCACGATGGAAGCCGAAGGTGAGAAGCTGGAAGGCACTCTGAAGGGCGGTCTGCTGAGGTTTGAAATGGAGGGCGCTGAAATCGTGCTGGC
>JAEEGL016434487.1_pt1 | contig 17217 bp, 16 predicted proteins | sample 9134231 | NCBI WGS metagenome assembly JAEEGL01 (sample SAMN16246548, study PRJNA631951) | gut metagenome | biome: gut microbiome; feature: rumen; material: fiber-attached | host: Bos | place: Iran: Karaj | collected 2018-10
ATTTTCAAGTAGTCTGATTATTGAGTGATTCATAGAGAATTACTTAAGGAGGTTTTTATGATTTATGGATACATTCGCGTCAGCACTGACAAACAAACTGTAGAGAATCAAAGATTCGAAATCAACAGATTCCTGCAAAAAACAAGGTTTCATGTTGATTATTGGATTGAAGAGACAATCAGCGGTACCGTTTCTCCCAAAAAGCGGAAATCGAAAAAACACTGATTTCGCAGCGAACAAAAGAGGCTTTAAATCGTAAAAAAGCACAGGGAGTAAAGCTTGGGCGTCCAAATTGTAACTATATAATCTAACGATTATAAAAACGCTTCTCGCAAGGGAAGCGTTTTTTTATCTCTATATATTAATTATGATAAAAAAAAGACTGCCGGAAAGGAGAAAACGGCAGTCTTTTAAACTAAAAATGGAGGTGTTGTTAAGCCATCATTACTATGTTGTTCATCTATATAACCATAATAAAGTAATAAGGTTACAGGAAAATAATTATTTTTTATAATTTTATTAAATTTCTTTAGTGAATGGATATGTTAATCAAAGTAGTTTTACATAGTGATTTCTTCAATATAAATGTCAAAAATTTGTAAAATTATTTGAAATTTGGTAATATAAAAATATGGTAATATCATCTATTGATTTGAAAAACGGACACGTCGTTCAGCTTAAGAACGGCAAGGAACTGGTACTGCAGCGCGATGATGCAGATGCTCTTATCAGCCAGTTTGACATGTATGGCGAAGTTGCTGTTATTGATCTTGATGCAGCTCTTGGAAACGTTGACTCAAAGGGTAACACTGTAAATACTCCTCTTTTAAAATCACTTCTCCATCATGGAAATGTTCGCACAGGTGGTGGAATCCGTACAGTAAAACGAGCACGCGAGCTTATAAGTCTTGGTGCAGAAAAGGTTATAATTGGTTCAAGTGCCTGGAAAAGTAATCCTCAGCCGGGGGAATCTGTTTTAAACGAAGATTTTTTGAATGAACTTGCTGCAGCAATCGGAAAAGACAGAATCATAATTTCGGTAGATGCTATAAACGGAAAAATTGCCGTAAAGGGCTGGACCGAAACTGTAGATATTCCGTTGATTGAAGGTGCAAAACAGGCAGAAAAGTTCTGCTCTGAACTCTTGTTTACCTGCGTAGAAAAAGAAGGCTGTATGCAGGGTACAAATATGGATTATGTTCGACAGTTGCGAGAGGCTGTCCATTGCCGCGTTGTTGCTGCCGGTGGAATCTCAAGCGTTGAAGAAATCAAAGAGCTTGAAAAGCTTCACTGCGATGTTCAGCTGGGAATGGCTCTTTATACAAATAAGGTAAATCTTACAGATGCTTTTGTTGCCTGTCTTGATTTTGAAAAGCAGGCTCTTATTCCTGTAATTGCACAGAGCGTAAATGGCGATGTTCTTATGCAGGCCTATTCAAACGAAGAAGCAATCCGTAAGAGTTTTGAATGCGGTAAACTTACCTTCTGGAGCCGTTCACGTAACGAGCTTTGGACTAAGGGTGATACAAGCGGAAATTTTCTGCAGCTTGTCCGCATGCGTGCAGACTGCGACCGTGACTGCATTCTTGCAACTGTTCTTCCTACAGGACCTGCCTGCCATACCGGAAGCTGGACCTGTTTTACAACCGACCCGGGCGAAAAATCCAGCATGGGCCGACTTTATAATATTATTGCAGACCGTTTTGCTAATCCAAAACCTGGCAGCTACACTGCAACCTTAGATGCTAAGCGTGTACGCGAAAAGGTAGAGGAAGAGGCCGAGGAATTGTGCGAAGCAGACGGACGCGACGAAGTAATCTGGGAAGCAGCAGACCTTATTTATTTTGTAAATGTACTTATGTATAAGGAAGGTGTAACCTGGAAAGACGTTTATGATGAACTTGATAAACGTCATAAGGAGAAATAATTTATGATTAAAATACAAAAATATAACGAAGTAGAGTCTGAGTTTTTTAAGGGCCGCGCTTTCGGTGAATCAAACGAAGTTGTAACTTCGGTACTCCAAGAAGTTGTTAAGCGTGGCGATGCTGCTCTTCGTCTTTATGGTCAGAAATTTGACGTTGCAGTACCGGCAAGCTTTGAAGTTCCACAGGAAGAGCTTAAGGCAGCTGCAGAAAAACTTAAAATTGAAAAACGCGATGTTTATGATGCAATTGTTTATTCTCATGACCTTGCATTACGTTTTGCAAAACTTCAGAGAAAATCATTCAAAGATTTTGAAGAAGAGCTTGAACCTGGACTTTATACAGGTCAGAAGACAATTCCTGTAGATACTGCCGGCTGCTATGTTCCGGCAGGACGTTTTCCACTTGTTTCTACTGTAATTATGACAGTTACTCCGGCTGTTGCGGCAGGTGTTCCTAATGTAATTTTGTGTACACCTCCTCGCGTTCACCCGGACGACAAAGTAAAGGCCGGAAAATCGGGAAGCGGAATTCCCGGAAAAGCTTTTGTGGGTGGAAAGCCTTATGCAGATGAAGGAATTATGGCTGCTGCTTACATCTGTGGCGTAAATCACCTTTATGCTGTGGGTGGTTCGCAGGCAATTGGCGCTATGGCTTTTGGTACAGAAAGTGTTCCAAAGGTAGATGTAATTGTTGGTCCTGGTAATAAGTTTGTAATTTCTGCAAAAAAAGCTGTTTACGGAAATGTCGGAATTGATTTTGTTGCCGGTCCTACAGAAGTTCTTATTATTGCTGATAAATCTGCTAATCCTGAATGGGTAGCAGCCGATCTTCTTGCTCAGGCAGAACACGATATTGTTGCTCAGCCTGTTCTTGTAACAGATGATATGGATTTCGCAACAAAGGTAAGCGAAGCAATTGAAACTCAGCTTGAAACTCTTACCACAAAGGCAATTGCCCGTCAGAGTATTGATACATACGGAAAAATCATTCTTGTAAAAGATTTTGATGAAGCAGCTGAACTTGCAAACCGTAAGGCTCCAGAGCACCTTGAACTTGCAATGGAAAAAGGAAAAGTTCGCGATAAACTCGAAAAGACACTGCACAATTACGGTTCACTCTTTATCGGTCACTATTCTGCAGAAGTTCTTGGAGATTACGCAGCCGGACTTAATCACACTCTGCCAACTTCCGGTGCAGCACACTATACAGGTGGACTCAGCGTACGCATGTTCCTTAAGACTGTTACTACTCTTCGCGCAGAAAAGGGTAAGCCGGGAACTCTTAAGAGTACTGCTGCTGCCGGTTACCTTGGAGATGTAGAAGGACTTGCAGGACACGCTCGTGCAGCCCGCATAAGAGGTGAAAAATGATTCTTGAAATAACTAAGCTTGGCGAAGAGATTCTTCGTAAGAAAGCCGAGCCTGTTGCTGAAATAAATGATGAAATCAGAAAGCTTGCAGACGATATGCTTGAAACTATGATTGAAGCAAACGGTGTAGGTCTTGCAGGTCCACAGGTAAACAAAAGTCTTCGTATTTTTGTTGCTATGGCTGATGATGATGTTAAGCGGGTTTTTATAAATCCTCAGATTATCAAAACTTCAGAAGAAGTGGGCGAATATGAAGAAGGTTGTCTTAGTATTCCTCAGGTTTATGAATCTATTACAAGACCAGTTAGTGTAACTGTTCAGGCTTTTAATGAAAAAGGACGTCCTTTTACTCTTGAAGCAGACGGACTTCTTGCCCGCATTATTCAGCATGAATATGATCACCTTGACGGTATTCTTTATATAGACCGCGGTGATAAGGAATTTGCTGAAAAAACTGAAAATCAGTTTAAAAAACGAGCAGAACGTGCAGCCCAGAAAGCAAAAGAAAAAGAAGCAAAGGCAAAGCGTATTGCAGCTAAAATAGCAGCAAAGGAAGCTAAGAAAAAATAAATGATTAAGATTCTTTTTGCAGGAAGCCCCCAGGCGGCAAAACATACTCTTGAACTTCTCGAAAAAGCCCAGAGCCTTTACGATTTTTCTATCGCAGGAGTTTTGTCTAATCCGCCTTCTGCAAAGGGGCGTCATAAAGAACTTATTCCTACTCCTGCAGCAGCTTTTGCCCAGGAAAAAGGCATTCCTGTTTTTACACCGGAACATCTTGATGCAGCAGCCCGTGAAGTAATTTCTCCCCTTGGAGCAGACCTTCTTGTAAGTTTTGCTTATGGTCATATTTTTGGACCTAAGTTCCTTGCCTTATTCCCTATGGGCGGCATAAATCTTCATCCCTCTCTTTTACCAAAATACAGGGGCTGCACTCCAGTTCCTGCGGCAATTTTAAACCGCGACAGTAAAACTGCTGTTACAGTACAGACTCTCAGCCTGAAAATGGACGAAGGTGATATTCTTGCTCAAACTGTGGTAGAATTAAATGGAAAAGAAACTGCAGAATCTCTTTTGAATTACAGTGCAGAAGAAGGCGCAAAACTCATCTGCGAAATCATAAAAAAATGCGGGGAAAAAGGAAGCCTTCCGCAAGGTACCCCACAAAGTGGAGATGCCTCTTATACAGGAATCATTACAAAAGAAGATGGCCGTATTAACTGGAAAGATGATGCTGCCGCAATAGAAGCCAAAATCCGGGCTTATTATCCTGAGCCTGGCTGCTGGTGTCTGGAAAACAGTTCTCCTTTAAGAATTCTTGAAGCTGAACTTTTTCCGGAAAATAAATATGAGGACGCGCCTGCAGGTTCTGTCCTTGAATTCAGCAAGCAGTATGGTATTCTTATTAAAACCGGCGCAGGACTTCTTGCTGTAAAGAAGCTTCAGCGTCAGGGAAAAAATGCAATGGATTACAAGAGTTTTATGAATGGTGCAAGAAATTTTATCGGCACAGTGTTAGAATAAATAAAAAATAAACAGAGGAAGATATGGACGAAAACGAAGAAACTAAAAATGAAAAATCAAAAATTAAGCTTCCTGATTTCAAGAATCTTATAAAAGGAAAAAAGAAACCGGAATTGAAAGTAAATTTTTCTGAATCATACGAAAATTTTCAAAAAAATATTCCTGCTTTCCTTGGAATATGTCTGTGCGCATTTGCACTTATGTGTTTTGCGGCATTTACAATTTTCTTTATGAATGTAAAAGGACCAGAAAAGGTTCTTGTTCCTAATGTTGTAGGAAAAAGTCTTGAAGATGCTCTACTCGAAATGCAGGTAAAAGAGCTTTATCCGAAAATCAGCCTGCGCTATTCAGAAGTACCGGGTGATGAAGGAACAATTCTTGACCAGTCGCCGGATGCAGGTGCAATCGTAAAAGGCTACAGCAGGGTTTCTCTTGTAGTAAGCCGCGGTGTAGTTGTAGAAAAAGTTGATGAATACACAGGAATGAATATTGAAGACCTTCGCATGAAGCTTCAGACTCTTTTTGCAGGCCAGACCAAGCCTCTTATTGTGCTTGCCGAACCTGAATATAAACCGGATGCTTCAGATGCAGGTACAATTCTTGAACAGGATCCTCCTGCCGGCACAAGAATTTCAGAACCTGTTACTGTTCAGCTTGTTGTAAGCCGTGGTCCAAATTACGAAAATACTAAAGCACCTTACCTTATTGGTCAGAGCGTAAACGACCTGCTTCAGACAATCACAAGAAGTAAACTTGTATTTGATATCAGTTCGCGTAAGGCAGAAGGTGATGATAAAGCCGGTACAGTTGTAGATCAGCAGGCCTTTGACAGTGAATATGTTCCAAATTATACACGCGTAAGTCTTACAATGGCTCTTCCACATGGAGAGTATAACGATAACATTTATGGAATCTATTCTGAAAAGGTTCCTGATTATCCTTATCCTGTTCCAATGAAGATTGAGGCTTACCCTCCGGAAGGAAACTCTTACACCCTTCTCAGCTTTAACCATCCGGGTGGAAATGTTACAGTTCCTTATGCGGTTCCAAAGGGTACAACTCTTGAACTGTCTGTTGTAAATAAGGTAGTTAGTAAAAAAACGGTAAACTAAAATGAATGAACCATTAATCTGCATGACGCTTACAGGTAAGACTCTTGAAGAGAATCTTAAACTTGTAAAGAAGTACGAAAAACATATTGATCTGGTTGAGCTTAGAGTTGATTATCTTACAGAAGATGAACAGCTTTATGCAAGACGTTTTCCTTCAATGATTTTTCAGCCCTGCATTCTTACAATAAGGCGTGATGTAGATGGCGGTCTTTTTACCGGAAGCGAATTTGCACGCACAAATCTTTTTGGCCGTGCTCTTGCTTTTGCAAATCCTGATAAAGCAAAAAACTTTGCCTATGTAGATTTTGAAGAAGATTTTCATATTCCAAGTATTCAGGATGCTGCAATGGCCTTTGGTGTCCGGATCATAAGAAGCTATCATAACATGACAGATCCTGTTCTTAATATCCGCGAGCGCTGTGACATCATGCGTAAAACCGGTTATGAAATTCCAAAGATTGCTTTTATGCCCCATTCACTGACTGATGTTCTGAATCTTTTCAAAGAAGGTGCAGAAATGACTCAGTATGATCATATTCTTTGTGCAATGGGGCCGGAAGGCTTTCCTTCAAGAGTGCTTTCAAGTTATACAAATTCATATCTTACTTATGTTTCTCCTCAGGAAGTTCTTGAAAATACTCAGTCCATCGGGCATATTGATCCGGTTACCTTAAACGAACTTTATCATTTCAGATCTATAAATAAAGATACTTCACTTTACGGAATCACCGGCTGGCCTCTTGTAAAAACTTCCAGTCCTCAGATTCATAATTCAGGATATCAGAAAAAAAATATTAATGCTGTTTACCTGCCTATTCGTTCTCCGCTTGTTTCAGAAACCTTAAACTTCTGTGAGAATATTGGTGTAAAAGGCCTTTCTGTAACAATTCCACACAAGGAATCTGTGCTTTACTATTTAAATGAACAGTCTCCGGAAGTTGTTCAGATTGGGGCATGTAATACAATTGTAAGAAAGAATAATAACTGGATTGGTTATAATACCGATGCTCCGGGCTTCCGCCGTGCTCTTGAAGAGTTTCTGGGACCTGTAAAAATCAAGCATAAAAAAGTTGCGGTAATAGGCGCCGGTGGGGCTGCAAAAGCTATCGTTTATGTTCTTAAGCAGATGGGAGCAAAAGTGTGCATCTTTAACAGAACAATAGAAAATGCGGCACAGCTTGCAGAAAAGTATGGTTTTTCTTACTGTCAGCTTGATAAAAACTGTGCTCCTAAACTCGATGAATATTCGACTCTTATCGTGCAGACAACTTCGGTTGGTATGAATGGAGAAGGTCCTTCAAACGAAGAAAATGACCCTCTGTATTTTTATGATTTCCGCGGTAACGAGCTTCTTTTTGATATTATTTATGTACCTTCTATAACCCCTGTTATGAAGAGGGCAACACTTGCCGGCTGCAGAACCTGTAACGGCTATAAAATGTTAGAATATCAGGCCTATGAACAGTTTAAGCTGTTTACAGGTCAGGAGTATGAATAAAAATATTTTTTAGGAGGTTATAACCGCTATGGGACTTTCACAGAATGAACAGAAAACACTTGTTGCTAATACAGCAATTGATACTCTTATAGAAAAAGGACTGATTTTCAGCGGCATGAAAATTGGACTCGGAACCGGCTCTACAGCAATGCCTGCAGTAAAACGTCTTGCCGAACATATTAACAGTGGTAAGCTTAAAGATATAAAGGCTGTTGTAACAAGCTTTCAGACACAAAATGCCTGCCAGGATTACGGAATTCCTGTTTATTCAATGAACGACCGTATTATTGGCGGAAAACTTGACCTTGCAATTGATGGTGCTGACGAGGTTGACCCTGACTGTAACTGTATTAAAGGCGGTGGAGCAGCCCATGTACGCGAAAAGATTGTTGAATATAATGCAAAGATTTTTGTCGTAATAGCAGATTCCTCTAAATCTGTTCAGACAATTGGAACAAAGTTCCCTGTTCCTGTAGAAATTATTGGAGATGCCCGTGTTCCTGTAATGAATGCACTTGCAGCCCTTGGCGCAACAGCAGTTCTTCGCGAAGGAGTTCGTAAGGCCGGCCCTGTAATTACAGATAACGGAAACCAGATTCTCGACTGTACCTGGAAAGAACCAATTAATGTTCCGGAAATGGAAGCAAAAATCAACAGTATAGTTGGTGTTGTAGAAACTGGTCTTTTTACACAGAATAAGCCGATTGTTTTCATCTCAAAAGAAGACGGCTCTGTAGAAATCAGAAATCTCAAATAAAAGGAAACTTCAGGAATGTTTCCACCTTTTCCTCAGGAACTTGCACATCACTACTGCGAAAAGCTCATAACTCTTATAGAGAAAGGAAGTGTAAGTCTTGAGCAAACAGGGCGCGAAAGTCAGGAACGAAAAGGCCAGGGCGTAATGCTTGGTAGTCTTGTCTGCTGGGATAAAAGCAGCGGCCGGCGTCTTGTGCTTTATGCTGTAAGCGGTAATAACCGGGTATTATCCGGCGACTGCGATGGTGGAATTTTTGTTCCTTCAATTGCTTCTGTAAAGGCTATAGATTCTGCGCTTGCAGAAAATGATAAAGAAATTCACGACCTTACAGATAAAATAAATTCCATAAAAGATAAAAAAAATGAAGAAAGACAGGCTTTGTGTAAAAAACGTACAAGCCTTACAGATGCTTCTCTAAAAAAAGTTTTTTCACTTTATACCTTTACACGTTTTGACGGAAAAAAGATTTCTCTTGATAAAATAATTAAAGAACATGGCGGCCGCCTTCCTCCAACAGGAACGGGAGACTGCTGTGCGCCAAAACTTCTCTCTTATGCCTTTGAGCGCGGGCTGCAGATAATCAGCATGGACGAGGTTTATTATGGGCGCGATACTTTGCATAAAAAGGGCGGTACTTCTTATCCACCCTGTGATGAACGCTGCGGCTATATTCTGTCTTCAATACTCGGACTCGAAATACTTTATAGAGACAAGGATATTGTAGTAATTAATAAACAGGCCGGGTTGCTCAGTGTTGCCGGCCGCGGAGAAGATAAACAGGATTGTGCCGAAAGCCGTATCAGACAATATTTTCCTCAGGCACCACGCCAATGTGCTGTTCATCGTCTTGATATGGAAACTTCCGGTATTCTTATTCTGGCCTTAAATAAAGAAGCACACAGAAAACTTAATGAACAATTTGCCGAAGGAAAAGTTCACAAAAAATATTTAGCTCTGCTTAATGGAATTCTTCACGGAAAGCCAGAAGGACGCACAACACTTCCTTTCAGACTTGATACGGAAAACCGTCCTCATCAAATTTATGATAAAGTAAATGGAAAAATGGGAATTACAGAGTGGAAAAAATTAAAGGTGTTTTCGACAAACTCAACCACCCTTATCGAGTTCTTACCTCTTACCGGCAGAACTCACCAGTTAAGGCTTGCCGCCAGCTGCCCCAAAGAGCTTGGCGGTCTTGGTATTCCCATTGCAGGAGATACCCTTTACGGCAGCGGAAAAACAGAGGCTTTTCCGCGCCTTATGCTTCATGCGGCCGAAATCTCATTTATTCATCCGGCCAGCGGAAGGCATATTCATATAACATGCCCTCCGGATTTTATTTAGTCTTCATAAACATCTTTTTCAGATGAAATATAACCTGCAGTCATTTCTGCTACACACTTATTAATGTTTTCATCTGAAAGGAAAGTTGCAAGTTCTTTGAGCTGTGCTCTTGTAAAGTAATATACAAGAACCATTGATTCACGATTTGTTGATTCTCCAATTCTTTCGAAGTTCTCGTTATTGAAAGGTAAATTTCTGATTGTGAAATATGGAGAACCTTTTACAAACTCATAACCCATATAACCTTCACCGCTTCCCATATTTGGTGTTGACTGACTTATAGTTCCCCAGTCAAGTCTATAACCGATTTTTCCATAAGCTCTTTCTGTTTTCTTTCCACCTTTACGAATAAGGTTTTTCTCATCAAAATCTCTGTTATAGGCGTCAATTGCAGAAATAAGCTGTTTTCTTGCATTTGCATCAAACTGAACAATGTAATAAGCCAGTAAGTAATAGCTTCCCCAGCCGGCCATATAATCATCTGTGCGAATAAGTGTTGTAGCACGTCTTTCTTTCATGCCGGTAATGTCTTTTTCATAAACTGAAATATCGTAATATTTCACATAGTCGTCTTTGTTACCGAATGTAAAAAATTCTTCAACAGCATTCTTTTTCTTTTTTCCGCCTTTAGTTTCTTTTTGTGATTTACTTTTGATTTCAGAACCATTGTTTTCTACTGAACCATCTGAAACTTCTACTGCTGTTGCAGGAGTGTCTTCATAAGTATCCGGCGCCGACTGAACGTTTTTGGTTGAACTGCATGATGTAATAAACAAACTTAATGCACCTGCAAGTACACAAATAATAGATGTCTTTTTCATTTTAAAACTCCAAATATTTTTGCTTTTATTATATAAACAATTTTGATTTTATGATAGTTACAGTTAAGAAAACAAAAACGCTCCCCTTGCGAGGAGCGTTTTTAGTTTTGTTCAAACTAGGAATTGTAAATTAAATTAGAAATTAACTGACAATTCGAATGGAACAGCGATGTCAACTTTGTCGTCTGCCTTTGTATCGATCTGTACCCAAGCTTTCCAACCAGCGAGACCGCAAGATCCTTCAGCACCAACTTCGATTGTTGATACGAACTTCTTTGACATAACGTTTGAATCATAGAACTGAACGTATGCTTTGCATGGTTCGAACTGATATGTAAGTTTAGCAACGATTTCGAGGTTTACAGATGGATCTGGTTTGTCTGTTCCAAGGAAAATAACTGGAGCAACAAATGCAGCATATCCGAATGCATCTACGTTTCCACCAATGTAGAATTCTGGGCGTACCCATTCAAATTCCTTAGCCATGAAACCAGCAACGTTTACGAACAAGTCGATTCCGTTGAAGTTGTTAGCATAACCAGCACCGAAGTGGATATCACCGATAGCACCAGTGTTTGTAGTTCCCATTGCGAAGAGTGCATCATGGAATGCCCATGTGCGGCGGTTATTCTTCTTTCTGTTCAATTCAACATAACCAGCGATTGTTCCGAAGTCTGCGCTATATCCAGCCTTGAAGAAGAACTGTTTGATGATAGGATCAGCCTTTGTAGATGTGAACCAGTAATCTGGAACCCAGTTTGGAGCTGCATCTGTTCCAGCATTCTTCCATCCGTTAGCAGAGAAACCTGCATCAAGGAAGAATCCTGATACGTTAAGAGAAAGTGCAACACCGTTTCCACCAAGACCAGTTACAGATTCTGTCCACTTAATCTTTTCTTTGTTCAAAGCGATGTCGAAGTTACCAAGAGTTACTTTCAATACATCAACAGGTTTGAACCAGATAGTCTGTGTTGTCATCTTTACTGTATTGTCTCTACCATCTGTAGTAAGCTTTACAGTAGCTCCAGCTTTTTCATCAGAAATGCTGAATTCGATGTTTGGCTGTGCATAGTCATGGCTGTCATTTCCTTCGTTAAGCAATCCGAAAGATTCTGAAGTACCATTGTAACCAAGTACATAGCCCTTAATCTTTGTCTTTGCAGTAATGTCTGATGCAAATACAGAAGTAGCAAGAACTGCTGCTGCTGCTAAAATTCCAACGATTTTTTTCATTTGAAAAAATCCTCCTTTTTATTTGTGGACTTCACAGACCAACGGTCTTTAACGTGAATATCCTCTTTTTTTTTTAATTCTAACACGAGAAAACACCATAGTCAAGAAAAAAAAACTTTTTTGTAACCTTTTTCCTTGTAATATAAGTGATTTCCATGATAGAACCAGAATGCTTATCTATTATCGGCAGGATACAGCGTTAAAAATAGAAAAAAGTTTATAAAAATGGTATAATGGACTTATGAATGCAAAAAACACAGATTACAGCGTAATTTTTGCTGATGAGGACATGATTGTTCTTAATAAACGCAGCGGAATACTCATTGCTGCAGACCGATATAATCCGGATGCCCCTCGTCTTGATCTTCTTGCTGAAAAAGAGTTCGGAAAGCTTTTTGCAGTGCACAGAATTGATAAAGATACTTCGGGAATCATCATTTATGCGCGTAATGCAGAGGCCCAGAGAGCCCTTTCCATGCAGTTTGAAAAGCGCGAAGTAGAAAAAACATATCATGCCCTTGTATATGGTCATCCAATGTGGCAGGAACTTGAAGTAAAACTTCCTTTATTGCCCGATGGAGACGCTCATCACCGTACTGTTGTAAATAAAAAGGCCGGAAAAGCTTCTGTAACTAATTTCCGTTTAATAGGAAACTGTGGACCTTATTCCTGGATAGAAGCAAAACCTAAAACCGGACGTACACATCAGATTCGTGTTCACCTTGCAGAAAACGGACTTTCTATTGTATGTGATCCTTTATACAGTGGAAATCAGAAGCCTGTACGCCTTAGCGAAATCAAAAAAAAGTGGAATGGTGATGAATATGAAGAGCGCCCTCTTTTGAGCCGCCTTGCCCTTCATGCCTATAAAATAGAAGTAAATCATCCAAAAACAGGGGAACGTGTAAGTTTTACTGCACCCTACCCTAAAGACATGGATGCAACTAGAAAACAGTTAAATAAGATTTTCGGGGTAGATCCACTTGAATAAAAGGCACTTTGCATTTTTTGCGTTTTTCTTCTATATAATAACATTCTCTGCTAGTTTATTTGCAAAAGAGGAAGAAAAGAAAAAAGATTATCTTTCTATGAAAATTACTCCGGAAGCAGGGCTTTTGAACGGCACTATAAATGAATATGTTTATTCGGCCACCTGTTTAAATACAGATAATAAAATGAGTGAGCTCGACTGGGAGCTTAAGAATGTACCTGTTTTTTCCCTTACAGCTGATTTTGATATTCTTGACAAGGTTTATGCCGGCCTTACAGGCAGGTTTGGTTTTCCTGTAAGTTGTGGTAACATGCAGGACTATGACTGGCTGAATTCTACAAAGGCAGCATGGAGTTATCAGTCTCCTACTGAACTTACAAACTATTCCTGCCATGACAGTAAAGTCAACAAAATGTTTATGGTTATGCTAAGGGTTGGCTTTAACTTATTCCTTCCGGCCGAAGTTAAGCTTTCTCCTTATGTTGCCTATCAATATGATTATATTGGTTTTGATTCTTTTGACGGCTATTCAATTTACAAATCAAATAATTACAGAGCTTCATTCTTACAGGGAAAAGTAATTTCCTACAGTCATGAAATGAATTCTATTCTGACTGGTATTAAGGTTTCCTTTAACAAGATTCCAAGAACTTCTATTGACGGAGACTTCTGTTTTAGTCCGGGTCTGACCTTTTTGAACGCAAATGATTATCACTATATGAATGTTGCCGGCGGATATGGAACTGCTTACTGGGATAAGTTTAGTAATACATGGCTTATCAAGGCTCATCTTTCAATTCAATATCGCTTTAACAATAATCACAGCTCCGGTATTTCCGGTGGTATTGAATTCATGCCCGGTGCAAAGGGCCAAACTTCATACAAAAATCTTGCCCAGAACGGAACACCTTCTTATGGTCAATGGAATACAAATTCTTCTGACAGCGGTGGAACTAAACGCTTTTTGTGGACTATAAATATTAACTACTCTTTTTCACTCTGACGCTTACAATACGACGGCCGCTTACATCTTCTGCCGTAAAAAGGTTTCTGTCTTTAATCAAGACTGTACCTGAAGAAGGAAGATATCCAAACTGCTCTAATAACCAGCCGCCTACTGTATTCATTTCTTCTGATTCAAGATTAAGGCCCAGTATTTCGTTTGCATCGTCAATTTTCATATCACCGGGAACAATAAAGGTATTCAGAGAAACAAGTTCTACCTTATCTTCGGGAGCGGTTGCATCATAAGTATTTTCGTCTGTCATATGGCCGAATACAACTTTAAGAATATCTTCCATAGTAATAATACCGTCGGTCTGGCCCTGCTCGTCTAAGACTACGGCAAATTTATGCTCACTTGTGCGGAAGAGTTGCAGGATATCCAGAACGCTCATTGTTCCAGGAATAAAAAGAACATCACTCATCTGGCGGCCGGCAAAACCTGCACTATAATCTGTATCTTCGGGACAGAAAAGAACCTTTTTATAATTCAATACACCAACAACATTTTCGCGGTTTTTACTGTAAACTGTGAGCGTTGAAAAACCCGAATTCAAAAACTGCGATATGACCTCATTATAATCTGCATTCTTTTCTATCATGCTTACCTGCGAACGATGCTTCATTACATCATTTACAAGAAGGTTATTAAATTTGATGATTTTATTGAGCATGCGGCTTTCGTCTTTTTCGATTGTTCCTTCGTGGGAGCCTACATCTATCAGAGTTTTTAATTCTTCTTCTGTAACAATTGCACCGGCAGGCTTAAGCAGTTTTTCTGCAAGCACAACAGCCACATGAGAAAGTTTTTCAAAAAGCCATATTATAGGGAAAAATATTTTTTCTAAGAGACTAAGCGGTATTGAAGAAAAACAGGTAACCTTATCCGGATGTAAGCCTGCTACTGTTTTTGGAACTATCTGGGCAAAGGTTGTAATAAAAAAGGCCGTAACAAAAGGAGCAATTGCGGTTCCCTTACTTCCTAATAATTCTATTGCCAGAGCTGTTGCAATTGCAGACGCTAAAGAATTTAGAAAGTTTGTGCCAATAAGAACTGTTGTAAGAAGTCTGTCCATATTTGCTTTGAGGGCAGCCACTTTTTTTGAATGCTTTACGCCTTTTTCTACCATGCTGCGAAGCTTAAGTCGTGGAAGCGCAAGATAGGCTGTTTCTGATGAAGTAAAAAAGCCGACACAAAGTATCAAAAGAAAAAGTTCGGCAGCAGTAATTATGTAATGATTCATTCTGCGGCCTCCTCTTTTGTTTCACTTTCGGGAGTTGAAATTCTTGTAAGCTGAATGCGTTCTACTCTGTGTGCCTGAATCTTTTTGATTGTAAAAAGCCAGCCTTCAAATTCTACGCAGTCGCCTGCTTCCGGCATACGGTCTACCTGTTCTGCAAACCAGCCGCCGATTGTGTCGTTTATATTTGATTCCAGGGCTATGTGAAGATCTTCTTTGAGGTCCCGCAAAAGAACTGAACCGTTAATTACAAAATCAGTTTTATTTTCTACCGCATCAAAATCAAAAACTTTTCCCCGGAGTGAATTATCTCCCGGCAGTGCAAAAATTTCTCTTGAAATATCTTTTTCTGTAATTACTCCATCTGTTCCTGAATACTCATCTACAATAACTGCCATAGAATGATGACTTTCAAAAAGCAGCTCCTGCACTGATGTGATTTTTTTTGTACCAAGAATATAAAGTGGCGGGCGCATTACTTTTTCCAGAACAAATTCATTTTGCTTCTGGCGATAGGCAAGCATATCCTTTAAGTAAATAATTCCAACAATATCATCTATTGATTTTCTGAAAACCGGGAAACGTGTATAACCAAGGCGCTGAGAAAGTTCAATAATATCGCGGTATGAAGCATTTTGTGGAACTGCACGGATTTTTGTACGTGGCACCATAATGTCCTGAGCTTCAAGGTCAGAAAACTTAAAGACCTGGCTCATCATGCGGTTTTCATTTTCTTCTATTACTCCGCTCTCTGAACTGATATCAAAAAAGGTTTTAATTTCATCTTCTGTATAAGACTGTTTTTTCGTTTTTGTTTTAATGCCTAAAAGCCGCAGTACGCATCGGGCAATAAAAGTTACAACCGCAACAATCGGGCGCATTATTATAACAACAACTCTTACAAAGGGAGAAAGGGCATAGGCGATTCTGTCCGGGCAGCGGGTAGAAATTGTTTTTGGGGTAATCTCGCCAAAAATCAAAAGCAAAAGTGTTGCAATAAGGGTGGCTATTCCAACCCCTTTCTGACCAAAAAGCTCCAGAGCAATTGAAGTAATAATAGAAGAAATAAAAATATTTACAATATCATTAGAAACAAGAAGAGTATTTATAAGACGCTCTCTGCGGTCTAAAAGCTTTCCTGCTATAATTGCCCGCTTGTCTTTGTTTTTTCTTAAGATTCTCAGGCGCAGTTTATTCATTCCAAGGAACGAACTTTCTGAAATAGAAAAGAGCATTGAAAGAGTTATTAAAACTGCGAGAAGAATATAAATCCAGGACGAGGGGCTTGAATCCATAAGCTTGTACACTACTCCAATGTTTCTGTGGCAACAATTTCCATTATTTTCTGAATTGAAGCAACCTCTTTACTTTCGGGAGCTGCTTCTATAGCCTTTTGCAGATAATCTACTATAACTGATTTTTCTGCAGAACCTGTCATTGAACACAGATAAGCTGCAATATAATAGCTCTGCTGCTTTAATTCAGCTTCCAGTTGAGGATTTTCTGCTGCTTCTACATATGATTTTACAGCCTCATTTACCTTTCCCTGATTAATTGCAATTGCCGCTTTTACATCAGCTGCAGCATAAATATATTTTCCAAGAAGGCCGCTTTCATTATTCTTATCAAGTTTAATTACGCTTTCGATAAGCTCTGCCAGAAATACACGATGCTCTGGCACAGTTGCTTCATAAAGTTCATCTATTGCACGAACCTTGTCCAGAGCCTTACCCTTTTTAGTTCCCTGAATCAACGCTCTCATCTTGTCCAGCGAGGCAGTCTGCTCTTCAAGCAAGCTCTTAAAATCTGCCGGGCTTATTGAATCTGCTTCGTAAACAAAAGTGGTGAGCACATAAGACTCTTTAGAAAGAATGTAAACAGAAGGAGTCTGAGACACATTAAGCATGCTGGCAAAACGTGTATTCTTTTGAATCTGGTTTGCAAGCTCTTCATTTGAAACAGAAGCCTCATAGGTTTTCTGAGAAAAATCAAGACGGGCAAGAACAAAAGAAGAGTCTGCAGAAGATGCCATTTCTTTGAGAATAGAAACAGTGGCAGAGTCATTGTCTTCCATAGTTACAAAAAGCAGGACATCTCTGTTTTTTCTTTCGGCATATTTAAGGGCAGCTTCTGCATCTGTAAAACAGCCGTTTTCATCAAGCTGCTTTTTACCACAGCCTGATAAAAAGAGAAGAGAAAAGATTACTGCCAGAAAAAAAATCTTTTTCATATTATTTGAAATATGCAACACCGGCCGCAAAGAGGTTTTCGCAGGTTGTCTCGTTCTCGTTTGTAAGAGGATTTCCACCTACATTCTTAAAGAGGTCGAGACTTGCACCATTCTTATCCATACCTACACCGCGTTCAGAGTGTCCCATCTTTCCAAGTACGTGTCCG
>JAEEGL014412964.1_pt1 | contig 17216 bp, 11 predicted proteins | sample 9134231 | NCBI WGS metagenome assembly JAEEGL01 (sample SAMN16246548, study PRJNA631951) | gut metagenome | biome: gut microbiome; feature: rumen; material: fiber-attached | host: Bos | place: Iran: Karaj | collected 2018-10
ATATGTTTTTATAAGACAACGAATTATACGAATTACACGAATTTTTTCCTGTCCTGTAGCCCAGTCTTCATGCAGCCGTGGCTCAAGCTTAAATTCGTTTAATTCGTATAATTCGTTTTTAAAAAGAGGGAATGTGGCACAGAATATGTTTTTATAAGACAACGAATTATACGAATTACACGAATTTTTTTCTGTCCTGTAGCCCAGTCTTCATGCAGCCGTGGCTCAAGCTTAAATTCGTTTAATTCGTATAATTCGTTGTTTAAAAAGAAGGCGTGTGTCTATTCCAGGTACGGTGCGCAGCGGCGGATCATGATGTGATGCGTGCGCACATGGAGTGAGTCCGCTGTGATGTCCACCGACACGATGGCGGCGCGGCTGTTGACGGGCTTCTTTTGGTCGAAGATAAAGTTACCGAGGCTGTAGTATATACTGCGGCCTCGGTAGTTTTCTATGGTTTGCAGCGTATGCGTGTGATGCCCGATGAGGAGGTCGGCGCCGGCATCGATGAGTCGATGCGCGAGGACGCGCTGCTGGCCTACGGGCTCCAGATGGTGCTCCCAGCCCCAGTGTGGCGAGACGATGATGACGGCCGTTGAATCCGTGCGCCGCAGGTCGGCAACACGCTTGACGAGTGCTTCGTCATCATCCTGGCTGACGCTCCAGCGGTCGGGTAGCCATGCGAAGTTCTCCAAGGCCATGCGCAGCGAGGCGATGAGCCACACCTTTCGCGGTGCTTCGGTGAGCAGCACAGGCTGGGCAGCAGCGGCCTGCGTCGAGTCTGCGCCAATGGGTGTCATGCCGTGGGCGATGACCTGGCGATGGGTATCCTCGAGCCCCCTACGGCCTTGGTCCACGCTGTGGTTGTTGGCCAGGTTGAGGTGTGTGAAGCCGTGATTGCGCAGGACATCGAGCCACTCGGGCTCTGCACGGAAGATGTAACGTTTGAAGGTCGGTGCCTTGATGGTCGTCGCCGGACATTCCAGATTGCCCACCACGAGCGTCGAGGCGCGCAGCACGGAATCGACGCCTGACGTGAATAGGCTCTCCGTGCCGCGTGCCTCAATCTCTTGGCGAACACCTCGGTCGAGGAGGATATCGCCCGTGAAGGTGATCGTGGTACTAACAACCAGTGCTATAAAAGACAGCATCGTTGGTCTTCAGCTTCTGCGCCGGCTTCAGCGGCACGATGATGTCATCCATCCACGACGGTATGCCCTCGTCGGGATTCGTCTCGAGGTTCTCCTGCCATTCCTCATCCGTGAGGCGCTTGTCGGAGCTGGCACGCTCAAGCTCGCGGTACGAGAACACGCCGCCGCGCGTGAGCCACAGCAACCCCTCGATCTCCACGATGACATAGATGTGATGCGCAGGCCCCACGGCCTCGTACAGCACAGCTTGTTCGGGCTGGGGAACGTTAAAGGCATTGGCGGTATAGACGTCTGCGATGCAGGCAATCTTGCGGTCGGCGCCCGTGACGTCGTTCCACGAGTCGAGGAACGTGTCGCCGCTGCGTACCAGCTGCAGGGAGATGTATTCGATGTTGGAGCCGATGATCTCGATCTGGTTATATTCCGACTGCGTCAGCGTCTTCCCCGCCAGCTCTTTCTCGCTGACGTTGAGCAGAAATTCGGCCATTTCACCGATACTTTGGGTGTTGGATTCGGCTTTTTCGGTCATGAGGTCAAAGCGCTTCAGCACCTCTACGTATTGCTTGTTCAAGGCCACTGCCTTGCGCCAGAAGGCGATGCTGGGCTCCACGTAGCCCTTCATGATGGGCTCTGGCGGTCCTCCGCCTCCGCACTCGGCACCGAAGGGCTGCTTGGCGTAGAGGATGGCGTCGTGCTTCAGCTCGGCGTAGGAAGCCAGCGCCGTGTTGAGGCTCTTCTTCTGCCATTCGGACGTCGTCATGAAATAGGGCGCGTTCGTGGGCACTTCGGGCACATTCTTCAGCGCGTCAATCCAGCAGGTGGCTACGGTCTCCTTCCAGTCGATCTGGTTCATGCGCTGCTTCATCGTCGTCAGCTGGTTGGTGTATTGCGGCCAGTGCTCAGCCTCCTTGAGTTCGTCGATGAGGATGCGCTCGGCCGACGACACGCCCATGGCGGCCATGAGGTCGAGGGCTTTCGGCAGTTTGCGCAGCGTCAGGGGCTTCGTCTTCGTGTCGGCCATCTCCTGCAGCACCTCCGAATCCGGCATATAGCGCTGCGGCATCAGGTTGACCTTGTAAGTTGCCGTGACCTGATTCGTCGGCAGGATGCGTGTCTGCCCTACAGCCACCTGGATCACGCGTTTGGCCAGCTGCTGCATCTCGCTCTCGGACGCCAGCAGCTTGTCGATGCTGAGTCCCGACCGCACGGCTTCGTCGTACACCTGAAGGATGTTCACGTTGTCAGGTGCGCCAAGCAGGAACGTCAGCGGCTCCGTGATCTCCCCGTACAGCTTCTTGATGGCCGGCGTCGTGACAACGATATGTGCCAGCAGGGCGGCACGGCGCATCTCGTCCATATCCTTCGTCGAGAACGGTGCCGTCTGCAGCCACATCATCGCGCGGAAATAGCGTTGCAGCAGTTCCGAGTGGGTGTAGTGACCGCGTGGACGGAACAGGGGGTACGAGAAGAACGTCTCCTTGTAGCCGAGGTAGGGCGAGAGGTTGAGGCCCGCCTCCGTGCATTTCTCCACCTCGTCCTTGATGACGTCAGCATATTCGGTGGGCACGGCTTTGGGTGCCTGTCCCGTCAGCAGCGTCTGGGCGATGGCGATGTACGCCTGCAGCCACGCCGTGGCGTCGCGCACCTCCTTGTTGGCGGGCTTTACGCCTATCTTATCCAGCTCCTTGCCGATCAGCGTGCACAGCGTTTCTACGCTCTTGCTGAGGCGCTGCTCCTCGATGTCGCGCAGCAGGCAGTCGAAGTAGAAATGGAACAGCTGGAGGTAGAGGTCGGTGGTCACGAAGGAGGGTACGACCGAGTAGTTGTTTTGCTCGTAGATATGGAACAGCTGCTCCTCGTTCTCAGGAACGATGGCGAAGCCGTTCTGCCCCAGTTTCTTGCGCAGCGCCTCCGGGATATTCTCGAACTGCCACGGATTGATGATATTGGCCGTGTTGACGCGCTCGCCGTTCGGCGCCTTGAAGTTGAGCTTCTGCAGCTCGGCTTCACGCTCCTTAATGCGTGTGACGAAGTCGATCTCCGCTTTCGTGTACTTCAGCGGCACGTACATGTCGGCCTGCTTGGCGTAGATCTCGAGCTCATTGGACTGCTCGCTCCATTCGACGGGATGCTCGCTGAAGCTCTCCTCGATCTTCTCGTAGCGCGCCATCATGAGCTCGTCGTACCACGTCGTTGACGAGAACAGGCTGCGCAGGTCCTTGCTCGCGAACAGGTGCCCCTGACGCGCTGCCACAGCATTGCGCAGCACGCGCAGCTCGCCGATCGTGAGCTCCGAGATGTCCATGTTCAGGTCGATGTTACGCAGGTTCTCCACGTTGATCTTGCCCTTGCCGGGCAGCACCACGGGCTTCCGCTCCGGTGCAACGTATTCGTCGTCCTGCGCCGCGAGCGACATGGAAGCAGAAACGACAAATAGCATAGATGAAAGAATTAACACAAAACGTTTCATATCCATTATCGTTTTTCAGTTACTGTTCTGACGTGTCACAATCTGTTTTGACGTTTCACGACATCATTTTCTTGCTGTTTCTTGCTGTTTGCGCTGCAAAGATAACGATTCTTTCGATACGGGCAGCAAAAAATGGAGAAAAAACGCTTCGCTGTACGTGGCGTGGCGAAGGAGGCAGTCGGTCATGACGAACCCAAAGTGATCCCAGCGATAGACGCCGACGAACCAGGTGCTGTCGCGTTCCTGTTCGAGGGTGATGACGTGGCCGTCCCGGAAGGTGAAGTCGGACAGCTCGCCGCCGAGGCGCGAGCCTAACCACAGCGGACGAATACGATGGCCACGGTCCTGGAACACGAACAGGCGGCGTGCCACACGGCGGTCGAAACGTGTGGTCTTGACCACGCCCACCAGCGCATCCACGGTGCCGTCGCCATTGACATCACCGGTGGCGAAGGCAAAAGTGGGGTAGGGGAGACGGAACACGTCGCGCTCCCCGCCGCTCTCCATCACCAGCTGCGACAGCGAATCGTTGACGTGATGAAGCGAAAAGGTCTGCCCCTGAGCGTTGAGACCCCAAAGGCAGACCGTAATGATGACGAATAATTTCTTCAATGCAATTTATTCTTTTAAGGACAACGAATTTCACTAATTAGACGAATTTTCTGTGCTTTCATCGCGATTAGCTTCGACTCTAAGGTCATGAGATAATTCGTTTAATTGGTAAAATTCGTTGTCAAAAAAGAGAAAATATTATTCCGTTTCTCCGGCTTCGGCATCGCGCTCAGCCTTCTTCTTGGCAAGGTACTCGGGCAGGTTCAGTCCGGCTTGCTCGAAGAGGTCGTTGAGGGGAGGGATGCTCTTCATGAGTCCGCTGACGAAGCCCGCCGTGGAGCTCTTGCCGTCGCCGCCGGCAGCACCGCTGTCCCAGACGGTGACCTTGTCAATGTTGATACCCTTGATGGCTTCGACCTGTGTCTTGACGAGTTCAGGCAGCTTCTCGAGCAGGAGGAGCGAGTAGGCTGATGTGGCGTCACCGCCAGCGGCCTGCACCATCTTGTCGTAACCCTGTGCCTGACGTGTCAGCACTTCGTAGAGACCCTTAGCCTCGGCTTCCATCTTGGCGAAGACAGCGTCAGCCTCACCTCGTGCGATGGCGCGCTTCTGCTCGGCTTCTGCCTCGGCGGCGATGATGAGTCGTTGCTTCTCGATCTCCTGTTGCACGATGACGTTTGCCGTCTCGGTGGCACGTTCGCGCTCGGCACGTGCAGTTTCAGCTTGTTGCTCAGCGGCGTAAGCCTCTTCGAGGGCCTTAGCCTGTTGCACCTTCTCGGCAGCGTTGGCCTTGCGTGCAGCCTCAGCTTCTTTCTCGCGACGGAAGGCTTCGGAGTTGGCAATTTCCACCTTGGCCTGGTTCTCACCCTTCACGGCCTGGGCGTTGGCTTCGGCGGTACGGACGCGCGTCTCGCGGACGGCCTCTGCCTTACCGATCTCACCGATCTTATCCTGCTCGGCCACACGCACCTTGGCTTCGTTGATGGCCTTGGCAGCTGCCTCGCGACCGAGGGCTTCGATGTAACCGCTCTCGTCCTTGATATCGGTGACGTTGACGTTGATGAGTCTCAGTCCGATCTTCTTCAGCTCGACTTCCACATTGGTGGAGATGGCCTCGAGGAATTTGTCGCGGTCGGAGTTGAGCTCCTCGATGGACATCGTAGCGATGACGAGACGCAGCTGACCGAAGAGGATATCCCGTGCGAGCTCCTGGATCTGCTGTGGGGTCTGACCCAGCAGACGCTCAGCAGCAGCCTGCATGTACTCGGGCTCCGTAGAGATACCGACGGTGAAGCGGCAGGGCACATCGACACGGATGTTCTGGCGCGACAGGGCGTTGGTCAGGTTGGCATCGATGCTGAGCGGTGTCAGGGACATGTAAGCGTAGTCCTGGATGATGGGCCACACAAACGTGCCGCCGCCGTGAACACACTTGGCAGAACCCTTGGTTGCGCTCGTGCCGTAGATAACGAGAATCTTGTCCGAAGGACAACGGCGATAACGGTTGAAGATCGCCACGATGAGGAAGAAGGCTACAATGGCAGCCACAATGATAATGTAAAGTTCCATATTGTTTAAGTTGAAAGTTGAGAGTTGAAAGTTGAGAGTTGAAAGTTGAAAGTTGAAAGTTGAAAGTTATTTGTAATGCCTACGATTGCGGATGTGTTGCCAGGCGGCCGCTATGATGACGACAATGGCGAGGATGGAGAAGATAAGCATGGTTTAAGTTGAAAGTTGAGAGTTGAAAGTTGAAAGTTGAGAGTGAAAAGTGAAAGAGTGAAAAGTGAAAAATAAAAGTAACCTGGAGAGCGGGGGGATGAGTTCCCTTCCTTAGAGAATGGTTAGGGGGGCCGGTGACTCAGAGTTTTTCGACCAAAAGACTGCCGCTGTCGATGACCTTGATGACTTTCACGCGTGAGCCGGTGGGTAGGAAGTCACCGTCGGTGAAGGCGTTGAGTTCATAGACCGAGCCGTTGATGCTGATCTGCACCTTGCCGGCAGCACTGTGGTTGGCGGGGATGCGGAGATAGACGCTGGCCGTTTCGCCTACGCAGTCTTTGATGTTGAAGTTGCCGCTCTTCTCGAATTTCAGCATCAGGCGGAGCATCAGGGCGAAGACAGCTACGAATACCAGACCGATGAGGAAGCTCAGCAACACCAGCAGACCGGTGCTCTTCACCACGGGTGCCAGGCTGATGCCGCCCCAGCCGAAGCCGAGGAAGAAATTGATGAAGTTGCGGAGCGTGAACAGCGAGAAGATGCCGGCCTGACCTAACGTGCCTTCGTGACCGCTGTGACCTGACGACAGGTCGCTGTCAACATCAGTGCCCGAGGTGTCGAAATCCGAGTGTACGTCGAAATCTGTGCCGACATCGGCATCGACGTCTGAATCCATACCGCCGATGCCCATCAGCATCAGCGCATTCTGAATGATGAAGACGACGCTGGCTGCGATAGCGCATGCCCAAAATACTTGCATCGTCGTGCTGAGCTGAGAAAACCAAGTTGAAATTGATAGTAACATATTGTATAAGTTGAAAGTTGAAAGTTGAAAGTTTTTTCTTTGCCCTTTATAGGCAGAAATGTTGTAAAGTGACCCTTGTTTGGGCACAAAAATACATTTTTTTGATGTAAAATGGATAAAGAATATTGTATAATTCGCTTTTTTTGCCCTCTTTTTTGTACTTTTGCGCGCTCAATTATACAATTTACATTGTCAATTATACATTAATAAGATGAATTACATTTGGATTGCCTTTTTCCTGATAGCTGCTGCGGTGGCTGTTGTCAAGTTCACCTTTTTCGGTGATGTTGAGGTCTTTCCGTCCATCATGAATGCCACGATGGACTCGGCGAAGACCGGTTTCGAGATCTCGTTGGGGCTCACCGCCGTCCTGTCCCTCTGGATGGGCATCATGAAAATCGGCGAGCGCGGCGGTATGGTCGAGCGGCTGGCACGCTGGCTCTCGCCGTTGTTCCGTAAGCTGTTTCCCGAGATTCCCGACGGCCATCCCGTCGTGGGCAATATCTTCATGAACCTGTCGGCCAATATGCTCGGACTCGACAATGCCGCTACGCCCCTCGGCCTGAAGGCCATGGAAGGCTTGCAGGAACTCAACCCCAAGAAGGACACGGCATCCAACTCGATGATCATGTTTCTGGTCATGAACACGGCGGGTCTCACCATCGTGCCCGTGAGTATTCTCGCTTATCGTGCGCAGTTAGGCGCCGCACAGCCTACGGATGTCTTCGTGCCCATCCTCCTTGCCACGCTGATCTCCATGGTCGTCGGCGTTGCCATCACGGGAGCCCTGCAGCGCATCAGCCTCTGGAACCGTCCTGTCATCATCACCCTCGTCATCTTCGCCCTTATCGTGGCCGGCATGGCTTGGGCCGCGCAGACGTTGAGCCGCGAGACCATGGACGTCTTCTCAGTGAACCTGGCAAACATCATCCTTTTGGGCATCATTGTGGTATTTATCCTCTCGGGTTTACGCAAAAAGATCAATGTTTATGACGCTTTCATCGAGGGCGCCAAGGGTGGCTTTTCCACCGCCATAGGCATCATTCCCTATCTCATCGCCATCCTCGTGGGCATCGGCGTGTTCCGTGCTTCGGGTGCTATGGACTGGCTGCTCAGCGGCATTGGCTGGGTTGTGGAAGCCTGCGGCGGCAATGCAGAGATCACGGGAGCGTTGCCCACGGCGCTGATGAAACCGCTCAGCGGCAGCGGTGCTCGCGGTATGATGCTCGAATGTATGCAGACTTACGGCGCCGACAGCTTCGCCGGCCGTCTCTCCTGCATCTTCCAGGGCAGCACTGACACCACGTTCTACATCCTCGCCGTCTATTTTGGCTCAGTAGGTATTCGCAAGACGCGCTATGCCCTGCCTTGCGGTCTCGCTGCCGATCTCGCCTCGATGATTGCCGCCATCATCATCGCCTCCATCTTCTTCGGATAAAGCCGTCTCCACTCCCACTTTAGCTGCATCTGAGCGATTCCTCATTTTTTTTCTCTATGAACAAACGCTTAGCCTCCACTTTTTTGCTGAAATATCGGCATAACATGTTGTGTGATAGTATATTAAAAGAGTGGAGGTTACTCGCGTAGCCTCCACTTTGCTTCCACTTCTTTGTGGCTTTACGCCACTTGACGGGGCACAGCGATGTAACAGTTGCCTTCGCTACGTCGTCGCTGTTCGAATCCGAGACGCTTCATCGCGGCACCAACCATAGCCTTCATCTTGGGTGTGGTATCCATTTCGGGATACTGCTGTTGCATGGTCTCCATGATCTGACCGATGGTCATGGGTTCCGCCTTCTCGCCGAAGCGAGGTCTGCGGAAACACACGCCCACCATCTCAGCCAAGCTATAGACATGCTGATAAGTCAGGTTGGCCTCCTGGATGGCCTGCGTCTCTCCGGCCGTGAACCACCAGCGCAGTTGTCGCGTCTCCACCTCATCCACAAGCTGGGCATACAGCTGCTCGTAGTCGATGGGCGTCTCATTGTCGATGAGCGTACCGCTGGGAATGCGCACGCAGAGGAAGCGGCGCGAACCCGTGGGGTCGTTCAGGGGACGAGGGTTGTTGGTTGTGGCCAGGAACGAAGCATAGCGATGGCGGTCCTCCTGTGTGCGTCCGAAAATAGGACGTCCGTTCACGGTGTTCTTCGAGAGCGACTGCTTCAGGGCTGCCTGTTGGCCCGCCTTAATCTGGTCCAGCTCGTCGAGCACCACAAGCAAGTTGTTCGAGAACGCCATGTCGCGGTCGAAGCGATTGCTTAGGTTCAGATGGTCGAGGAAGTACTCGCGCAGATGCTCGGGCAGCAAGCGACGGCAGAACACCGTCTTGCCACATCCTTGGTCGCCGATGAGCGTAGGCACGCTCTCATTGCCGTGGATGCGATCGAGCTTCAGCCAGTGGGCCACTGTGGAGCGCAGCCACATGGACAGCCAATAGACCTGTTCGGCGGTGATGCCGGGCAGGCGGCTGAACAACGCTGCTACGCGGTCGCAGCCGTCCCATGCGGGGAGGCTGTGCAACCATTGTTCGATGGGGTCGAACTGCGTCACGTCGTTGCTGTGAATCTGTTCAGTAATCAGCGTCTTGAGGTATTTCACCTCATCGAGTTCCTTGCGGGCTCGCACGATGATACTGTTCTCCACTTCGGTGGTCAGGGGCCGGAAGGTGGCACCTTCCTTGCCGCGCTCAAGCACCTCCAGTTTGTTACTGATCACGTTCTTCTGGAACGCATAATTCTCGCTGAGGAACTGCTCCGTCAAGAGCACCCCCGACACGTTCGTGTCCTCTACGGGGGGAAGGGAATTTTGTTTTTCCATGATAATAAAAATTTAAGGGTTAATAGATTAGGTTATTGTGTCGGAGCGGCTCGCTTGTCAAACCCCGAAACACGTTGCAAAGATACAACTTTTTTGCGAAACCTCCAAATCTGAACGTCCACAAAAGCACATTATTTTCTTTGCTCAGCAGCTCTTTCTGAATTCCCTTCTCACAATCAGCTATTTATCGTGCCAACTTTTTTGTGCATATAAATAATAATAATGTGTATCTTTGAGCCGCCTATGAAGAGCATAAAAAACATTTTTCTCTTTTTTCGAACAAAGATTTCGCAAATAATCATTATCTTTGCAGCCGACAACAACAACTAACTAAGTTATGCCCTCCAACAAGAACGCACTCATACGATATAAGTTCCTGGACAGACTCTTGTCTGACCGCCATCATTGCTACGACCGCAAGACGCTGTGGGAAAAGGTGAACGAAGAGCTCGCTTTTGCTGGCTTCAAGACTGTGACAAAGCGTTGCATCGAAACAGACATCGACGACCTTCAAGATGCCCCCTTCAATGCGCCCATCGAAGAGTATGCATGGAATGGCAAGACCTGTCTCAGATACAAGAGGGGCTTTACTATTTTTAAAGAGGAACTCACGCGCGAAGAAAGGAACCTGCTGCGCGAGGTGTTGAGCACTATTGGCCAGTTCGATGGTCTCGACCACTTCGAGTGGATTGATAAGCTCAAGGAGGATCTGGGCGTGAAGAACAAGCGTCAGATTATCAGCTTCAGCAACAATCCCTACCTGAAGAACTCCAACCTCCTGGGCACACTCTTCGACTACATATCTAATAAGGTGGTCATACGCCTGTCGTATCACACATTCTCTGATAAAGAAGTTCGTTGTATCGACTTCCATCCATACCTGCTAAAGCAATACAACGACCGTTGGTATCTGCTCGGTGCTGCCGACAGCGACAAGAAGATCCTTCATTTTGCCCTCGATAGGATAGACAATGCGGAGCCGCTGCCAGAAAGGAAATATGAGAAATGTCCAGATGACCTCGCTGAGCGCTTCGAAGATATCGTAGGTGTCACCTTCTATGAGGATTGTCCTGTAGAACATATTCTCTGCTGGGTGAGTGATTCATCAAAAGGATATGTCGATACGAAACCTATTCACGGCAGCCAGAAGCAGATCCGAGGAGAAGCTGAACAGCAACTTCGCGAAGACTATCCTCAACTCCAAGGCGGCTTCTTCTTCACTCTGGATTGCATCCGCAACTACGAACTCGTCCGCGAACTTTGTTCGTATGGGAAGGATCTCCTAGTTCTTCGCTCAGATGGGAGTGTCAAGGATGAAGTCATGGAACGAGTCGGAGAGATGAATGAAAAATATTTCGAGCTGCGAACATTGTGTTCGTGATGGAGTAGTAATTTTGCAGCAGAATTTAGAAAGAAGTAAAAATGAATAAAACAAATCCTATTTTCAGTTTAAGAAACTTCCGCTCCTTTGGTGATGAAGGAGCAAACTTTGACCTGGCTCCTATAACAGTTCTAACCGGTTGCAATAGTGCTGGTAAAAGTTCTCTTGTGAAAGCTTTAATGTTGTTGGCAAAACAACCCACAGGTAGCACGATAGATACTCTCTATGCAGGAAAACGATATCAGCCTGCTATGTATTTGAAAGCTTTTTCTTCAGATTTAAGACTTGGAGGGTATAAGAATATCGTCAATAATTTATGTAAGGATGGAACAATAGAACTAACTTATAGAATGTGGTCGTCCTTTTTACATGAAGAAGTCGTATGTAAAAGAATCTATCATGAAAAAAAAGGTGTACTTAGTGATGGCGAGTTGTTCGTTTTTTCAATAGAAAAAATAGACGGCACCTGTATATATAAAGGAAACATATTTACATATCTATGTGGCGAGGGACCATTCGACACTTTAAAAGGAGATGAACATTTTGATGCAATATTAAATAACTATCAAAGGTTTATTCTGTCCTATGGATATGCATATTCATCGTTAATAGAAAAGCGAATGAAGCGAGGGAATATTGATTCTCACGATGAATTGCTCATGAAAATTAACAAAAAAAAGGAAGAATGCTTAGATCAGTTACTAAAGAATGGGATGTCGTCTTTTGAAGCGATGGAATACGATGAAGAAACTATTCAGTTTTGGTATGACATTAATCACCCTGAAACAGTATCAACTTTTCTATCATTATCAAAAGATGATCTGACAGCAGAACAGAAAGAGGAATATCAGAAAGAGATGTTCTATAATTGTGTAGTCAATGAAATCGTCAGTCCTTGGTTTGTCCAGAAGCTATCTTTTGTTGATTCGTCAACGAATAAAATCAGCAGGATCTACAACGTAGAGGATACTGATAAATTTAGCCAAATCCTTTGTGAATTAATTAACCATACTAAGGCTTATGAATACACCACAGGACCATTCGTAAATAAATGGTTTGAGAGATTTGGTATAGGGGATAAGCTAATCATTGTGGGGGCTGACGAATGGATGGGAGCAAAAATCTATTTGGAGAATAATGGTGTGAGAAGATTGTTGGCGGATGAGGGTTATGGTATTACCCAACTTGCATCTCTCTTGCTTCAGATTGATATCTTAAAAGGCAAATATAAGTATGATTACTTCGAGGGTAATGAGATGAAAGTAGCATATCATTCTTCTTTCATAAGCATTGAAGAGCCAGAAGTTCATCTTCATCCCAAGTACCAATCAATGCTCGCTGACTTGTTTGTAGAAGCGTACCAGAAGTACAATATCCACTTTATCATTGAGACACATAGCGAATACTTAATTCGCAAATTGCAGGTGATGGTTGCAGATAAGGAGTGCAATCTTCAATCAAAAGAGGTGTCGTTAAATTATGTAGAGAAGGCTGAGAATGGCGTTTCTACGAACCGAAAGATTGAGATACTCGAAGATGGCCGGCTTGATGGAAGTTTTGGCAAAGGCTTCTTTGATGAAGCCGGGGATTTAGCACGTCAACTATTCAATCTTAGTTTCTAAGGGTATGAGAATGGGGCCTGTTTATTTAGAAGGTAACTTCTGGCATAAGGTATCGACCCAAAAAGATGCCTTGGCTGAGGTTTGTCGGATTTTAGCGAGAAACGAAGTCCACACCAATATCACAAAAGAAGAAATTTCTCAGGATACAAGCCTTTTTCAAATCTGGCAGGACAGCGGCGGTCGGATATATTCAGACTTTATTGGGTTTGATGAAAAACGATTGCATGATGATTTAGAGGCCTGTTCGACATATTTTTGTGATGACGAGACCAAAGAAAGGACTTGCAATTATGGATTGCTCGCAATTGATAGTGATTATAATTCAACATATGATAGCCTATTTGAACGGAAGGACATCTGGATTTCAAGGGATAAACGATATAGCGGGATGTGGAAAGACGTTTGTCCTCAAGGCGTATTAATGAATCCATTCAGCAATGCGATGATTATTAACGACAAATTCATTTGCAATGAAGGTCATAAAGAGGGATTAGGTGACAACCTGAAGTCGTTGCTAGACACTTTACTCCCAAACCACAAACAAAAGATTCCATATCAATTGTCTCTTTTTTGCGAGATTAAAGATAAAGACAAAGGACATAAAATATATAGAGATTTGAAACAATATGTTGGTGGAATACGTCCAAATTTGAACGTTGAACTTTCGCTTTACACTAATTCACATGTACATGACAGATTTGTTCTTACCAACTCATTTATAATAAAAGTGGAAGCTGGTTTCATTCTTTTTCGCAACGGCAAAGCCGTTAACGAAACAGAGCTTAGTTTTTATTATCCTGTTGCGCGGGGTAATGTTGAAACCTATTTAGGTAAGATTAAGCAAGTATATGAAATTCACAAAGCTTCGGGCTCTGGTGAGTTCTTTAGGAACTATTGGGGCGAAAGAAAAAATAGATTGTTTACATTAATTAAGTAGCTGTTCTCGAGTGCGTTTCTAACATTCTCGAATCTTAATGACACAATTGAAATGAGCAAACAAATCTTCATATCATCAATACGTTATGAGGAATTGAAAAAGAGTCCCCTTCTGTTTCTTCGTCTCTATGAGAATATTCGCTATGACGATAACGGCCGTGAGCATGACTATTCTCAGTGGCAGTCTATAGACCGTGATTTGGGTATTAGTTTCGATGCTGATGACTTTGCGAACCGTTCCTATGGCTATTGCTTGACATTGTTGAGCAAGACAGAGGAACAGAAGGATGAAAGTGGAGACGCAGCTCCTGATACACTCAGCGTTACCATTAGAAATGTCACTGGTCGTGAGTCATCGGAATGGATTGCCATTTTAAACAGTTTCATTATCAAACATCAAAGCCCGGACCTCAGCAAGTATGCTTTTCTTGAAATGCTATGGGCTTTGGATAAATTGCCTTGGGTGCCTGCCGTTTTGAGAAATAGCATCCTTTCTTATCCAGAGGAAACACGTTATTTCATTATAGACCATTTCACAAAAGTTGGTCGATGTTTATCACCGGGAAAGCAAAAGTTATTAAAGGAGGTATGCGAAGCTATTGGAGGGCGATATAATATTTACATCCCCCAAACCATCTCAGAACTGTATAAGGATAAGAATTATAACCCATCAACGAATCTCTTCCAGCTAATTGACAGGATACTTGAGATGCCCTACTATTCTCGTCAGATTGAAAGCTATGATGAGCGTAATCAGATTATTGCAATTTATAAGTGGTTGAATACAGAAGAACCGCTGCCAGATTATATGATTCTAACGCAACCTATATTTGCATTAGTATCAGATGAGACTCGATTGGATATAGTCAAACGATATTTCCACGATATAAGGAATGGATATACAACTCTTGATCTGAATATCCTTTCGCATTTCAAGGATAATCCATTTGATGATTTCATCAGATATAGATATTGTCTGGAATCTCCCGCAGAGTCTATAATTCTTACGGTTCCATTGCTGTGCGATAGTTTAATCACATTCCACAACACGAAGGGAACTGCATTCCAGTCGTTTGATGGTGTCCTGGATTTCGCAATGCAGCATTGCAACCCTAATAACCCCAGAATAGATTTTAAACTTAATCGGATTCTTCCTTCTTGTGATAATAGTGCAGTCTACAACGAACAGTTTAAGGGCTTTATTGACTACTCAATAGTTACCAGAATCGAAGAAAGCTCATTAACGAAAGAAAGGCTTGTTCAGGAACTGAGAGACATTCTAGACAGATATGGCATTAGAAAAAAATATTATGCATGCAGTTTCTCGGATAACAGTCTTATTTCGGAGGATACATTCCCCAAGTGTTTGAAGAAAATCGGCAAGCAAGAAAAAGAATGCCTGACAATTCTATCATATAATGACAAATGGAACGTGAAAGGTGATAGGATGTCTATCATCAATCCCTTCCTCAAGAGCCCAATTGACAAGTTTGAAAATAATAAGTTTTATGATGTAGATTGGGAGATGATTTCTATATCTCTATTCAAAGACTATATTCTGGCCCTGCCCGAAAAGTTTACCATTATCTCTGATCGTGAATTCATCGTTCCGTCATATAGCAAAAGAGAACAGTCTTTTGATCTCTATCTTGTTGAGTTGTTCGGCGAGAAACTGCGAATGCGTATCATTCCTCAAGATAAAGCAATAGTGAACCTCGCTTTTGATGTTTTTGGTATTAAAAAACGAATCTTAAGCAACCTGTCAGACGAAGAAAGGACAAGTCTCGATAGTGAAAAGTATAAAGCCGTTATCAAGCAGTATCAGGAGGCAGAAGCACTTGAAGTATATCAAAGGACTGTTTCTTCATTACAAGATGAAATAGGAGTTCCACTTTCACCTGGAGGATTCTTCGAGGTCCCCTTTGATAAGGATCTATTATACAAGCTTGTAAGAAAGTATTATTTCAAGGCGACCATATCTGAGAAAGATGATTTGATGAAAAGGTCATTTTTGAAAAAACAGGCTATTCAAGAGTTCAAGCCCTTTTGTGCGCCCAAATTAGCCGATGCCAAGAATCCCGCCATTGGCATTCCTTTCTTCTGGTGCAGAGGACATGAATGCTTTCATAATAACCTAGATGGCCAGAAGTTGTCAGATAATACTCATTGGAAGTCATATTCGCTCTATCACATGATAGAGATTATGGGATATCCCAAATTAAAAGAAACAGAGGCCGGATATGAGCCAGACGAGGTCGTTAGAAGATATATTGCTATATGCAACAAAGTATTGCAGAAATTCCGACGGCTTAAATGTAGAGCATGTGGTCATCTGCTTTTCTCCGAAAAAACCTTTGGCTTTAATAGATACAATTATTACGGCTGTGCTAATCCTGGATGTATAGAATACAAGAAGCCCGTTTATCTGAATTTTTGTTTTAGTTGTAAATCCGGGTTGATTGATTCAAGAGATAGCAAGCAATGTCCAAATGGATGGTATATCTGTCCCTCCTGTTTAGCATGCTGTAATGACGAACAATATGAAAGACAGGCGCAAAGATATGAATTGAGCGGTCGTCCAATTCCGCCAAGAATACAAAGAATGCTTGGGCATGGACATAATAATCAAGGAATCTATTATTGCTTTAAATGCGGGAATCAAATGGAAGGTAGAGTCGATGACTCTGGCAGGACTTTCTCTGAATGTCCCAATTGCCATTTGATAAAAAATTGATGTCATTCTGACACAGCATATTAGACGTTATATGTCTTATTGGCGGGTTTTGTCTCTCAGCCGTCACCGTCATCTCGGCTACGGCGTGCTGTTCATCGACTTCTGTGATCCGACATCCGGCATTGGCTGCGAAACGGTCGGCTTGGTTCAAATAATCCTGTATATTCATTGTGATGTGTTTGGTTTCGACCGCAAAAGTACACATTTCCTGCCAATAAATGGCTAAAAGAAGAAAAAAATCTATGAATATTGCCCTTGCTTCCACTAAACGGGCAAAATTGCCATCTAATATTCTTATTTTCTATCGGTTATGCGAGTGAAAGCTACTCCCGTAGCCTCCACTATACCTCCACTGGACCTTGCGAGTAGTGGAGGCTAAGTGGAGGCTATATGACATGCCTCCACTCATACAACTGACACGGGATGAGTTGGTTGCATGGCAATTTTTCAAAAAAGTGGAGGCTATGCGTTTGTTCATAGAGAAAAAATAATTGAGGACTGATGATTGGTGGATGTCTGCGCAGCGACTATATGTAGGGGGCAGAGCGACTGGACGTTGAAGCCTTTACGAACGTTCGCTAAAGCCTTTACGAACGTTCGCTAAAGCCGTAACGACTGGACGTCGAAGGCGGAGCGAATGGACGTCGAAGGTGGAGCGAATGGACGTTGGAAGTGAAGCGGATGAGCATTAGTAGAACGAAGAGAAAAAGCCTTAGGACAGTTGGGCAATTGTCCTAAGGGTTTATGCGAACTCTCCTTAGGGTTTGCAGATTGGCTCTTAAGATGGATGATGGAAGATGTAAGATGTAAGATGTGTGATGGATGATGGATGATGGATGATGTAAGATGTATGATGGAAGATGTAAGATGTGTGATGGATGATGGATGATGGGCGAAAAAGTGAAAAAGTGGTAAAAAGTTTTGCAGTTCGGTGGACTTTCGCTATTTTCGCAGCGAAAAACTAAACTAACGCATTATGAAAAGACTATTTTTAGCCCTTACGACCCTCTTGTGCTGCGCTGCCATGAC
>JAEEGL014823627.1_pt1 | contig 17216 bp, 22 predicted proteins | sample 9134231 | NCBI WGS metagenome assembly JAEEGL01 (sample SAMN16246548, study PRJNA631951) | gut metagenome | biome: gut microbiome; feature: rumen; material: fiber-attached | host: Bos | place: Iran: Karaj | collected 2018-10
CGGAGGATGGGTCAACGCCCGCATGCCATTGCGGATCGCCCAGCCTCCTTAACTCTCAGCATCGACCCCCGACTGGGCGTCGAAAGCCAACACCAAGAACTTCATCGATGTGCCCTCAACGGATTTTTAGGCCCGCTTTCAAGCATAGCATTACTGACTAGAATACTGCACCACCAAGTGTAAATATAACATAATCCCCTGCGAAGTTCAAGTTGGGCACGTGCGCGTCACGATTTGCGTTCGAGTGTGTACATCACCAGCGCGCGGAAAAAGTCGGCGCCCTCGCCCTCGTTGACCAACGCGAATATCGCTTCGTCCGCCGCTTCCTGCGCCAAACGCTTCGCCTCCTCTACACCGAAAAGAGTCGTGTATGTGAGCTTATTTTCGTTTTCGTCCTTTCCCAGAGTCTTTCCGACCTCTTCGCTGTCTCCGACAACATCCAATATATCGTCCGTGATCTGGAAAAGCATCCCGTAGCATTGTCCGAACAATCGCAGTACGTTCAGCTTCGCTTCGTCCGCTCCGCCGCAAATCGCGCCCGCTACCAGCGACGCAGTCAGCAGCGCGCCGGTTTTGCGCTGGTGGATGTAGCGCAGCATCGCTTCGCTCTCCATAGGCGTTTCGCCGCGCGGATTCGTCAGGTCCACCGTCTGGCCCGCGACCATGCCGCAAACGCCTGCGCCCTGCGCGATCGCCTGTGCGGCTTTCACGGGAACAGCGCCCTCCACGCATGCATCCAGCAGCATTTCAAAAGCGAGCGACAGTAGGCCGTCGCCGGCCAGTACCGCCTGTCCGTCGCCGTACACCTTGTGATTGGTCGGCCTGCCGCGCCTGAAATCGTCGTTATCCATTGCGGGCAGATCGTCGTGTATGAGCGAGTACGTATGGATCATCTCCAACGCACAAGCGACCGGAAGCGCCTTCTCCGCCTCGCCGCCGACCATTTCACAAGCTGCCAGCGCCATTGCGGGACGGAGCCTTTTGCCGCCCGCAAACACGCTGTACGCCATGCTTTCCGCCAGCAGCGCGGGCACGCCATCCTTACTCAGGTAGATGTCTAACGCATCGTCTACCATTTCCCTGTAAACGGCCAATTGTTCCGATAATACCATCCTATTCTTCCTCCTGCGCGCTCTGAGACCTTTGCAGCGTTTCGATACGCGCGTCATACTCGTCCAGCTGCGCCATGCACTGTTTGCTCAAAGCCATACCTTTTTCATAAAGTGAAATCATCTGATCTAAAGGAATATCGCTGCCTTCCAGCTGCTGTATGATCTTGTCGATCTGGGCCATCGCCTCTTCAAACGTCAGCTTTTCTTCCATGTCATCCTCCTGTTGTCCGGTGTACTTCGTCGATCTGCGCAGCTGCATTGCCGTCGGCTAGGTGCAGACGCACGCGCATATCTTTCTTCAGCTGCGCGGCACGGCTGACCGGCGCGCCGGATTCATCCGTCAAAAAGACATATCCTCGCTCCATCAACGCTTTGGGGTCAGCGCTTATCAGGCGCGTGCGCTGCTGTTCCGCCTGTGCGCGCCGTGCCTGCAAAATGGAATACGCCGCGCGCAGCATGTCCGTAGAAGCCTGATCCAATCCTTGCCGCAATCCGTTCAAACGATGCACCACGCCGGAAAACGCCGGGCTCGCCTGTTTTGCAATCAAGGCGCCGCGCCGCTTCTCAACGCCGTAGCGCAACGCATGCGACAGTCTGTTCCCGCGATCCGAAGCCATTGCGCACAAGTCGTCGTAAACCGGCACGCAGCGTTCCGCAGCCGCCGACGGCGTCGGCGCTCTGAGATCCGCCACAAAATCCGAAATCGTAAAATCCGTTTCGTGTCCCACAGCGCTGACAATCGGTATCCTGCTTTCATAGATCGCCTGCGCGACGGCCATTTCATTAAACGGCCACAAGTCCTCCATGCTTCCGCCGCCGCGCGCCAGTATCAGCACGTCTGCAGAGCTGTTGTCGTTCATGAAGCGGATTGCATCCGCAATCTCTTCCGCCGCACCTGCTCCCTGCACTTTAGCAAAGCAGCACGCAAGCCGCATATTGGGGAAGCGCCGTCTCGTCACGTTCAGGATATCGTGCAGAACCGCGCCTGTTTCTGATGTAATCACACCGACACAGGCCGGCAAAAACGGTATCGGCCGCTTGCGCTCGTTCGCAAAATACCCCTTTGCTTCCAGCCGCGTTTTCAGCAGCTGAAAACGGCGATAGAGTTCGCCCTCGCCCATTTCCCGCATATCCTGCACATAGAGCTGGAATTGCCCGCCTTTTGCGTATAACGTCGCGTATCCTTCAACGACCACCTGTCCGCCGTTCTGCGGCTGAAATTCCAGCAGCGACGCCCTCTGCCTGAACATCACGCAATGCACCAGCGCGTCTTCGTCCTTCAGTGAGAAATACAAATGACCGGAGTAATGACGCTTAAAATCGCTGATCTCGCCCTGCACGCGCAAATTGCGCAGCATGGGATCGCGTCCCAGCATGTTGCTCACATATTCGTTGAGCTTTGTAACGCTGAGTATCGGACGCTCAGCCATTTACCGCCTCGGCAACTTCTATCGTGTTCTCCATCAGCATGGCGATCGTCATGGGCCCTACGCCGCCCGGAACCGGCGTGATGAAGTCAGCAACCTCGCAGGCAGAGGCGAAGTCGACGTCGCCGCACAGCTTCCCGTCCTTGCGGTTCATGCCGACATCGATTACAATCGCGCCGCTCTTAATCATATCGCCCGTGATCATGCATGCTTTGCCCACAGCGGCTACCAGAATGTCCGCCTGACGGGTAATATCCGCCAGATTCTTTGTGCGCGAATGGCATATGGTGACAGTCGCGTGTTCCTGCAGCAGCAGCATCGCAATGGGCTTTCCGACGATATTGCTTCTGCCGACGACGACGGCATGGCAGCCGGCGATCGGTCGGCCGGTCGCTTTAATCAGATGCATAATTCCCTTCGGCGTGCAGGGCAGGATGCAGCGGTTGCCCGTCATCAGCGCGCCCGCATTGTAAATATGAAAGCCGTCGACGTCTTTCTCCGGTCGTATCTTCATCAGCACCTGCTGCGTATCCATGTGCGCGGGGAGCGGCAGTTGCACCAGTATTCCATGCACGCTTTTATCCGCGTTGAGTTCTTCGATCTTAGCAATGAGCGCTTCCTGCGTCGTATCCTCCGGCATACGCAGTACGGTTCCGGCTATTCCCAAGGCTGCCGCGGCCTTTTCCTTATTGGCTACATAAACCTTGGAAGCAGGATCTTCGCCGACCAGAATCACCATCAGCCCCGGCACGACGCCACGCGCTTTTAAGGCCTCAACCCTGTCCGTCAAATTGTTCCGTACCTGTAAACCGATGCTTTTCCCGTCAATGATCTGCGCTTTCATGTTGACCCTCCCGTTTATCTTATAATGTGCAGAAAGCACCGCTCATAAAAAGCGATGCTTTACGTGTTCAAAGTGTATTCACCGTTCATCGCAGTTGGCAAGCGCGCCCAGCACGCCGTTGATATAAGCCGATGACTGTGCCGTGCCAAAACGTTTCGCCAATTCGACGGCTTCGTTGATGGATACGCCGAGCGGTATATCGTCCCGGTAGAGCATTTCAAAAATCGCTACCCGCAAAATGCACACGTCCACCTTTGGCATCCGCTCGATTTTCCAACCAATCGCATTTTTGGCGATCCAGCCGTCGATCTGCTCTTTGTTTTCTTCTATTCCTTGCAGAATTTCATTTGCAAAGGCAATGTCTTCCGCCAACGGTTTTTCGTCTATCCCGGACTTTTCCAGAATGGCCGTATATTCGTCGTCTCCGCCCAGCAATCTGGAAAATGCCAGTTTCATGGCTACTTCGCGAGCCGTTTTTCTGCTCATGTAATGTGTCGTCTCCCTGCTTATTTCCTTCTAAAGATACGCTCAAAAAACTGTTTCACATTTTCCACGCCGCCGCGATCCAAGAGTCTGCCGATCAAAAAACCCGCGCCCGCAAGCACGCACAATAGCAGCGTGCGCCAGAAATTGATGGTAAGCATCAGTATCGCAATAACTATGCCCACCGCAACCAATATCACACAATATTTGTTTTCAGCAAAAAACTCTGCCAAATACTTTTTCAATGCAATATCTCCTCGTTCTCATAACGGGGCGTGTTAATCCACGCGGCTTTTCGGCAAGGTCGGTTCGCTGTCCACCATGATCTGTATGTCGCGCACGTTCACGCCGGAACAGTTTTCGATGTACTCCTTAAGCGACTTTTGCAGCGTATCCAGCAAGACCGGTATCTCCGTATCCGGCATCAGCGTCACACGCAGCGCAATCTGCACGCCGCCTTCGACCGGCATGATAGACGAGAAGCACTCACGCAGACGGGTGTTGGACCTGCAATGCTTCTGTACCATGTTGTTCATCGCGGCCATGCTGATATAACATGCTCCGATATCCGTCGTTCTGATCAACGTCGAAGTCGCCGGCTTAGACGCGGGCTTTCTCCTGCGGAATGCGAGACGCAATACCATCAATATTACGATAACAGCCACAACGGAAAGAATAATCGCATTGGCCGTTCCGGTGTACAGCACGGCAACAACGCCCTGCGCGATTTCCTGCGGCAGAACCCGTACCCCAATCGCCAAAACAACCAGCGCAACCAGGAACATTAAAATGAGTATGATCGCCAATAATACCCGGTCAAATATTTTCATCTTCATGCGCGGTTCTCCTTTAGTTCTTCTCTCATATATGCTTTTGAATTCATCTGATATATAGCCATAAGGGTGGAGAATCCTCCACCCTTTTTCATCGCAATTTTTACTTTACGCGCGGCGGCTCAACAGGCGCGGGAACCTTTTCGGGTTTTTCCTTTTTCGGCTTTTCCTGTTTCGGCATGATAGCGTCCAGATTCACCGCCTGAATATACACGTTGACTTCCACTACTTTAAGACCGGTCATGGTTTCAATGGCATTCTTAATGCTCCTCTGCACTTCCATGCAGACGTCCTGAAGCTTATAACCGTATTCAACCACAACGCTGACGTCTACCGCGGCTTCCTGTGTGCCGACTTCCACCTTTACGCCCTTGGTAAGGTTCTTACGGCCCAGCATCTCGGTAAATCCTTCCACAACGCCGCCGCTCATCCCGGCGATACCCTTAACGTCCATTGCGGCCAGTCCCGCGATGGTGGCGATAACTTCATTGGCAAAAATTATTTTTCCGCCTTCTTCATTTTTAATTTCCGTGCTGATCTCCTTGCCGTCGCTCATAAAATTGGCCTCCTTTTTCTTTATGTAATTATTATAACAGGTTATGCATATTTTGCAAACCTTGTCATGCTAAAAAATTATTCCGTTGTCAAAACTTTCACATTCTCCGCATTTTTGCCCGTTTCTCTCAAAACGATGTCCAGCACCTGCGCGACCTGCGCCTGCGTCAGCTCTTTTGCGCACAGAATAACGTTTACCGACCCCTGATGCAGCGTAACCGCGGCGTCTTTGAAGCCCTTCGCCTTCAGAAGGGATTCCACCGTGAATTCTTTTTCCATATTATCCACGATATCCATTTTCTGTTGCTGCGCTTCCGCGAGCGTTTCGGCATCCGCGTCCATATCCGCCTGCTGTATGATCGTTTCCAGATACTCGATCTCCTTGCTGCGCACATTGTCGCGATCCTGCCTAAATACTGCGAAGTAATCTTCATCCGTCTGTGCGAGCGTCTGCTGATTCGGCGTCACCGTAACCGCCGGCTGCTGCGCCTTCTCCATGGCTGTATCCGCAGTAAGACGATAATTGATAAAGACCGCCAGACCAAATACGGCCAATACGCCTACCAAAACCAATATTTTTTTCTTCATGCCTCGCGCCTCCTGTTTATTTCTCTGTTTCTCTTGCCAGTTCAAAGATTTCAATGTTGGACACCGGTACCGCCAGCACTGCCGCCACTGCCCTCTGTAAATTGAGTTTTACGCCGATATCCGCTGCGCCCTCCGCCATCACGATCACGCCGCGCACGGTCGGCTGTTTTTCCGTCAGCACGATCGGCGTATTGTTCCCGTTCGCGGAAACGGTGGCGGGCCTCGTCGTTTCGTTTTCCTGTACGTCAATGCTCTGCCGGTCGTTTGCGCTGCTCTCGGAACGATTGCTGGAAACGTCCGTGTTCATCGCGGGCACCAACTCCGCAGCTGTTTCATACGTGATCATCACCCTTACCCGACCTGCGCCGCGAATGCTTGAAAGCGCTTTCTCCAGTCTTTCTTCCGTTTCCCTTTCACTTTGCGCTACGCTCTGCTGCACCTGCGTCTGTTGTTCCGTCTGTGTTTTTTCGCTGCTTCCCGTTACGCTGGAAACATAAAGCAGGATGACCAGCGCGCCGATACCGATGTAAACGCCGATTTCGAGCTTTCTGTTCTTCTTGATCGCCTTTGCCGCTTTTGAGAGCAGGTCCTTTATTCCCGTATTTTTTTCTCCGGCCATTTTATCCGCCCCCTGTAACCGCGGAAGAATATATCCCTTCCAACCACTGTTCGTGTGTGATTTGCGTTTTGGCATCTTCCGTAATCGTTTCCCGCCAAAGCGCCGCCGTTCCGATCTCTTCTCCTGTGAGCACGTTCACGACGGGCAGCGCCATGCTCAGCACAAAGAGCATTCCGATTCCGATCATCGCGCTTTTCTTGATATTTCCGGCAGGCAGCAGGAATTCCGCAATCGCACACAGCAGCGCCATGACCGTCAGGGATTTTACCATAACCAGAACCGTCTGCACTTCTTTCACCCCACCATCACTTCCGCATTGCCCGCGCCGACGATCAGACCGGCTGTAATCATAAACATCGCCGCCAGCGCCACCACCGCCGCAAAAACATACGTGAGTACTTCCGCAAGAGACGCAAACAGCTTCGGCAGGCGGGGATCCGCAACCGGCTCGCCCAGTGCCGCCGCGATACGAAATGCAAATATCGTTACGCCGATCCGTATCAGCGGCGCCGCCACAATGCACGCCGCCAAAATCACTGCCGTCATTCCCGCGGCGTTTTTCACCAGTATCCCGCTTCCTATGACCATATCGACCGTCCCCGACACCATCCCGCCGACGATCGGCACGAATTTATCCACCGCGTATTTTGCCATCCGCACGGAAACCCCATCGAAAGCGGCGGCTGTCATTCCCTGAAGAATCGTAAATGCGGAATAGAGCGTAAAGGTAATGCCGATGACCCATTTGGCAACATTTTTGCTCAGTCCGAACAGTTGTCCCAGCTGCACTCTTCCGGTCATATTGTTCACTATGGCGATCATCCCGCCCGCCAATACGATCGGTATCACGATGTCCCGCAGTACGAGCACCACGCCGCTGCAAAGCGCGGCCATTGCGGGCTGAAACGCTCCGCTTGCCGCAATCCCGCCCGTCGCCGTTAAAAGCGTCAATAAAGCTGGGAAGGACAATTCAATAAAATCCGACAGCACACGCATACCGTTGCCCGCTTGTGTGACCGTCTCCGCAAATACCGTCACGGCAATCAGCACCGCGAACACATGGCATACGAAGCCCGCGATTTCATGCATGCCTTCCATACTGCCGTTTGCCAGTGCATGTACCAGGCCGGACAGCAACGATACCGCCAAAAGCCGCAGCACCGTCAGCAGCATCGGCCGCCATTGGTCGTCCAGCAGGCCGCCGAGCGCTTTCAGCACGCCGGACATGTCAGCTTTTCGCGCGCCGGATGCGTAGTCTTCGACGACATGCGAAACGCTCTCCCCATTCCACAGGCCGCGCAAGCCTTCCGGCAGCGCGCCCACCACTGCGTCCCATGCGGAAATATCGACATTGCCGACAGCATCTCTAATTTCGTCCTTCAGCGCGGCGCTTTCCGCGCGCGCGGGCGCGCATATGCAGCAGATCAGAAGCAAAGCGCCCACCCATACGCACGCGCGCTTCATGCTTTCAGCACCGTTGCGACAGCATCCGTCAGCAGCACCACGGCCGGCAATACCGCCGCAATAATCAACGTCCGGCCGCACATTTCCACTTTTGCCGCAATCGCCGTTTCGCCCGCATCCTTGCACGCCTGCACCGCAAACTGCACGATATACGCAATCCCCACGATTTTAATGAGCGTGCCGATATACGCGCTGTCGATGCCGTTATCCTGCGCCAACGCTTTGATCGCATCTATCACGCCTGCGATTTGACCGATCATGAGCAGCAATACCGCCAGACCCGATACAAGCCCCACCTGCAGCGCCATATCGGGGCGGTACGTGCGCACCAGCAGCGTCAATGACGCGGCGACAATCGCGAGCGCCGCCAGTTTGAACGCGTCCATATCCTTTTCCCTCAATACAGGTCGAACACCTGCCGGACGCTGTCAAAAAGGCCGCCCATTAAGTTCAGCACCATCAGCAAGCCAATCACCAGACCCGCGATGGCGGCGATCGTCGCAATTTCATCCCGACCGCTCTGCTTGAGCAACTGCGTCACCACCGCAACCAGTATCCCAATGCCGGCAATTTTGAATATCAGGTCCACACTCATTTTTCATCCCCCATTCGTTATATCAGCAGCAACCCCAGCGCCAGCCCGCTCAACACGCCGATCTGCCGATACAGCTTTCCCTGTTTCTCGTTTTTCTCCCGAACGGTATGCAGTATTTCTTCGAGCCGTGCCTGTAAACGCGCAATACTTTTTTTCTGGCTTTCCAGGTCTATCGATCCAAGCGTTCTCGAAAACTCTTCCAAAGCCTCCGTTTCTTCCCGCTGTAATGCCGCGAAGCCCGCGCAGTCCGCTCGCGCTTTCTCCATCGCCCACCGCCACGCAGCTCCCGTATGATGGCTCGTTTGCAGTCGCTGTGAAAACATTTCCCAAAAGGCTCTATCCGTCGCCTGTCCAATCTCACGCACCGCAACCGCCAAAGTCAGATTCTGATACTCCAGCAGCGTCGCCAGCCGCAGTACCGACGCGAGCAGCGCGCTCAGCACATCCAACCTTTGTCCGAGCTTTCTGGCCTTCCATGCGCCCATTGCCGCGCAGCCCCCGAACACAATGAGCGCCGCCGCTGCCTTCAGCACGCTCGTGTCTCCCGACGAAATTCGCCGTCCCAGACCGCTTCGACCGTACCGGGGCCTCTGCTTCTTCCCAAAAGCACATAGCGGTCAAACGCCTTTTCTCCCGCGAGCAGCTTAAAGGCTTCCCTGCGCATCAAAGCCTGTAAAGCGTATCCATGCGCGCTTGCAAACACCGTTACGCCGGCATTGCGCGCATCGAGCACGGCTTCCGCTTCCTGCTTCGTTCCGAGCTCATCCGTAACGATGACATCCGGCGCGAGCGTTCTCAATATCATCCGTATCGCCTGTACTTTCTCGCAGCCGGAAATCACATCCGTGCGCAGCCCGACGTCAAACTGCGGCACACCGCGCACGCTGGCGCAGAGCTCCATCCTTTCGTCCACCACGGATACGCATCTTTTTAATCCGTCGGATATCTGCCGTGCAACGTCGCGCAGCATGGTTGTCTTCCCACATCCGGGCGGAGAAAACAGCAGCGTCGCAAGCGGCGCGCCCTGTATATTCTGGATATGCGGCATCAATGAATCCGCTGCGCCTTTACAGGGACGCGCAATGCGCACACATACGGAGCTCACCTCTCCTATGTGGTCGAACGTTCCGCTTCGCATGACGGCTCGTCCCGCAAAGCCCACGCGGTACCCGCCTGCTAACGTGATAAATCCGCCACGCAACTCTTCCTCGCGCGCATAGACGGAATGTTCACATAATTTCGCAAGCAATTCCAAACAGTCGTTCTCATCGGCTGCCGGTCGGTGACCCGCTGCGTACAGCAATCGCTCTTCATCCGAAAAGCGCAAGTGCAGCGGCTCCTGCGCGCGAATACGGATTTCCTCCAGCGGCGCGTCCGGCGCTACTGTGCTCAACAGCCTAAGCAAAGTGCCGTCAAAGAACGGCATCAGGTCTTTTTTCCAATCATGCATAGCCGCCTGTCCTCCTTTTCTTTACAATGTATGTCCTTGTTTGGAAATTAGAATGGAATGTGCAATGTTTTATCGTGCGTTTTGTATACATGTTTTTATTGTGTTTTTCCGATCGAAAGTGTAAACTTATTAGAAAGGAGATATGAAAATGTCAGCTTACATGCAAAATGAAGATAACCATTCGCTCACGGCGCGCGTATACAAAAACATTCGCGACGGCATTCTCGACGGCCGCTATCAGACGGGCGATTTTCTGGTCGAAACGCGGTTGGCGGAAGAGCACGGGGTGAGCCGCACGCCCGTTCGCGAAGCCCTTAAGCAGTTGGAGCTGGAGGATCTTGTGGTTTCGATTCCCAACCGCGGCGTTGTCGTGCAGGGAATTTCTAAGGAAGACATCGACGATATCTATACCATCCGTTATCTTCTGGAAGGGCAGGCTGCCTATTGGGCAGCGCAGCGCATTAAGCCTGAGCAAATGGATAAGCTTGCGGAGTTGATCGAGCTGATGGACCTGTACACGCGCCGCAACGACGCTTCGCACCTGGCGCGGCTCGACACCGAGTTCCACAGCGTCATCTACGCCGCTAGCAATAGCCGCACGCTGGAGCATATCCTCGCTTCACTCCACCAGCACGCGCAGCGAGCGCGTCAAAGCGCGCTCAACAAGCCGGAGCGCGCGCCCAAATCACTGGAGGAGCATCAGGATATTTATGCGGCGCTGGAAGCACACGACGCCGAACGCGCAAAAGCATGCATGGAAAAACACATCCTTTCCGCTGCGCACTCCAAGCACATTGAACTTCAGGGAATGTAAGAGGGATATTTTTCAATCTTTCTCTTGCATTCATTTTCGGAATGGTGTATAGTATATCTCGCAGCAAAAATTGGGGCATTGGCACAGCTGGTAGCGCGCTGCGTTCGCAATGCAGAGGTCAGGGGTTCGAATCCCCTATGCTCCACCAAAAAACTCCTTATTCGAACTTTTCGGATTAAAATAATCGGATTTGTTCGAGTAAGGATTTTTATTTGCCTCAAGAAATAGGCCACATCCAAAGAAATCTTGGATGCAAAAAGCGTAAAAAGCACGACATAGAGCAAAGAAAGTAAAAAGGTGCCCGTTTTTACAGGGCACCTTTTTTTACAGAGCTGATAGTTTTTGCATTCATAGGGACGCTATATTTCCGTTTTCAAACGTTCGCACGGGCAGCGGTTCGGAGCGCAACTTCCATCATCTCGTGGAAGCTGTCCTGCCGCTCCGCGGCGTTCAGCGCTTCGCCGGTGAAGACGTGATCGGAAATCTGGAAAAGCGCCAGCGCCTTCTTGCCCGCCGCCATCGCTGTGAGATAGAGTCCTGCCGCCTCCATTTCCACCGCCAGATGTCCCAGCGCTTTTGCTTTGGCATTGGCCTCCGTATCCGGATGATAGAAGAAGTCCGAGGTGTAGACCGTGCCGACCCGCGCATGAACGCCCAGTTCATCCGCGGCGTTTACCGCCTCGCGCAGCAGTTCATAGCTGGCCGTAGGCGCCATCGTGCCGACCATCGGATAGGCGGTCACCATAGAGGAATTCGTGGAAGCAGACATGGCAACGATGAGATCGCGCACGTGAACATCGTCGCTAAGGCCGCCCGCGGAGCCTATACGGATAATGGCTTCCACGTCGAAGAAATGGAACAGCTCGTATGCATAAAGCGTAAACGACGGCATACCCATACCGGAACCCATGACCGAGACCTCTTTGCCCTCGAAGGTGCCGGTATAGCCGTACATATTTCTCACGTCGTTGAACAGAACGCAGTTCTCAAGATAATGTTCCGCCACATACTTCGCACGAAGCGGATCGCCGGGCATCAGTACGACCTTGGCGATATGGGTGCCTTCCTTGAGTTCGATGCAGGCAGAAGGAGAGGAATGCATCATCATAAGACCTCCTAAACAAACAGTTTTTTCAAATTGACGTCGAAGGGCGGATAAACGATCCCACGATCGGTCACGATCGCAGTCAGCAATTCGTGATCCGTCACGTCAAAAGCAGGATTATAGCATTTGACATCCGGCAGCGCCATGGGTTCCCGATACCACATGGACTTGATCTCATCCGGATCGCGCTGCTCAATACGGATATCTGCGCCGGTAGGGCAATCCATATCAATGGTCGAAGTCGGGCCGAGGGTATAGAATGGAATCCCATAATGCTTGGCAAGAATCGCCACGCCGGAAGTACCGATTTTGTTGGCGAAATCCCCGTTGGCAGCAATGCGGTCGCAGCCGACAAAACAGGCCTGTACCCAGCCGTTTTTCATGACTATGCTTGCCATATTGTCACAGATCAGCGTCACATCTACACCGGCACGCTGCAATTCATAAGAAGTCAGACGGGCGCCTTGCAGCAACGGGCGGGTCTCGTCGGAAAACACTCTGAATTCGATCCCGCGTTCTTTTCCCAGCAGCACCGGCCCAATGGCAGTACCGTATTTTGAGGTGGCAAGCGGCCCGGCATTACAGTGCGTCAGGATGCCGTCTCCATTCTTCACCAAAGAAAGACCGTATTCGGAAATGCGTGTGCACATTTGAATGTCCTCATCGTGGATGGCGACACATTCCCGTCGAAGCAGCTCCTTCACCTGCGCGACACTGCTTTCCGCATTGGCGCGTACTACACCGAGCATTCGTTTTACTGCCCAGCTCAGGTTCACCGCGGTAGGACGCGCCGCAATGAGGACGTCTCCCGCCTGTTCCAAAGCCGCAAGGAAGGCGCCGTACTCTTCTGTCGTCTCCCGCAAAGCCAGCACATACATGCCGTACCCGGCGCAGATACCGATGGCCGGCGCGCCGCGCACCGCAAGCGTTTTGATTGCCTGACAGAGCTCCTCTATCGTATTTAGCGTCAGCCAGACCTGCCGGTTTGGTAGTTGGGTCTGGTCAAGTATGACGACGCTGTTCCCGTCTTCGGAAAGGTGAACGCTGCACGACATTCTGTCATGCTCCGTAACAATCATGATTTTAACTCCTCCCTGCTGCTTTCTTTTGCTGTGACCAGCGTTCCATTAGCTCCTCCGCCGCTCCAGAAGGCAGAGGTTTTTCGCCGCCAAGCTGCTTTGCCAGCAGTATGATTTTTGCCATTTTTTCCACAGCTTCCGCTTTGGCAAACGCATCCTCGAGGCTCTGCCCCGCAGCTACCAGTCCGTGGTTGGCAAGCAGAACGGCGTCGCGTCCTTCACATACAAAGCGACGTTCAAATTCATGAAAAACCGCATCTGTCCCCGGCGCGCCATAGGCGCAGCAGGGGATTTCTCCGCCGTAGAACATGTATAATTCCGCCAGTTCGCCGCGGATAGCCTGTCCCGCCAGCGCAAACGCTGAAGCGAAGGCGCTATGGTCATGGACGACGGCGCGCACGTCCGGCCGCAGACGGTAGATTTCTAAATGCATCCGATACTCCGATGAAGGGCTATAACCGTTTTCGCAGAGAATCTCCCCGTTTAGATTCATCTCTACGATCATATCCGCCGTCATGGTCTCCTTGTTCTGCTGAGAAGGCGTCATCAGAATCACGTCCCCGTCTCTGACGGAGAGATTCCCTTCAAAGAGGTTAACCGTTCCCTGCTCGTACAGTTTTCGGAAACAGCTTACAAGCTCCGCCTTGTGTGCCTCACGCGCCCCGCTCATCGTCCTCATCTCCCTTCGTACGGACCGATTTATCGTTTTAATAAATTATATCGACGTCCTTTGAGACTGTCAATTCGGCGCTGCCGATCAAACCGTGTTTCTTCTGATGTCGGTTGCCCTTTCCAGCTCGCCGTAAGGAACGTAAAATCGACGTCTTTCAAAAAAAGGCTATTTTTTCAGGCGAAGGAGCGCATTCTATTTCCATATTACTGGATCTCGTAGCTGTCATCAAATATACGCGGTTATTTTCGAGAAAGAAACGATTTCTCCGATACCGGCTCATAAGGCCTGATTCGTTCAAAGACGCTGAATGATAAGCGACATGTCTTTTACGAGGCCTTACCCGGATATCGTACCTTTTACGCGTTCACACGCATTGGATGCAATCTGAGTCAATTCGCAATTTCGGTGCGAATTTGCCTACAAACCATCAAACACGTCATGCGTTAAAGTTTTCCATTGTCAAACTAATTAGAAATTCTCCTTTTTAATGGATTTATTTGACTGATTATGCTATTATTTTACAGGATAATGATGTCGTAGGTTATGTATTAAAGATTCAAGAAAGCGCAGGAAAAGAAAAGGCAAGCGGCATCGCAGTATTGGGATCATAGCGGGATTTCATATATTCATTTGTACCAATAGCGTAGCTCTTTTTAATGTTCCAAACCATCTCAAAAGGCCAATCAACGAAACGCAGCAGCACGGCATCGCTAAGAAAGGCGCACTTTATGCAAAGTCCTGAGAACAATCTTCAAAGCGGGTTAAAACCTTACCTGTCCTCCCGCGCGGCGTGGGCGCTGGCAATTGGAACGAGCATCGGTTGGGGATCCTTCGTCATTACCAGCAACACTTATTTGTCACAGGCGGGACCTCTAGGCAGCATCTTAGGCATTGTAATCGGCGCAGTCATCATGCTGATCATCGGGCGGAATTTCCACTACATGGCAAATCTGTATCCGGATGCGGGCGGCGTCTATTCCTATACCAAAAACGCATTCGGTTATGACCGCGGTTTTTTGTCCGCATGGTTTTTAATACTCACCTATATCGCCATGTTTTGGGCCAATGCCACATCGCTGCCGCTCTTTGCACGGTATTTCCTTGGAGATACCTTCCGTTTCGGGTATCTCTATTCACTCTTCGGATACGACGTATATCTCGGCGAAGCGCTGCTCTCCATGGCTGTCATTGCGCTGATCGCGTTATTGTGCATCAAAAGCAAGCGCGGTACGGCGTATCTTATGATCGGGCTGGCCTTTGTATTTGTCATCGGAATCGTCATCTGTTTCGCCGCAGCGATTTTTCAAATCCCCGGCGGGTTCCGGAGCTTCGAACCTGCTTTCGTCCCGGACAACAACGCTTTGTCACAAGTGCTTCTCATCGCCTGTATTTCCCCGTGGGCATTTGTCGGATTTGAAAGTATTTCACATTCAACGGAGGAATTCTCTTTTCCACGCCGCAGGATGTTCCGCATCCTGACCATCGTCGTAATCTCCACGACGCTTTTGTACGCTTTTGTGACCCTTCTGTCCGTCACCGCTTATCCGGAAGGTTATGACAGCTGGCTCTCCTATATCCGCGATTTTGGAAACATCCCGGGCATCATGGGATTACCCGCCTTCTACGCAGCCAATCATTATCTTGGCAGCTTTGGCGTAATACTTCTCTTCCTGGCCCTGCTTGCCCTGATCGTCACCAGTTTGATCGGCAACCTCGTCGCCCTGAGCCGGCTCCTCTTTTCTTTGTCCAAAGACAAAGTCATTCCGTCTCGTTTCTCATCACTGAATAAAAAGCGGATTCCGGCAAAAGCCATTCTTCTGGTCACTCTCATTTCGCTGGCAGTCCCGTTTTTGGGACGCACGACCGTCGGCTGGATCGTAGATGTCACTACCATCTGCGCCTTGATTATCTACGGCTTCGTTTCCGCCGCCGCTTTCAAAACAGCAAGAAAAAATCGCAGCAAGCCGGAAACCGTAACCGGACTGATAGGGCTGATTCTGATGCTTGCGCTGGGCGTATACCTGCTCCTTTCGGATCTGTTTTCCAGCGCCTCCATGGAAACGGAAACGTACATCCTTTTCATTATCTGGGCGGTTCTCGGATTTATCTATTTCCGTTGGATCATCGCCAAAGACCACGCGCGGCATTTCGGCAAAGCCATTATCGTTTGGGTCGTGCTGCTTGCCTTGGTCGTCTTTATGGCCATGGTCTGGATGGGCAAAGTCGAACAGGAAGGCACGGACAAATCCATACAGGCAATTCAAAGCTATTATGACGGAAGTGCAGATCCTGCCGTTTACGAACAGGGCCCCGACGCCTTTATCAAACAGGAAAGAGACAATCTCCGCAACACCAATACCATAACGACGTTCGCAGTCATCGGCCTGTTCGCGCTTTCTCTGGGCGTCATGCTCAGTAATTACCAATCCATGCGCAAATGGGAAGAGGAAGCCAAACGCGAACGCGATGCGGCCAGAGCGATCGCTTTCACGGATCCTTTGACGGGCGTCAAAAGCAAACACTCATTCGTTGAAAAAGAACGTGAGTTGGACTCCTTGATAGAACAGAAGTCCTCCGAACATTTCGCCGTTGTTGTTTGCGACGTCAATGGCTTAAAGTACATCAACGACACGTTGGGACATCAGGCGGGCGACCAATACATTTGCGCTGCCAGCATGTTAATCTGTGAACACTTTAAACACAGTCCCGTTTTTCGAATCGGCGGAGACGAATTCGCGGTAATTCTGGATGGACAGGACTACCATAACCGCACAAAGATATTGAAAAAGCTGAATCAGGAGATCGAGAGCAACGTAGGCACGACCAACGTCGTCATATCTCTCGGCGTTTCCGACTACCTTCCTGAAGAGGACACCACCTTCCGCGCCGTCTTTGAGAGAGCCGATGCCTTGATGTATCACAGGAAACAGGAACTGAAGGGCATGGGAGCGATTACCCGAGATTAACGCCATATGCCGTTTCTCCGCAAACGGGCAGCAAAAAACGGGGCAAAGCGCTTTCCTGCATTCTTTGCCCCGTCGTCTCTTTTTCTGTCAGGTTTCGCCGTTCAACGGTTCGCTGAAAAGGCTGTCGACAATACGGGCTGCCTCTTCCAGTTTGCTGTACGGAACATAAAACCGGCAGCGCTCAAAAAGCGGCCCGACATTCATTGCCATTCCTGCGCCCAGTCTGCCCTTTTTTAGAAAAGGTATTTCGTTCTGTTCCAGTACATCGGAAAGCATGTCGCTCCATATTTGTTCTTTTTCAACGAGGAAGCATTCGTCATCCGCCATAGGAGCCCGCACTTTTTTGCTGCCGCAGGCCGGACAGGCTGCGCCTTCAAATACCATTTTGCACTTTGGACAATACATAGTATTTTTCTCCTTTCCAAAGACGTTCCCCATGCTTACGACCAAAGATCGAATCCCAATTTATATTACCGAGTTTTGCATGTGCCGTCAAATATGCTCGAATTTTCTCGGCAGCTTAGTTATTGCCCGAGAACCCTTTATTAAACCGAAGACGCTAAAAAGGCTGGGAGTTTCCCAGCCTTTTTTAGCCGTTTACAAGGCGTC
>JAEEGL015394653.1_pt1 | contig 17216 bp, 11 predicted proteins | sample 9134231 | NCBI WGS metagenome assembly JAEEGL01 (sample SAMN16246548, study PRJNA631951) | gut metagenome | biome: gut microbiome; feature: rumen; material: fiber-attached | host: Bos | place: Iran: Karaj | collected 2018-10
ATTAGAATGTTAGGAGCTTCTAAAAGTGTGTCTAGAAAGTTATTAATATATGAATTATTTATAGTCGCTAATATAGCGTTTATTCTATTTATGATATTAATATATTTGTATTCAATTAAAGTAATTAATATAGAATTTATGAAAACAATTTCTACTTATTTAAAGCTAAGAGATTATATAATTTTATATTTTATACTTATAATTATGTCTTATATAATAAGTTCTAAATTTGCTAAAAAATTATTTAAAAAAAGTGCAATGAGTACTTTTATAGAGGAGGTATAATATGATAACACTTAAAAATGTTGATAAATATTTTAATAGACATAAAAAAAATGAAGTTCATGTTATCAATAACATATCTCTTAATATGGATAGTGGGTTAGTTGCAATATTGGGGCCTTCTGGATGTGGTAAAACTACACTTCTTAATGTAATCGGTGGACTAGATAATATTAAAAAAGGTAGTATTTATATTGATGATAAAAAAATAAGTTCAAAAAGTTCTTACAAAGTTGATAAAATAAGAAACTTAAATGTTGGATATATATTTCAAGATTATAAATTAATTGAAAATCTAAGTGTTTATGATAATTTATCTTTAGTTTTAAAAATGATTGGTATTAAAGATAAAAAAGAGATAAATAAAAGAATTGAATATGTATTAGAAAAAGTAGGAATGTTAAGATATAAAAGAAGACCAGCAGGGATGCTTTCTGGTGGCGAGAAACAAAGAGTAGGTGTAGCACGTGCTCTTGTTAAAAATCCAGATATTATACTTGCAGATGAACCTACTGGTAACTTGGATTCTAAAAATTCACTTGAAATAATGAAAATAATAAAAGCTATATCTAATGAAAAATTAGTTATACTTGTAACTCATGAACAAGACTTAGCAAAGTTTTACGCATCAAGAATAATTGAACTTCAAGATGGAAACATAATAAAAGATTATAAAAATGATACAAGTGATTCTCTTGATTATAGAGTTGATAATAGTTTCTATTTAAAGGATTTTAAATACAATAATTCTTTAAAAGATAATAATATAGATATTGATGTTTATAGTGAAACAAAGGATAAAATAAAATTAGATATAGTTATTAAAAATGGAAATATTTATATAAAGAGTAAAAATGATGAAAAGATAGAAGTAGTTGATAATAATTCAAGCATTGAATTTATAAATGATAATTACAAAAAAATAGAAAAAAGCGAAGTAGAGAATTTAAAATTTGATTATGAAAATATATCAAACAAAGATAAAAAATTAAAATATTCATCAGTATTAAATATATTTACTTTAATATCAAAAGGATTTAAAAATGTATTTGACTATACAATACTTAAAAAAATATTATTACTTGGTTTCTTTGCATCAGGATTATTTATAATGTATTCAGTTGCATTTGTTTCATCAACATTTGATATTAGAGATGAAGATTTTACATCAATGAATAAGAATTATTTAGTATTAAAATCAAATAAAATAAAAGTCAGTGATTATATATTTTATGAGAAAAAAGATAATATTGATTATATAATACCTGGTAATTCAGTCGCTTCATTTAATTTAAAAATAGATGACTATTTACAAACAAAAGACATTGATTATACATTAAGTGGTTCACTATCTTCAATTGATATGATAAGTTCAAAAGATATAATAAAAGGTAGAATGCCAGAGAATATTTATGAGATAGTAGTAGACAAAATGACTTTAAATAAAATGCTAGATACTAATGAACAATTTAAAATGTCTGGAATATTTAGTTATGAGAATTTAATTAATAGAGAAGTTGATGGTGGAGTAGGTAAATCACTTAAAATAGTAGGTATCACTGATTTAAAAGATCCTTCAATATATGTAGCAAAAGAATTTCTTATTGATATATTATATAATTCTTCTGAACATGAAAAACAGGCTTATAATTATGAGATAAATAAAGAAGACATAACATTAAAAAAAGGATCATGGCCAACAAAAGATTATGAAGTAGTAGTAAATCTTGATGAAAAGGATTATATGCCACTTAATAAAACAATTGATGTAAAAATAAATGGTAAAAAACTTAAAGTAGTTGGATACTATACTTCATCAAAAGATATAAATTCATTATTTGTTAATAATAACACTATTAAATATGATTTAATCTTAAATAGCAAAGATATTACAATATATTCAAAAGATAGTAATAAAACTGTTGAAGAATTTAGAAAAGATAATTTAAATATTTTAAAAAGCTATGATTATAGCAAAAATAATTATATTAAAGAAAATGCTAAAAGTAATAGAACTACAATTATAGTATCAGCAATAATGATATTAATATCTTTAATAGAAATGTTTTTGATGAGTAGATCATCATTCTTATCCAGAATAAAAGAAATAGGTATTTATAGAGCAATTGGTGTTAAAAAAAGTGATATTTATAAAATGTTTTATGGTGAAATATTAGCAATTAATATAATCGCTACATTACCAGGTGTATTATTTATGACTTATGTATTAAAAATAATAACTGGAATCAAATATATGTCAAGAATGTTCTTAGTAACACCTATAACAGTTTTAATATCAATAATTATAATATTTGTATTTAACTCATTAGTAGGATTATTACCAGTATTCAATGTACTTAGAAAAACACCAGCGCAAATTTTATCTAGATATGATTTAGAATAAGAATAGAAATATTCTTATTTTTTTTAATAATTTATGAATATTTAGAAAGACTAATATTAGGTGATTATATTGAAAAATATTAGTATATGGAATAATATAAAGAGAAAAAAATATAAAAGCTTAAATGAAGATAAAGAAGTAGATGTTTTAATTATAGGTGGAGGTATAACAGGGATTAATACTCTTTATAATTTAAAAAGCACAAACTTAGATGTAATATTAGTAGAACAGGGAAGAATATGTTCTTCTATAACTTCAAATAGTACTGGAAAACTTTCTTATCTTCAAAATGATTTAATAGATAAAATAAGGATTAAATGTGGTGATAAAACCGCTAGTTTATATTTAAAATCTCAAATAGAAGCAATTAAAAAGATAGTTAATGTTATTAAAAATGAAAATATTAAATGTGATTTAGAAAGTGTTAATTCTTCGTTATATACAAACAACAAAGATGAAATAACCAAATTAATAAAATTAAGAAAGTTTTTAGAAAGCAATAATGTTAAAACATATAATAGTAATAATCTTCTTGTAAAGAGTAAATATATGTTTAATGTAAAAGGGACATATTTATTTAATCCAGTAAAATATACATTAGAACTTGCTAATAAATGTAATAATATATATGAAAATACTAGTATTAAAAAAATAGAAGAAAAAGGTAATGTCTATTTATGCTACACAGATAAATATGTAATAAAAGCAAAATGGATTGTAATAGCATCTCATTATCCATATTTTGTATTACCATATCTATGTCCTTTTAAAAGTAGTTTAGAGAAGTCTTACATAAGCGCTTCTCCTTATAATAAAGATAAAGTATCTTTAATAAGTTATAGTAATCCATTTATATCAATAAGAACATATAAAGATAGTTTAATATATTTAAGTAATTCTCATTCAATTGAAACTAATATTTGTGATAAAGAAAATTTTAATGAACTATTAAAAAAACTAAAAGATTTAGATTTAAAACCAAATTACTTATGGAGCAATATTGATATAATAACTAATGATGGTCTTCCTTATATTGGAAGATTAAAAAATAATATTTTATTATCAACTGGATATAACACTTGGGGATTATCAACTAGTTTTTTAGCAAGTGAAATATTAAGAGACATAATTATAAATAAAAATAATGAATATATAGAACTATTTAATCCACATAGAAAAACAATATGTAATGTAAAAGATACATTAAAGAATATTTATAAAAATATGCTAGGCTTTATAAAAGGATATATAATTTTAAATAATAAAAAAAATAAAAATATTTCTAAAATATGTCCACATTTGGGGTGTAAGCTAGTATATAATGAAGTAGAAAATACTTGGGATTGTCCTTGTCATGGTTCAAGATTTGATAATGAAGGTAATATCATGAATGGCCCAGCAAATAAAGATATAAAAAAATACTAAGAATTTTTTCTTAGCATTCTTTGGTGCCTATATTCTTTGCTTTCTGCAATATGTTTTAATTCTTTTAGAATTTTAATGATTTTTACTGATATATATTGTTTACTAACATTATATTTTTCGGATATTTCAGTTTGTGTGTAGCTTCTTTTATAAGCTCCAAACCCAAAGCTCATTTCAATAATATCTCTATCAGTAGAATTTAAAGTTTCTAATAGATAATTAACAAACTCTTTGTTATCAAATTCTAATTCAAAATCTTTATCATCAGGAATTGCTTCATATAAATTAGTTTTTTCATCAGAATCAAATGTTTCATATTCTGCATCTAAGCTCAAAGTTTCTATTATATTTTTCTTTCTATTATAAAATTTATTAATTTCGTTTATAACACATTTATATGCATATGTTGAAAACTTATAATTTTTATCAACATCATAACTGTCAACTGCGTTTATTAAGGCATAATAAGCAACAGGAAAAAGTTCATCCTTTTCAATATAATATAGATTATAGTTTTTGTATAAAATTGTTTTAACAAGTTTCAAATTATGTTCAATAATTGTGTTTCTAGCATTTATATCTCCGTTTTTATATAGATTAAAATAATAAGTAAGTTCTTCGTCTGAAAGCCTTTCTTTAAAATCTTGTTCTTCTAGTATAAAAATATTCATAAACTCAACCCCCTTTTTAAAACATGGTATATTTTATCATAAAAAACTAAGATTTTCAATAATTTGCCATTTTTATTACTTTAAGCAATAAAAAAACGTCGAATTTCGACGATTTTTACTTTTGGAGCAGGTGATGGGAATCGGACCCACGTTAGCAGCTTGGAAGGCTGAAGTTCTACCATTAAACTACACCTGCATTTGAAATTACATATAATATTCTACACAATTTTATTATTTATGTCAACTTTTTATTATATAAAAAAGAAGAAAATATTATTTTTTCTTCTTTTTAGATTTTGATTTTGTTTTTGAAACATCAGTTTTATTTTCTTCTTCTACCTTAGTGCTTTCTTCATTTTCTTTTTCTTTTACTTTTTCACTTTCATATTTTGCTTTTGCTTCTTCTAATTTTATTCTTTTTCTTTTGTTATGTAATGCTTTACTTCTCAAAAGAAGAATTAGTATTATAAATAAAATAAATGTTTCAGATAATAATCCAATAATAATATAAGAATAAGTTTGTAATTTATTAACAAGTTCTTTTTCTTCTTCATCATCAATGAATGTTACTGTATTATTTCTTAAATCATATCTATAATAGTTTTTTTCACCATTTTGTGTATCTAATGCATATATAATAGCAAATTTAGAATCTTTTTTATATTTATATGCATCTATTTCTTCATCATTAATTTTAACTGTTGTTTTAATATATTCTTTATAATTGTTACTTTCTATTGGTAATAATACTAATTCATTCATTTTTAATTCTGTATATTTTGTAAATGTATTTTTATCTTTGACAAAGATATACAAATTTGTTTTACCTTCAGAATCTTTTAAGCCAACTAATACAAAGTTTGTTATGTCACTTATAAAAGCAGGAATTTCTTGTTCTTTTATAGAAACAGTAGTTTCTTTATATGATTCTGGAGGAGTCAATAGAGCTTTCCTTTTAACTACTACTAAATTATTTCCCTTTATATCTTGCACTTCTATTGGATTTGGATCAACTACACTTGCAATTAAATTATATGTTTTGGTTGAACCATTTTCTGCTGTTACAATTATTTGGAATTTATTATCTCCTTCAGTTACTTCAAATGTACCAGTTCCTGATACTCTTGCTCTTGAATCATTAGTACTTGCTTTTATATTAATTGAAGTAACATTTGCTCCAAGTTCCACTTTATAATCAGTTACATCTTTTGAAAAAGTAGGGGAGATGTTAGCTCCATCAACTGATAAGCTTTTTAAATTATTATCTTTAGAATAAGATGCCTCTAATTCTGCTTTTGTAATAACTTTTACACTTGTCCCTGATACAGAGCAACTAAGGGGTTTTTCATCTGACCAACCTAATGCTCCATAAGATTTAACTGATATATTTGATTTACCAGATTTTATAGCTTTAAATGTATAACTATAAGATGCTGATTTTTTAGAACCATCACCAGGATCAGCAACTGCTTTTTTACCACTTACTAGTTGTATTACAGAACTATCATAACTTATTGTATATTCCCAACTTCCAAGTACAACCCCAGAAGAAACTTTAACAGTAACATTAAATGTATTACCTACAACTATGCTTGATCTATTAGAAGTTACTTTAAATGTTGCTGAAGCTGCTTTTAAATTTGGAATAAACAAACATATAACTAATATACTTAATAAAAACTTACTTAACTTTTTCATTATTACCTCCTATAGTTTTTTTCCTTCAACTAAGTGTTTTTGAATTTGTAAAAGATCTAGTATTGTTATTTTTTTATCATTACTAGTATCTCCGGCTTCAAAATAAGCATTTTCTAATTTTTTAGAATTTAATATATGTTTTTGAACTTGCAAAAGATCTAGTATTGTTACTTTTCCATCACCGCTAGTATCTCCTTTAACAACTAATGTGAAATCTTTTGATTCGTTACTAGCAGTTTTAATATTTAATATTTGTCCAGTTGCTAATACATCTGTTGAAGCAAGTGCGGAACCTGAAGAAGTAGTAATTGTTATAACTGCAGATGGACTATTTCTTTTTATATTTGTTATTAAATCATTTGATTTAGTATCTTTTGTTATATTTTTTATATAATTATTTGAAATTTTAACTTCTAAATTATTAAATATTTCTTCTATTGTTTGAGTATCTTCTACTTTTTTAACTGTAATTGAATATACTTTTATATCACCAGTTTGAGAAGTCACTTTAATTGTTAATATTGTTTCATCACTATCTAATTCTATTTTTCCAGTTCCTTCAACAGTACTTGCTGTACTTGTTGGAGTAGCATTTACATTAATTTCTGTTGTATCTTTTGTAACAAAATAAGTATAGCTTAATACATCAGGATCAAATTCAGATAAATTTGTATCATTTATGGAAATAGAACTAAGGGTATTTACAATATCACCAATTGTTGGAAGTGAAACATAATCTGGCATATTCAAATATATTGGGATTGCAAATACATAAGCATTATCTAATAAATTGCTAGCTTTATAAGAAGAATAAATGTTGCTTCCTTCTTGACTTGGAGCTTGTACATTTGTCATATATTGATGTGTATATTTACTATAACTAGAAGTAGGGGAAGTATTGAATTTTTCAAAATATAATGTGTATTGTCCACTTCCAATATAACCATTACTAATAAATTCTGCTCCACCATATATTGCTTTTTCTCTAGATGTCCAAGGTCTACCTAAAGATTTTCCATCTCCTCCAACTATGCCAGCAGCATAAGCAAGACCTCTTGTAACTGGATTTGATGTATAAGAATCAGCATAAGCTCCAATATTATAATAATTATAGAAACCAACAAGTGAATGACCTCTATAAGTTAAAGTATATGTTCCTGTTATTGCTGAATATGTGCTATTAGCACCACCTTCTTGGACAACTCTGGCTGCTAAATGCACAGGGCTAACATTAAATTTTTTACCTGCTTCTATAAAATAATTTGTATATTCATCAGTTGCTAAATAACTTGAACCAAAAACTGATTTCACTATTTCAGATGTTTGAGTTTCTTCATCATACTGTAAGTTTTCAAACATAAATAAGAATTTTTCATTTATAAAATTTCTAGGATCTATAAAGAAAGCATTAACTCCATCAGTTGATTCAAACCAACTTCTTCCTTCTACAGGATTAGGAGAAGTTCTATAAGCTTCTTCGCTAGGATTTTCAATATAATTTTTACCGCTTTCTCCACTTATTACACTATTCCAATTTAGATTTGTTTGAATTGGCTTAAATACCCAATTAGGATGTTTTTTATGGAGTGAAACAAGGTATGGAATATATGTACTAGGGAATCCTAAATCTGAAAGAGTTTTTTCATATTCTTCATCAGTTGCGACTAAGTCTTCTTTTTTAATAACGTAAGTTCCACATACATAACCAATTTTGTTATCATGGTAATTTACTTTGTACCAACTATCGTTACAACCATTACCAGAAGATAATGTATCTAATATTGTAAGATTTGTTCCATTTAATAAATTTGTTATTTTACTAGCATTTGATGAAGCATATGATCTTACTGAAACTGAATTAGCATAAACTCTAGCAGTAAAAGATGATGTATTATAACTTGAATTAATACTACCTAATTTTATAAATGAACTACAAACATAGCCTTGTATTTGACCATGTTCAATTTTATACCATCCATCATCACAACCAGTTCCACTTACTTTGTTTTCATCTAATACTATTACTTTTTCACCACTATATATTTTAACTAATGTATTTGAATCAGTTGTTGGCTTTTCTCTAACTCTAAGAGCAGAAGTAGAAACATATGCTTCTGTTTGTGCATTTAAGCATGGTAAAAATATAAAAGAGATTATTAAAAATACTGTTGTAAAAAAAAGTTTGTTTTTTTTCATATGCATACTCCATTATTATTTATCAATTAATATTATATCAAAATTATTTTATAAAATGAATTGTATAAATATTATTTACGTATATTTACAAAAATATTTACACTAGTAAAATATGAAAAATGGTTTATAATATATTTAGAGGTGTGACATGAAATTAGCAGTAAATGGTCATAATGCTTTATTAATATTAGGAGTATGTTTTATAAGTTCAACTTTTCTTGTTTGGCTTATGAAAAAAGTATCAATATATTTAGGGGTATACGATGTTCCTAATGAAAGAAAAATACAAAAGACACCTGTTCCTTTACTTGGCGGAGTTGGTATATTCTTAACATTTTTATTAGGATATGTCCTTTTTGGGAATAAAAATGATATTATGTTGTCAATATTAATAGCATCTTTTTTAATTTTACTTCTTGGTATATTTGATGATATTAAACCAATACCAGCTAAATACAAATTTATAGTTCATATATTAATTGCTTCAATAATTGTGTTTTATGGTAATTTGAAACTTGACTATACAACCTTTCTTGGGCTTAATATAAATTTTGGGATTTTTGCTCCATTTATAACTATATTATTGATAGTTGGAATTATAAATGCAATTAACTTAATTGATGGTCTTGATGGTTTGAGTGGAGGAATCTCTTCAATTTATTTTTTAACAATAGCGGTATTGGGTTTTATCTTAAATAAGTTTGGTGGACTTGATATAATGATTTCAATAATAATGTTAGGTGCAACTTTAGGATACTTGGTACATAATTTTCCACCTGCTAAAATATATATGGGAGATGCAGGGTCTACATTTATAGGGCTTATGATTTCAGTGATAATGTTAATAGGATTTAAAACTCTTACATTAACTTCATTGATAATACCTTCTTTATTACTTGCGATACCTATTTTAGATACTTTATTTGCGATAATAAGAAGAAAACTAAAGCATAAATCAGCGATGGAACCAGACAAAGAACATTTGCATCATCAATTATTAAAAATGAATTTATCTAAAACAAAAACAGTTTTGATAATATATGGAATTAATATACTATTTTCAATAACAAGTATATTTTATGCATTAGGTTATGAATATGAGATGATAGTGTGTTATATAATACTATTATTCTTAGTGCTTTTTATAATTTTAAAAACAAATATTATATTTGAAAGAAAAAAATAGTTGGCTATGCCAACTATTTTTTTGTATAATTGTAATAGGGGAAGTAGTATGAAGAAAGTTTTATTGATAATACCTGCTTATAATGAAGAAAAAAATATTAGAAGAGTGTTAAATGAAATAAAGAAAGACATAAGTTATGCAGATGTAATTGTAATAAATGATGGGTCAACTGATAACACATCTAAAATAGTAAAAAAAGAAAATATTAGATGTATTGATATGCCTTTTAATAATGGATATTCAAATGCTGTTCAAACAGGTATTAAATATGCACATGAAAATAACTATGATTATGTTATTCAATTTGATGCAGATGGTCAGCATATTGCAAAAGAAGCAGAAAAACTTTATAAGCATATAAAAAAGACTGATTGTGATATTATAATTGGTTCAAGATATTTAAAAAATTTAAAATATAATTGCCCATTTTTTAGAAGAATAGGTACTAAGATATTTCAAATTATGATTAAAATTTTTTGCCATAAAAAAATTACTGATCCTTTATCAGGATTTCAATGTCTAAATAAAAGTGTAATAAAAGAGTATTCAAAAATATCTGGTTATCCAGAATATCCCGATGCTAACTTAATTATAGAAATGTTAATTAAAGGATACAAGATTGAAGAAATCCCCGTAAGAATGCGTATTAGAAAGTATGGGGAAAGTATGCATGGTGGTATTATAAAACCAATTAAATATATGATACAAATGATGTATACAATAGTATTTATAATGATTAAAAATGTAGGGAAAAGAAGTGATAAAAAATGAAAAATGGTTATTTTGTAATAATGTCAATATTTATAATATTGTTTATTATATTTGAAGTTAGAAAAAGCCATTTGAGTATAAAGGAAAGCTTTTATTGGATAATGGGCTCAATTTTGGTTTTAATACTTTCATTATTTCCAACAATTATTGATAAAGTCGCTAAATTTTTTGGAGTTAGTTACCCTCCATCAATATTCTTTGTTTTTGTAATATTGTTTTTATTATATTTACTATTTAGATTAAATAAAATACAAGCTTTACATTCAGAAGAAATTAGAGATTTAGTTCAACAACTAGCAGTATTAAAAGAAAAAGTAAATAGAAAGAAGTAATTTGTATGAAAAAAATAAAAGAATTAATAAAAAAAATAGATTATAAGGATGTAATTATTTTTTTAATTCCATTTATACTTTTTGGAGTATATTTAATAATATTATATCCGGGAGTTTTATCATATGATTCTTATAATCAAATATGGCAATTTAAAACAATGACATTTAATTCAGCTCATCCATTTTTTCATACATTTATAGAAATGGTATTAATGAGTATAATGAATACTCCTGCAATAATAGGAATATTTCAAATATTGTGTTTTTCTATTTTATGGAGTAGAATTTGTAAATATAATAGAAATAAACATTCAAAATTTTCTTTTTATTATCAAATAATATTAACAATAATTATATGTTTAAATCCTCTAAATAAAGTATTATCTATTACTTTGTGGAAAGATGTTTTGTACTCATATACAATATTATGGTTTTGTTTTGAAATGGAAAAGTTTATTGATAATAAATTTAAAATAAGTTTTAAGGAAGTAATTAAATTATCATTTTTATTAATTTTATTACCCAACTTAAGACATAATGGCTATTTAGTAACTATAATAATGTCAATAATATTATTCATAATATTTATTATTAAAGATAAAAAAAGTTTGAATTATTTAAAACTTTTTGGATTTCTAATTATATTTTTCTTAGGATTTAAAGGATTAGAAAGAATATATAATGTTGGAGTGGGTACTTTAGGTATAAGTACTACTGATAATATAGTAGATTCTAAAGTAATGGCAGTTGTTGGGGAAATTGGAAGATATGGAAATTATTCAAAAGATGATAAGGAAAAAATAGAAAAATATGTCAATTTTGATTGCCTAGCTAAAATGACTAATTTTAATTCTTGGGAACCGATGGGAGCTTATTGCAAAATGGATCTTTCATTAGTTTCTAAAGAAAGAGTAAAAGTTTATAAAACAATATTTAATATGATGAAAAAAAATATTATATTGACTATGAATTTTTATTTAAAAGAATATGGTTATGTTTGGAGAATAGTAAGATATAAAGATTCTTGGGGAATTATTAATTATTATGGAATAAATTCCAGAAATGCAGGCTCTCTTCAATATCAAAGACCTTTTGAAAATACAAAACTATATATAGTTTTAATAAATTATATAGTTTTCACAAGAACAAATGTAATTTTTCAAACAATGTTTTATAGTGGGGCATTATGCATGTATTTATCTATTATATTATTAATATATTTAAAGAAGAAAAAAAAGAAAGGGATGTTTTTAGTGCTTTTACCAACATTAATAAATGTAATAGGTATAGCATTAACTGCTAGTGTTAATGATGTTAGGTATTATTATTCTAACTTTTTGGTATTATATTTATTAGGAGCAATATTTTTAAAATATTGGATAATTAATAATGAATAATAATTTAAAAAAAGATTTTATTTGGAACACTTTAGGAAGTTTATTACATGCTTTTAATTCTTTATTTTTTTTAATAATTGTTACTAGAATAAATGGGTTAGAAAATGCTGGAATATTTTCTTATGCATTTGTTATATCAAATATATTTTTAACAGTCGCAACTTTTGGAGGAAGAAATTATCAAATAACAGATGCTAAAAATGAATTTAGTGAAAACCTATATAAAAATTTTAGATATTTAACAACTATAATATCTATAATTTTATTTGCTTTATTATTTTTACTATTTAAATATTCAATATATAAATATTTAATAATTATATTGCTTATAATAGTAAGAAGCTTTGAATCATTAAGTGATGTTTATTTTGGTATATTACAAAAAAATAATAAACTTTATTTAGTGGGTATAAGTTTATTTTTAAAAAATTTACTTTCTTTAATAATATTTATACTTACAGATTATTTATTTAAAAATTTATATATATCAATTATTTCATGGGGAATAATAAATTTAGTATTCTTAGTATTTTTTGATATATTAAAATCTAAAAAAATATCAAATACTAAGTTTAAAATAGAGAAAAATTATAAAGAAATATTTAAAAAAACATTATACTTTTTCTTATTTAGTTTTATTGCAATATTTATAATAAATATACCAAGATATTTTATAGATTATTTTCTTACAGATGAACTTCAAGGCATATACGGAATACTTACAATGCCTGCGACAATGACAGTACTCTTAACACAATTTATACTACAACCTTATGCAGTTAAATTATCAGAAACAAATCAAAAGAAAGATAAAAAATTTAATAAACTAGTAAAGAAGATATTTATTTATACATTTATTATTTCAATAATTTGTATAATACTTGCGTACTTATTTGGAATACCGGTTTTAAATTTAATATATAGTTTAAATCTAAATAAATATAAATATTATTTAATATTAGTTATGCTAGGCGCATCATTCTTTGCATTAAATAGTTTTATGAATTTGATTTATACAATAGAAAGAAAAACAAAATATCAGTTTATAGTTTACCTAATATCTACATTTTTATCTCTAATTATCACTTACATATTAATAAAAAAATATTTATTATTAGGTGGAGTTATAAGCTATACACTAACGATGGTTATTATATTTATTTTCTATATTGTGAGATTAAAAAGAATAATAAAATAAATGAGTTCTTTTATTAGAACTTTTTTTATTGTATAATTATTGTGGTGATGATATGAATAATTATAAAGTTATGGATGGTAATGAAGCTTGTGCGACTGGTGCTTATCTATTTACTGAAATAGCAGGTATTTATCCAATTACTCCTGCAACTCCAATGGCAACACTTTGCGATAAGTGGAGTAGTGAGGGTAAATTAAATATATTTAATGAAAAAGTTAAGGTTATTGAAATGCAAAGTGAAGGAGGAGCTTCTGCTTTAGTTCATGGTGCTTTGACTAGTGGAAGTTTAAGTACAACTTTTACTGCTTCTCAAGGATTATTATTAATGATTCCTTCTATGTATAAAATAGCTGGTGAAATGTTACCTCTTGTTATACATGTTGCTGCTCGTAGTTTATCAACTCATGCGTTATCTATATTTGGAGATCATCAAGATATATATGCAACTAGATCTACTGGTTTTGCATTTTTATCAAGTTCTAATGTACAAGATGCTTATTATATGTCATTAATATCTCATTTAAGTGCTATTAAATCTAGTATACCTTTTTTACATTTTTTTGATGGGTTTAGAACTTCTCATGAAATTAATAAAGTTAATATATTAAAAGAAGAAAATATTTTACCTTTAATAGACATGGATAAAGTAAAAGAGTTTAAAGATAGGAGTTTAAATATAGGTAAAAATATTACTAAAGGTGTTAGTGAAACAGAAGATGCTTATTTTGAAAATACAGAGGCTAGAAATAAATATTATGAAGCAATTCCTGATATAGTTAATAAATATATGGAGCATATTAATTTAGTTGCTGATACTGATTATAAACCATTTAATTATTATGGAGATGAGCATGCTAAACATATAGTAGTCGCAATGGGAAGCGTAACTGATACTATTAAATTAGTTGTTGATGAAATGAATAAAAATGGAGAGAATGTTGGACTTATTAATGTTCATTTATATAGACCATTCTCTAAAGAATACTTTTTAAAAGTTTTACCTAAGTCAGTAACTAAAATAACAGTAATGGACAGAACTAAAGAATTCTCTATGACTGGTACGCCTTTATATTTAGATGTATGTGAAATATTAAAAGATGAACATATTGAAATATATAATGGAATATATGGCCTTTCTTCTAAAAATACTAATCCATCTGATATAAAAAGTGTGTATGATAATATGAATAAGAATAATCCAATGGATAAATTTTCTGTTGGAATAAATGATGATGTAACTTTAAAAAGTTTACCTAAATGTGAATTTAAATTAACTAAAGATTTTAAAGAAATAAAAATATATGGTTTTGGATCAGATGGAATGGTAAGTGCATCCAAAAATATATTAAAATTACTTGGTAAAAAGGATAATACTTTTGTACAAGGATATTTTGAATATGATTCTAAAAAAAGTGGTGGAGTAACTATTAGTCATTTAAGGATAGATAATAGTCCAATAAATGCACCTTATTATCCGGAATCAACTAATTTAGTTGTTGTTACAAAAGAAAACTATTTAAAGAAATTTAATGTGCTTGATGGTATTAAAAAAGGTGGTATATTCTTACTGTCAACAAGTAAAAGTATTGATGAATTAAATAGTTATATACCAAGTAGTATTAAGAAAATAATTAAAGATAAAAAGATTAAATTCTTTGTATGTGATACTAATAGTATAGATGAAAAATATCATTTAGGTGGAAAAATAAATAATGTAATGTCTACATATATTCTTAAAATATTAGGATGTTCTAATGAAGATAATGAGAACTTTAAAGAATTAATATTAAATGCATATAAAGATAAAGAAGAAAGTGTTATTAAAAATAATATTGAATCTTTAGATTCTGCATTTGAATATTGTAATGAAGTAGATATTGAATTATTAACAGTAGATTCATCTAATGAAGAAATAGATGATGATTTGTATACTAAAATGAATAATAAATCAAATAATATAAAAGTATCTGATTTCTTAGAACATAAAGATGGTATTTTTGAAGGTGGAACATCTTCTTCCGACAAAAGAAAAATATCTTCTAAAGTTCCTAAATGGATAAAAGAAAATTGTATAGAATGTAATCAATGCTCATTTATATGCCCTCATGCAGTTATAAGGCCATTCTCACTTACTGAAGATGATATGAAATTTAATAATATACCAGAAGATGAAACAATATTAAGTATTGGAGAAGAAAATGGTAAAAGATTTTATATAAGCGTATCAGAAAGTGATTGTACTTCTTGTGGACTTTGTATAAATGCTTGCCCTGGAAAAGGTGGCAATAAAGCATTGGAATTTGGGAGCCCTGATGAAAAATTAGAAAGAAGAAGCATAGATTTATTTAAAAATGTTAAAAATGATACTAAGTTTAATAAATATACAGTTAAGGGATTAGGATTTAAAGAAACTGGATTTGAATTTAGTGGAGCTTGCGCTGGCTGTGGAGAAAGTGGATATTTAAATATACTTACAAGTCTTTATAAAGATGAAATAGTTTTATCTAATGCAACTGGATGCTCTTCAATATATGGTGGGTCTTTACCAAGTCTTCCTTATAAAGTGCCATGGGCTAGTTCACTATTTGAAGATAATGCTGAATTTGGTTATGGACTTTATATGTCTTATAAAACAAAACGAGAAATAATAAAAGATTTAATGTATGAAACAAAAGATATTGTAAATAAAAATGTAAAAGACATTTATAAAACTTGGATAGATAATATGGAAGATTTTGAAATAACTTCTAATGTAAAAAGAGAATTAGAAAGCCATGAAATTCCGAATGAATTAAAAGAATTACTTCCATACATACCTTCAAGAACAGTGTGGATTGTTGGAGGAGATGGCTGGGCATATGATATAGGCTATGGTGGCCTTGATCATATACTTCATTCGAATGAAAATGTAAATATACTTGTACTTGACACCGAAGTTTATTCAAATACAGGAGGCCAAACATCTAAGTCTACTAAATACGCTTCTGTAGCAGAGTTCTCTTCGAATGGAAAGAAAACAAATAAAAAAGATTTATTTAGAATAGCAATGAGTATACCAAATGTTTATGTAGCTTCTATATCTATGGGCGCTAATATGAATCAAACATTAAAAGCATTTAAAGAAGCATATGAGCATAAAGGCCCATCTTTAATAATTGCATATAGTCCATGTATTTCTCATGGCATAACTGGAGGCCTTAGAAATTCACTTGATGAAGAAAAACTATTAGTAGAAAGTGGATATAATATTTTAATGAGATATAACCCAGTAGAAGATACTTTATCAATTGATTCTAAAGAACCAGATTTTTCTAAATATGAAAGTATATTTGAGAAAGAATTAAGGTATAAAAATTTGAAAAAAGTTAATCCAAAAGCTTATGAAGAATTATATACATTAAATATAGATTCTGCAAAAGAGAGATATGAGTATTATAAAAGATTAAGTAAATAACTTAATCTTTTTTTGCTATATAAAAAAGGATTGCTCCCCCTGAGAGCAATCCGGAAAAAAGAATAAAAAGGGGTTGGCTAGTGTGATACTAGCACCAATTCGCCTAAAAGTGAATTGGTAAGTCTATATACTATACTAAAGAGGTTGTTTTGTCAATAATAAATTTATAAAAATTATAAAAAATCGTTATAAATGTATTTTA
>JAEEGL011432712.1_pt1 | contig 17215 bp, 8 predicted proteins | sample 9134231 | NCBI WGS metagenome assembly JAEEGL01 (sample SAMN16246548, study PRJNA631951) | gut metagenome | biome: gut microbiome; feature: rumen; material: fiber-attached | host: Bos | place: Iran: Karaj | collected 2018-10
AGAAAAATACCATGGTCCTGGAAGCAGGCACAAGTGTCCGAAATGTGGAGACAGATCTTCATTCGTCCTATATGTCGATGACAATGGCATCCCAATCGACAATAATGTGGGGCGATGCAATCACGAAAGCAGCTGCGGGTATCATTATGCTCCTTCACAATACTTCAAGGACAACTGCATGGAACCCAAAGACAGTCCTTTCAGGCATCTGAAGGATGTAAAAGTGAACAAAACAATAGTCAATGCCGTCTTAGCTCCTTCTTTCATAGATGCTTCTCTGGTGATTAACAGCCTAAGTCAAAACAGCACCTTCGTTGACTTTCTGAAAGGACTCATCAGGGATGATGATCTTGTCAATCACCTTTGTATGGCCTACCAACTGGGTGCCACCTCCATGAGAGAAGTCATTTTTTTGGAAATAGACTATAACCTGCGAATAAGAACCGGCAAATCATGAACTATGATATGACGCTCTATTCTGTAGAAGCAAGTACTCTGTCGGCCGTCATAATGCTTACTCAAACTGCAGAAATACTCTGACGGCCAACAGAATGCTTGATGCTAGTTTATCAGTCCAGTCCAACGAAATTACCGGTCTTTTTTCATTTTTCATATTGTATTTAGTTACATAGGTTATATCGGTTTTTTAAACATTTTCGAAAAAAATACCACCGACCTATTATTTTAATTACGAACACCTTGTCGGCCCCCTCACCCTTGCCATGCACCTGGTCGTAGTAGACCACGCCGCCGACACCTGCTGTCTTGAAAGCCTCGAGGTCGGCGGTGATGCACTCGCGGGTGGTCTCCGTCTCGCCGAAGAACTACACGCCTTCGTGCGGACAGTGTCCTGCGGATGGTCGAAGCCGTAGGTTAAAGATGACTGTGACTTACTTGGGAAGATGGAGACCCAAAACAAAAGGAATATGATAGAATGTCTCATAAAAGAATAGTTGTTTGTTGCTATTCTTTTCTGCTACCACCCTGGATTCTGCTGAAGTGAAGGGTTCTTGAGTATCTCACTGGTCGGAATCGGGAATAGATACTGCCGATCATTCCAAAGACGGGATACGGTTCGAGGTGAATACGTATAACTGGCGTTGCCCTCTTCGTCGACCTGCTGTGTAATCTTCATTTCGGTGATGCTGGTAAAGAATCGGTCTGCCTCATGCCATCGACGTACATCCCAGAACCGGTGGCCTTCGAAAGCGAGCTCAACCATGCGCTCCTTCTGATAAGCAGTCCAGAAGTCAGCATCAGCGGTAATGTTAGGCAGTGAAACCCTCGCACGAGTAAGACTGGCAGCCTGGCGAGCAGTGAGCCCCAAAGAACCTGTAATGTCAGCATTGTCACCATTGGCTCGATAAAGTGCCTCGGCATAATCGAGGTAAATGCCGCCCAAACGGAAGAGAACATAAGTGTGGAAGTTGCTGGCAACAGCAGGATTGGAAGCTAAGGAGATTTCGCCATGGCACAGCTTGCGCAGATAATAGCCTGTCGGGGTGGCACCAGCAAGCGGTTCTCCATTGCGACCGCCAGAGAAAGTCTCAAGAGCCTTGGCACCACTGTAGGTTGGCCAAACATCCCCATTCAGTGCAACGGTCATAGACAGACGTTTGTCACGGTTGTCGAAAGGATGACTGGGGTCGTAACCCGAAGCAGGATCCGTAATGTCAAGCCCATTGGACATCGGATAGGCATCGACCAGATTCTGGGTGGGACAATTACCGCCCTTTCCTCCTTCGATACCGACAGGATAGTTGTAGCTTTCGACAAGCTTGTCTCCAGCAGTGCCAGCATAATAGCGTCGGCCGAAGACTATCTCTTGAGTTATGGATGCCGTGGCATAGTTGCCCGTTGACCATAGTGCATCGTAATTACTGCAAAGTTTCTTTCCACGAGCTTCACACTCACTGATGAGTTGCTCGTAGTAACGAACTGTATTGATCCAACGAGAGGCATCGGAAGAGGCATTGAACAGCGGACTGGCCCAATATAGGGCGGCACGGGCCTTGAGTGCCAATACTGCCAGACGATCGGCTCGGCCATTCTCGGTCGAAGAAAGCGCGTAATCGCCTAATTTGGTGTAGTCTTCGATAATCAGGTCCTCGATGGCTTGGCATTCGGAAATGATGTAGGCGAACACATCATCGGCCGATGAACGTGGGAGGGTGTTGACCTCATCGGGCGACATACCCTCGCCAAGCATGGGCACTCCTCCATACTGACGTACCAAGAGGAAGTAGAAATAAGCGCGCAGGAATCGGGCCTCGTACTGGTAATTCTCGTAACGATGCATCTGCTGCTGATAATCGGAATTCTGGCGTAACTCATCGAAGGTGAGTCCAAGGAAGTTGGATAGATATTCATTGGCTGCGGCGATTCCTTGATACATGTTGGTCCAAGTGGTCGACTTGGCGTTGCTTGCGCTCCACGCTCCGTTGTAGAAGTCTTCGATGGAAGAGCCCAGAATGCTGTATTCAGATTCATCGGTAGCTGATGCAAGCATTGCGCCTCCGTACTGGTTGCCGTAATCAAACTCCACGGTGTTGTAGAGTCGGGTGATGAATCCACCGACATTGGCGAAATCCTCGGCAATATAGTCGCGGTCGTATATGTTGTATTCGTTGTAATCCATATTGTCACAAGCTGTGACAAGCTGTATGGCCGAACAAAGGAAGGTGAGTTTTGCTAAAGGATTCATATTTCGAAAAACGTTGTTAGAAGGTCAATTTAGCTCCGATGGCAAAGTTGCGCGTTGCCGGATATATACCATAAGCCTCTGGATCGCCTACATCCATTCGGTCGAAACTGAAGAGGTCGATGCCATGCACATAGAGACGAGTTGCTTTCACAAACTTGAGCCCCTGAAGCCAATCGGCTGGAATCTCGTACGAGAGTTCTACCTCACGGAGTTTGAGGAAGGAACGATCAGCGAGGAATACAGTATTGGCCTGATAGTTGTTGGCGTTGCTTTGGCTGCTCAGACGCGGATAAAGGGCATCCTTGCTGTCGGTGGACCAACGGTTCTGGTAGTAGTGCTCCGAAATGGTGGTGTTGCCGACTAAGGGATAGTACATACTTTTTGTATTGAGGATTGTACTATAGTGGCTTACACCTTGAAGGTTCATATAGATTCCCCATCCATTCCATTTGATGCCGAGATTCATATTATAATTAATTTCGGGAGCCATACTGCTGTAGCCAATAGACGTCTTGTCGTTGGAGTCGATGACTCCGTCTTGGTTGATGTCAGCATACTTGATATCGCCGGGACGCACCGTCGAGAAGAGCTGTGCAGGGGAATTGTCGATATCATTTTGATCGCTGAACATACCGATGCTTTTCAGTCCATATACCTGACCAATACAATGACCGGTCTGCACGAGGTTCTGATAGAGACGCGGCTCTTCGAGCTGTTCAACAATCTCATTCCGATTGAAGTTGAAGTTGCCACCCAAAGAGAGTTCGACGTTCCTGAAACGCTGACACCAGTCGGCTCCCACCTCAATGCCCCAGCTCTTGACACGACCGGCATTCTCGTAGGGAGCCTCATTTCCAAGGACACTGGAGTATTTGCCCGAAGCATCAACCCAGATATTATTGCGACGCTGGCCAAAGAAGTCTAAGGTAAGGTCAAGGCAGTTCCAAAGCCGGCTATCGATACCCACGTTGAACTTATAGGCTACCTCATGGCTTGGATCTGTAGTGGCGAGTTGCCCGAGTTGTGAAGTGCCGAACTCTGAAGTCCATCCGCTGCCGAAAGGATAGGTGGTTCCAGATGTCACATATTGTTGCGCATAGTAGGTCCATACCTCATCGCCTGGTAGGAAATCGGCGTTGAGTATGCCCGTCGAAGCACGCAGCTTGAGACGATTGAGCCAGGAGTTGTCTTGCAGCCATGACTCTCCGGTCACGATCCATGCGGCAGATAGAGTGGGCGAAAAACTCCATTTGGTGCCAGGCGCCAGACGGCTGCTTCCACTTTCGACGAGTATGAGTTCGGCAATATACTTGTCAGCATGGCAGAATTGGGTTTGCGATACGAAGTTCTGTCGAAATACAGTATTGTTGATGGCCTCAGGGTCCTCGTATTCATAGTCCCACATCAGTCGGCTGAAGAGATTGTTTTTCTCCCAACTCTGTTGGTATTGGGCACCTGCCTCGAGATGCAGACGACGAGAGAAGGTATTGACCTTGGCAGCCGTTCCCATGGATGACTCTGCACCATAACTATGGCGCACAAACGTTGGTTGGATATCGTTGAACGTTGGAGTAGTGACTGTATAGATATAGGTACGCGAATGGTCTTCGAAGATATTGGCGATATTGTCGTAGCCTACACGCGTCCAGGCTGAAAGTCCTGAAGCCACCTTCGACAGATCCTTACGGATTGTAATGTCGGAAAAAAGCGAACGAGTGTGGTTGCGATAATAGGATGCACCTTGAGCTTGGGCAACAGGATTGATGGTGCCAGCCCACGTGTTGCTTCCTGCCCACTGTCCAGTTTCGTCGGCAATCGGAAATGCCGCAGATGGGACTGTGTAAACCATGTCCCAAAGATCGGCAGCACTGCCTGGACGACTGGTCTCGGCCAGCACTGCATTCACATTGACCTTGACCAAGATGGTTGGCGTAAGGTCGATGTCGAGATTCATGCGCAGATTGCCACGCGAATACTTGTCTTGTGTACTATATCCTTCATTGGTTTCGCTATTGTTGACAAAACCACGATCGGAAATGAGATTCATGAGGGCGAAGTAGCGGAAGTTCCTGCTGCCACCTCTGAACTCGAGGTCATATCGATTGGTATGAGCCACATCACGAAAAGTCTCGTTAACCCAATCGACATTGGGATAGAGATTCGGATAGTTCCCCGTACGAAAAGCCTCGAGTTCCTGGGAGTTATAGCGGGGCGAAAGGCCGTCGTTGAGACGAGCTTCGTTGATTGCATTGGCATAGGTGTAAGCATCTACCATCTTGGGCTTGTCGAGATGCTGGAAGACGTGGTCATAGGTGAAGCTGATGCTTTTTGTGTCAGTCTTTCCACGCTTGGTGAGGATATTGATTACTCCATTTACACCTTTGTACCCATAGATGGCAATGGCTGCTGCGTCCTTGAGTATCTGTACCTGGTCAACCTCTTCGGCCGAGAGACCTGTAATGTCTCGTTCGATGCCATCGACAAGGATGAGTGGTGCATTGTTACCATTGAGGGTCTGTAGTCCACGGACGTAGAAGGTAGGGTTCTGGGCAGCATATCTGCCGACGCTTTGGATGGAAACGATGCCAAGTCCATGACCCAGAATGCCGTTGCCGATGTTTTTTGCACTACGCCCGCTGGCCTCTTCGCCATCAATTATCGACAGGGCGGCAGTTGACTCGGGCAGCTGTCCCCATGCCTGGGATGCCGTGAAAAGCCCAAGAAACACCAACGGCACGAGATTATGTATCTTTGTCATAATAATCAGTTATCAATTGTATAATCATTCGTTTGTTACCACCCAGCGTTTTGTGTCAGCCCGTATCCCTTGTTCACCTCAGTGACGGGGAACGGCTGCAGATACCACTTGGAATCAAAACCTTGCGACCACCAGATTCGCGCACCTGTGGTAATTGGAAAGATCTCGTAGTCGAAGTGTGAAGGCTCGTAGTAACGGTAGTCTTGCGGACGACTGGCATAGCGGGCCTTGTCGCTACCCGTCCAGGCACGCTCGCTGCGCGTCCAGCTGCCGTCAGATTGGGGTATGAGCCGATAGATGCGTAGACCATGCAAAGTGCTTGAGAAGATATCGGAGCGACGATAGCGTATCAAGTCAAAATAGCGGGAATCCTGAAGGTCAAGTTCGCAGGCACGTTCGCGGAGAATCTCCTGAAGCAGTGCGTCGCGAGAAGATGTCAGTGCCTTGTCGGGATTGCATTCGACCAGGCCTCTGAGACCGACACGAGCACGGACGGCATCGACATAAGAGATGGCTTCGGTAAGGCTGCCGCCTGCCTGAACAAGCGCTTCGGCCATAGAGAGATACATCTCGCTAAGCGTGATCCAGCACCATTGGGGATGCTGCTTGTTATAGGCTTCGCCTGCAATATATTTGAGGTGACGGAATCCTGTAGCATAGATACCTGTATTGGTTTTTGGCGATTCGGCGGCAGTGTATCCTCCCACCCAAAGTTCATAGTTCTCGCCGCTGGTGTAGCCATCGCCCCAATTGATGGTCTGGAGGGCACCATTGACTGTCATGGTCTCGTATAGACGGGGATCACGTGTATATTGTCTGTTTTGGAGCATCTGTTGGCCTTCGATAGAATCACCTTTGACAAAGATGAAGTCAAGTTCACCTCTGGCTGCCGTTTGGTTCCAATCGAAAGGACGACCATCGGCCCATGGGAACATGGTCATGAATTCAAAAGTGGGGCAATAGCTCATACGTTCGTTGGTGCGCAGGTTGAACCATTGATAGTTGTTGCCTCCGGTATCGTTGCTGACACGCACGGTGTGGATAGCTTCAGGGCTGTTCTCGAGGAGGTAGGCCTGACGGAAGGCAAAACGATAATCCTCTTGTGTGTCACCAGCGGGAACGACGAGGGAATAGATGCCCTTCTGTTGAAGTTGCTGGAAGAAATCCCGACAAGCATTGAGATAACGCGTCCAGCGATCGGCACTATAGCCACCATACCATGCTACGAGGTCATTGGGCAAGGAGTATTGTCCATAATAGTATGGTTGATCGCTATTGAAGAGAGGCGACGCTGCAAACTGGAGGACCTTCACTTTGAGGGCCATTGCACCAGCAAGGGTCCAGTGCCCGGCTTCGGATGCTGCTTCGCTTGCCGTGTATCCCCATGGCAAGTGGTTGCCTTGTATTACCTCGTCTAGCAATCCGACAATGAATTCGACAGTCTCATCGATGGTGCCGCGCGGCAGGTCATACGATGTGTCTGATCCTGAGAACGTGCCAGTGATGATAGGTAGTCCTCCATAGTGCCGGAAGCAGACGAAATAGGCATTGGCCAAGAGGCAACGCACTTGATCCTTTATGCGTTCTTTCTCTTCGGACGGCATGTCTGGCACCCGATCGATGTTTTCGAGCATCGTATAGCATCGACGTACAGTAGTCCAGGTGCCCTCATTGCCAAATGGATATATGTTGTTGTTTCCGTAAGTATTAACCTCTGATGTAAGTGAGCCGGTATAATAGTTGGTGGCAACCATGGAAGCACTGTAAAAGAGATGGTGGCAGTCGCCAAGAGATTCGGGCATACCCTTCCAATAGTTGAGCGATTGAGGTTCGCCATTGCTGCTTCGACAGGGCAATGCGTAGAATTGTGTCGAATAGATGCCAGCCAGGAACTGACGAGTGTATTCCGCACTGCCAAAGATGGTATCCTGCGTCACTGTGCCACCAGGAGCCTTCTCCAAGAAGCTGTTGCCTACGGCTATCTCTTCGGTACACGAAGAGAAGAAGCCGCTAACGATGCAAAAAAGTGACAGGGCCAGAACCGCGCGGAAACAGGAGGAAATGAAATGTTTCATATAGGTGATGGGTTGCAAATGCAGAAATTAGAAGTTGAGTTTCAGGCTGGCAGTGTAAGTCTTCTGCAAAGGATAAGAAGGAGAAGAGCTGGCCTTGGTTTCCGGATCGCCCCAGATGTAGGGCGAGAAAGTGAGCAGGTTGTAGCCGCTAAGGGCAATCTGCATGGAATTGACGCCCAAACGTTTGAGGAAGTCGGGCTTGAGAGTATAGGCCACCATGACCGTCTTCAGACGCAAGTACTTGGCATCCTTTTCATAGAGCGAACAATCCTGATAGTTGTTGTTGGTGCCATGTGACCACGATGCACGTGGATATTCTGCATTCTGTGACGGATTGTCAGGAGTCCAGGTATGATCAACATGATATTGGAGGAGACCTCCATCGTCATTGTTCGTTCGGGAAAGAAAAGGTTGGCGGAAAGCATCGCTCAGCAGGCGAGTAACGTTCCAGGCTCCGGTCCACTGCATACTTACCTCTAAGCCCTTCCATGCAGCGCCGGCATTCAAGCCGGCCACATACTCCGGATCATCGGTGTAGCCAATCTTGCGGGTCTTGTCGTTGCCATCGATGATGCCATTGCCGTCGATATCAACAAAGACGGCGTCGCCATCCTTTAGTTCAACCAGCTGGCGTGGGAAGGGTCGCCCGTATTTCTCCTCGTATAGCTCTGGTGTCTTGTCATCATAGAATCGGAAGAATTCGTACATGTAACGAGCACCGATGCGGTTCCCTCGTTCGTACTGGAATTCATTGGTATATACCTCCTCTTTCTTTTCAATTACCTCATTCTGGTTGTGCGAAAGGTTGACATTTACCCAATAGCGCAAGTCACTGCCAATCTTGTCGTTCCATTTGAATGATAGTTCCCAACCCTGACTATCGACGATACCCAAGTTGGAGAGTGGTACACTGAAACCGATGAGCAGAGGTGCGGTGAGGTCGGTGAGCATAATGTCGGTACGATGCTCCCGATAGTAGTCGAATGTGATACCCAGACGCTCGTCGAGCAGACGCAGATCGACGCCGTAGTCCTGCTTGAGAGCCTTCTCCCATGTAATATCCGGGTTGTTGCGGTAATCTTCAAAGGCAGCCATGTAATAGGTGGAGTTATCGACTCCGAAGTTATAGGCATTGGCCTTATTGCCGGTGCCACGCACCTCGCTTTGGTTAATATTGACCTGATATGGGTCGGAGGTGTACATAAATCGGATGGTGTTGCCCGCATATTTGTCGTTGCCTACCAATCCGCAGGAGGCTCGGAACTTAAAGAACTGTATGACACTCTTCAATGGCTCGAAGAATGGCTCGTCGCTCACCGACCAACCGATTGAGCCGGCAGGGAAGACACCGAAACGACGATCGGGATGGAAATTTTCGGATCCATTGTATCCAATGTTAACCTCAGCCATATATCGATTTTTCCAATCGTAGGCGACACGTCCCACTAGTCCCACATATCCGTGAGGGATATCAGAGTAGGCAGCCGGATAATACTCTTTGCTCTGATTATAGAGGACGAGCCCCGTAAAAGTATGGCTGCCGAACGATCGATTGTAGTTGAGTTGTGCTTCTATATACCAGTCGCGGCCCTTGCCGGTGCTTTCGGTATAGGAGATGGCCCTCGTTTGGCCGAGCTTGCGATATTCGAGCGTATGGTCCTCCTGAATCACAGGTTGGTAGATAGCTATCTGCCCTGTTCCTTGCTTGATGACAGTAAAGATATTGTTGTAAGAGCCTTTGACCTTCAAAGCCAAACCTTTGGTGATAAAGTCTAATTCCTGTTCAAGCTGGAGATCTGCCTGCAGCTTATTGATATTGGTGCCAATCGAACCACATTGGTAGATGTCTCCTGATTGATTGGCATAGTAGGCGAGACCAGTTGTCCCGGTGTAGGGCAGTCGCAAGCCATCGGTATAATCAGTCGTGGTCATGATATAGTGGCCATCAATTATGCCAGGGCTTGAAAATGGAGTAGCCTGATACATGGTGCGGATCAGGTCTGACGAGTTTCCACTGGTCAAAGGCTTGTGGGCGTTGCTTGTCATGCCTGCCAGATTAAAGGATATTTTCGTTGTCTTGGTGACATCCAGGTCAAGATTGGCTCGATAATTGAAACGATTGTACTGATATCCGAATTCTCGATCGGAGCCAAATTCATTGAACAGACCGCCTTGTGTCATCAGTCCGGCAGAAACAAAGTAGCGTAAGGTATTGGTTCCGCCGCTGATGTTGACATTGTGCTTGCTCTGCAGGGTGTTGTCCTTCATCACGTAGTCGGTCCATTGGATACTTGGAAAGCGTATCGGGTCAGAACCATCGAGGAACTTCTGAAGCACTGCATCGCTGAACCCCGGGTTGTAGTCGCCCAGGTCGCCGGCATAGTCGTTAAGTTGCATCTGGTTCCAAAAACGCCCATAGTCGTACGAACCCGCCTGCTTGACCAGTTGGGTAGGCTGAACGAGCGAGAAGCTTGTTGTCACATCAATCTTGGCCTTGCCCTCGGCACCACGCTTGGTCGTGATCAGCACTACGCCATTGGCACCACGAACGCCGAAGACGGCAGTCGCTGAAGCATCCTTGAGCACAGTGATGCTTTCGATGTCCTCAGGGTCGATGTCGCTCATCGAGCGTTCTACACCATCGACCTGAACGAGAGGTGACGAATCGTTCCATGTGCCTTGACCGCGGACGAAGATGCTTGCTGCATCACTTCCTGGCTCGCCACTATACTGCACCGTGGTGACACCGCTCAACTGTCCGGCCAACACATTGTTGACCGAACTGACTGGCGTGCGTACCAAGTCATCCGACTTAAGACTAGACAGGGCACCTGTGACAGTTACTTTCTTTTGCACGCCATAGGCAACCACTTCGACTGATTCGAGCATCTGTTTCTCTTCCTCAAGTGTTACACGCATGCCATTCTGTGCGGGCCAGGTCTGGGAGGTGTAGCCTATGTAACGGAAGGTCAGCGGGGCACCTTGTTCGACCACAACTGAGAAGTTGCCATCCATGTCGGTTGTGGCTATGCCCTTGCCATCTTGCAGAATAGTGGCACCAATCAGACCGTCGCCAAATTCATCCACCACAGTGCCCGTTATGGTGTGTTCTTGGGCATAGATACCTATGGCGCTGCATAACGCGACAATCAGACTGAGCAAGTTCACTTTTACAGTTCTCATTTGTTGATGGGAGGTGTTAGTCTATCAGAGTGCCATCCTTTCGATGGCACCCCCGAATAATGATTTGTTTTATTACTTATTTGATAAAGGCCTTTCGACCTCCCCTGATGACCAGTCCACGACCATTGCTGGGCATACCCATCAGGTTATAGCAAGCCGATTCAGCGCGGTTGTCACTAATGTTTTCAATGCCGCTCTGATTATTGCTTTGGATGGTGATTTTTTCGATGTAGCTACCAGTGGTGGTGTACATCACGAGGTCAGCCGATTCCTTCTCAGTGCAGAAGTGGAGTACGAACTCAGAAGAGGCACGATCGCCGGCTTCGGTGAAATCGGAAGCCACCATTTCCTGAGGATCCTCTTCACTGACGGCAAAGATGTCGTCGAATTTGAAGCTGGCGCCATGGCTCAGCGTGAAGGTTATTACATCACCGTTGTGAAGGCCAAGGACGGCAATCCAGCGATCGTACTGCGACCAGAGGCCCTTCCATACATGGTCCTTCGTATGACGATACTTCCAGCTGCCATTTCGATACTGGCCTGCTATGCGGTTGTTGAATGTTTCGCCCGATGGGCCATAGATGTAATTCATTTCAAGCGTCTGGCCGCCAGTCATTCCTCCGTGTGAAGCCGAAGCATCGACCGACTCCACGAAAGCCGATTCGCCCCAGACGGCATCTGCTTGTGTGTCGGCTTCGACAAGGGATGCGAAGTCATACTCTTCGACTGTTTGCGCATTGAGTGTTACCATTGCTGCTCCAAGAACGGCAAAAAAGGAATAGAATTTTTTCATAATGATAAATTATTAAATGGTTAGTAATTTGTCGATCACCCCATCGCAAAATGACGAAATGCGACAAAGTGTGACGTTATTGATTTGCATCCGTATGAGCTATTTTTTCAGGATTTTTCGACCCGATTGGATGATGAAGCCATGCTCGCTGTCTGGGTTAATACGGTTGCCCCAGAGGTTAAAGGCATCGTCGCTATAAGCGTCGTCGTGTATCAGCTCGATGCCCGAAGCATCACGACGCGAGGTAATGATAAAGCCTTCGACATACATGCGTGCTGACTCATTGCTAAGCAGCAGATCGGCACTCTCCTCGGTGGTGGTGATGGTCAGTGAGGTGTTGCCTGCATCTATGTTGGTGATGCCATCGGTCAATGAAGGATTCAGGATGGAGAGACTGCCGTTGCAGAGCAGGCATTGAACCTGATCGCCATCCTTGAGTCCCAACACTGCTAACAGGTTGCCCGATACAGAAGCATATAGGCCCTTTTGGGTTGAAGTCGCATCGCGAAAACGCCAGGAAGTGTTGTCGTCATTGCGATTGCAGGCAAACCGATGGTCAAAGTCTTCATCCTCTGTGCCAAGTAGGTAAAGAGTGTTGCCCTCTACTTCTACACTGTTTCCCCATTGAGGTTGCAGCATCGTGTTATCGGTAAATCCGGAAAAATAATACTGTCCGGTGACGAATTCCGAGGCATCGTATCCTGTTAGTCTGTCATCAAGATAATAACTCAAATGAGGTGGCATATTGTAGCCGGTATGCTGCCAGACGATACCCATTTCGTACACATGGTCGGTCATCAGCCAAGGTACCTTGTGGGGAGTGGGTATGTTGGTGGTGAAGATGTTGAGTGTGCAGGAGTCCTTCTTGTTCCAAAGCACGACCTCTTCACGCCAGTCGCCCAGCATATCAGCTTGCAGACATACCCATGGCTTGCCCGACTCTCCGGTGCCTGTGGAATTTCCGTAGTTCCCGAACTGAATCTGGTGCTCGAGGCTCTGTTTCGTCGGGTTCCATTTGTCAACAGTAGCTGCATAGAGAAGCTCTTCCTGTGCATCACCATCCCAATAGATACGAAACTTGTGAGGTCGCGCGCTGCCCATCGATGCGATACGTTTTCCCTTTATGTTGTATAGATACGTGTCGGCTGCCGACCAGAATTCGGACCCCCGGCGTGTGCCGTCGAGATCACCTATGGTACCCATGCCATTGTCATCGGCACTCGTTGCTTCGACCAGAATCTCTCCTGTTGATGCATCGCAAAGATGATAGCCATAATGAGGTCCTTCTTCGTGAACCATATAATATTCCATGCCCTCACGATCGGGGTCGAAGTCACCTAGGTGGGTAGCATCGCCATGTCCATAACCCGTCGAGTAGAGTAGCCATCCGTCATTGTCGATGGTGGCAGCTCCGTAGAAGATCTCGTCACAACCGTCTCCGTCCACATCACCCACAGCCAGGTTATGGGCTCCGTTGCCATAGACGGTGTACCCGATGCCAATGCCACTGGTACTTGAGTTGTAGGTGCGGGTTTGTGTCTGCCCGGTGATGTCGGTGACGCTCATCTCGGTCTTGCTTGTCGAAGCACTGAGCCAACGCGTGGTCAGCGATGTGCCATCCCAGTCCACGGCCCACAGATAGGCACGTGTGTAGTATCCGCGGCAGAAGATGGCACTCGGATTGTGGTCCTGCCCATTGAGGTAGGCGACACAAGACAAATAGCGCTCCGAACGGTTGGCATAGTTGTCGCCCCAGAAATCAGTGCTAGGGTACGATGCGCTGCCGCCTAATGTTCCGGCACGATTGGGATTGTACCATACGGTATGTAGTGCTTTTCCTGTTTCCCCACTGAAAACGGTCAGCAGCTCTTCACCTCTCTTGATGACGCCACTGGCATATAGATTGGTCGTATTGGTGGTGATGCCGCGGATGTCATCGTCAGTAGCAGCATCGCTCACATATCGACCATCAGCATCGGTGCTGCCAGGAGCCGTCTTGCACACCAATTCTGCGCAACCATCACCATCCAGGTCATAGAAGACGGGCTGTGTGTAGTGTTCTCCAGCTCGGATATTAGTGCCCAGATTGATGCGCCACAGCCGCTGAACGTTATCACTTCCATCCAAGACGGGTAATTTATAGCAATCGAGGATCACAGGCCCCGTCTGGCCGGTCTTGCTGTTGTCGCGCAGGTTGGTGGGGTTCCACTTCATCAGCAGTTCCGGCTGGCCGTCTCCATCAACATCGGCAATACAGCAATCGCCAGGATAATAGGTATAGCTCTCTTTGGTAGCTGTGATGCCACCATCTGGACGATCCAATTTTGCCGTGACATAAATGTCCGACCATGGCGTCTGGGCCTGTGACGTTTCCATCACTTCTCTTTCCTGTATTACGCGTACTGCATATCGATCGGCCGTCGTTCCTTCTGCATCGACCCAAGAAGTGGCCTCACTGTTGTCGAGATCGGCAATCACCTCATCGTTGCGTAATATCTGATAGACGGTCGACGCGTTTTCGTCAGAAGGCATCATGCGCCAACTGACAAAAATACCACCACCTTGAGCGGGTAGAGCGACAACTCCACGTCCTGCTTTCGTCAGATTGGGCATACCCATCAAGCTAAAGGCGATACACGCCAGCATCAGCAATATCAGTTTCTTGTTCATATCTTATGTAATTAAATAATGTGTCTTGAAATCGAGGAGGTCAAGTCTGATTTGATGCTGCAAAGATAGGCCATACTAACAGCCAAAATAGGTCAAATTTGTTCAAAAACGTGTAAATTTGTATTTTTTGTCATCAAAATTGGCAATTTTCATTGATTATCGGTCAGACGAACGATGGGATGTTCAGGATTGCTCATATCGATGGGTAGGAAAAGGTAGGTGGCATTGTAAACCGAATTGCCGCAAGTGCGTACCTGATATCGCTTATCTTTGGGTATTGGAGTGGTATAGTCTTGAGGGAAAGGCTTGTGACCTTCGTACGACTTGATTTTAGCTTGGGCTGTTCGGATGGCAAAATCGGTATTGTTGATGACGGGTTGCCAGACGTCTGCCAATGCCCAATATGAGCCATCGGACCGTTTGAGGACACAACAGATTTGGCTCCCATACGAATGCTGCCATTTGTCATCTGGATGCGGGTTCCCCAAGGTAGTGTAGAGCCCATGTGGATGTTCGAAACGATGCACCTGCGACGGATTGGGCGTATAACCTGTTGTTCCTGATGTGAACATATAATGTGTGCCCTGAAAGACGAAGTGTGCAGGCGCTTCACGGGTAAATGGAGGAAGCAAACCTGTAAAGTGAGTGCTGTATTCGGTCGTCACATCGAGGTAATCGGGCGTAAGCGTCGAACAGATCATCTCGTAATGAGGACGTTCAAACCAGACGTAGCCCGTACCGGTTGCCGGATCACTCCACATGTCGAAATCTCCCACGCCAAAGCCTTGAGGTTTGAGCGACTTCACGTAGCGATAGGGGCCCATGAAACAATCGGCCTGTAGGATTACGAAATATCCATCGGTATCCATACTCTTTAACCACATGACGTAGCGCCCTGTATGGGATGAATACAGGATATGCGGACGCTCGAGTATCTGCGAATAGTGGAGCGGTGAAAGAGGATTGAGCGTATCGGGGAGCATGATTAGTCCTTCGTTATGCCAATGCTCAAAGTCGGTCGACGTGTAGCAACGTATGCCCCATGTGCTGACATTCGAGCCCGGTATGGCTTCATCCTTGCTTTCGCCATACCAGTAATAGACGCTGTCGCGTTGCAAGATCTGAAATGCATGTGCCTGGATGGGCCGACCCTCATCATCGCGCATAGGTCGATGAGTGACCACCATCTCGGATTCATCACCCACACACTTCACCCGACGGTTCATTTCGAAGACCGACACTTGTCGGCATCCGTCGATCAGCAGGACACTGTCGGGGCTTTCGATCTGGATATCCTTCAGGTTGAAGAGCTCGGCATCGCGAACCAGTCCCAGTTCCTCACAACGAACGCTACTATTGCCAATGAAGAAGTCCTTCACTTTGCGCTCAGGCAGTCCCAGAATCTTGAGGAAGCTGCGGCAACCATCGATATGTACATTGTTAATATAAACCGAACGGATGGTAGGGATGGCAATAGCGCCTAACGTGTCAAGCGAACTGCGATTGTTCATGTCGGGGTGGCGACGAGAGAGTTCTCCTTCCCATCGCAGTGACCCCAGCATATCCACACAAATGCCATAATGCAGAATGTTGCGTGCTTCGATGTCATTCACCCAGACGCGTTCGGTTGTGCCGCCTCGCGTACGTCGAGTCTTGAGGCGAATAGCCTGATCGGTGCCATCAAACAGACAGTCATGGCAATAGATGTTCCGTATTCCTCCAGATGTTTCGGTGCCGCACACGATGCCACTTGCGCCGCGTAGTGCTATGCAATGACGTACCACCACGTTCTCGGTGGGACGATTGATGTTGCGTCCCTCTTCTCCTCTTCCCGACTTCATGGTGAAACAGTCATCTTGGCAATCCAATGTGCAATACTCTATCAGAACATTTCTCGAAGATTCTACATCGATGCCATCGGTACGGCCACGGCCAAAGGAATTTACTGTAACGCCACGGATGATCACCGTGTCGCAATATTGGGGCACTACATTCCAATAGAGGCTATGATCGAAGGTTACGTTTTCAACCAATACGTTGTTGCAATGTATAGGTGCAAAGGATTTGGGAAGGAAGACGGCTCCTCCGGCATGTTCTGGCTTTCCGTCGAAAATGCGCATGGTTACAGGAGTCGCTGGGTCTACCAGTCTTTCCGCATTGGCTTGACGAGGATAGTTGGTGCGGATGAGCGGGCAATCTCCTTCCGGTCCTGCAATGATACCACGCCCTGTGAGGGCGATGTGTGAAGCATTACAGGCATAGATAAAGGCACCTGTTGACATAACTTCCGTTCCTTCGTCTCGTGTGAAGACTGCTGGAAGATAATCGTCAATCTCTCCGCTGAACTGCAATCGGGCACCTTCGGAAAGATGCAGCTCAATGTGCGACTTCAAGACGATTCGGGCCACAGGCCAGTTTCCGGCAGGTACAACAATGCGACCTCCACCCAGTTGTGCCATGCAGTCAATGGCTTTCTGAATATGATGGGTATTACGTGCCGTAGCCGTTAATTCTTCCCTCAAACCTTTCACGACAACTTCGTCGGTCCCGATTTGGGGACGTTGGAGTTGTGGCATCTCAAAGGGTGCCTCAATGGTTGCTAACGTATCGGGGCAATTGTGTGCGCCTCTTGAGCTTTGGGCCGAAAGCATAAGATGCGAAGATATCAGAATGACAAGTGTCAACAGAATGTTTTTCATCCTCAATAATTCAATAAGTGTTACAAAAGAAAATAAAAATACGCAGCACAACACATAATCGGCCGTGCTGCGTACCACACAATTATTAACTAAAACCAAACTAAGTTATTTACTTGTATTCAGGATTCTGCACGTACAGACCATCCTTGATGTTGATCTGGTCCTGTGGGATGGCATAACGGTAGTACTTGCTGCTGATGTTGGCAATGGCGGTCTGCGCATAGTCGGTGGTGTAGTACTTCTGGAGCATAGCCTTGTACTCCTCGATCTGACCCTTGCGAACCATATCGTGCCAGCGGATGCCCTCCTGGGTGAACTCCAGGCGACGCTCGC
>JAEEGL010701529.1_pt1 | contig 17214 bp, 16 predicted proteins | sample 9134231 | NCBI WGS metagenome assembly JAEEGL01 (sample SAMN16246548, study PRJNA631951) | gut metagenome | biome: gut microbiome; feature: rumen; material: fiber-attached | host: Bos | place: Iran: Karaj | collected 2018-10
AGAGGAATTCCGTTGTGGCGAACAGGACGAGTGCCTGCGAGGTCACGTTGCCGATGGGTATGCCACGGAACGATGCCTTGCCGAGTTGTTTCTTGTGTTCCGGCACGAGGTCGAACATGAGGGGGTGGCAGGCGACGGCGCATCCGCATTGCGGGAGGCTCTGGTAGACGACGCGGGCGATGTACTTGAGTGTCTCCTTGTCGTCGCCTTCGACGTGGGTGTCTATCCAGTCGCAGAGCCGCCTTGTCCACAGCTCGGTGTCGATGCTCATGAAGAATGACTTGAAGTCCATCTTGTAGAGCCATGCGTCCCGGGTGTAACCTTGGGTAGTTTCGTAGATGGCTTCCTGCAGGTGCTGGACGGCTCGCAGTCCTCCCTTCCCCTTGCGGCAGGCGTAGGAGTGTGGGTGTAGGTACCGCTCCATGGCTGGGAGCATCCTCTGCACGAGGTAGGTCTGGATGATCCTGTCACGGAAATCGGCGGCGATGATCTCCCGCACCTTGGGGCGCGTGATGACGAAGGCCGTCGATGGCATGGGCATGTATTCCATCGCTTCGATGTCGCTCTTTATCGAGGCGAGGTTTTCGAAGCAATGAAGGCGGAAGCGCAGGTGTGTTGCTTTGCGCTTCTTGTTCTTTCTGGCTATGAGGTAGTAGCGGAACCAGTCCGAGGCTGTGGGGCAGCCTTGGGGACTCGCTTCGGTGTGACCATAATCGAGGGAGACCCTAACCCTGTAGCTGCTGCAACGGCCCTTGCTGCCAAGGCAGCCGACAGTACCGTAGAAAATCAACTGAGGGGCGACGCTGCTGGCACCGCAAAGGTTTTGCTCACTATCTCCGAGAACACTACTCATTTCTGTGCAGTATAGTGTCCTTTTAATCACAAGTTCTCCGGGGAGGCCGTGGCCTCTCCGATCTGCCTCGCAAGCGAGTTCGCGAGTCCCTCGAGCTGTTTCCGCAATGCGGGGATGTGGTCGATGTACCATCCCGCGTGTTCGTTGTCGATGCACTGGTTGTCCGCGGCCAGCAGAATCCTCGACTCGATTTCCTGCGTGAGGTCTATCGCGTCGAGGTAGTTCCGCTGCTTCCGCTTCTTGTCGTAGCCGTTCAGTCCACGGACGACGCAGTCTATCAAGGCGAGTGCCTTGGTGACGGTCTCGTTGCCAAGGGTGTATTTGAACTCCCGGGTGTAGTGGCCGTGGGATTTCATCACCGCATTGGCCAGCTCCATTGCGTCTGTGTACACTTGGTATTTCGACAAATCAGCCATCGTCTGGAAGATTTAAGATTTTAAGATTTTAAGAATTTTCGTATTCCAAAGCGAGGGAGACCCTAACCCTGAGGCTGCTGTAACGGCCTCCGCTGCCAAGGCTGCCGACAGCACCGTAGAAAACCAACTGAGTGTGGACGCTGCTGGCACCGCAAAGGGCGTGGGTCGTGCTGCCGAGGATGGTCGTTCCTCCGCCTGCGACGATGGCTTGGTTGATGATGTCGTCGGGGTCGAGGGTGGAAGTTCTGGAGGTGGCGTAGCGCATGATGCGGGCGAGTTCGCCGACTCCGTTCTGGTGCCAGTTGCCCGGCTCGAAGCCTGTGGTGTAGCCCTCGGTGGTGATGCCGTAGGCAGCGGCTGCAGCTGCGGCTGGGAAGGCGTTGAGGAGCGTGCCGTCGAAGTCGGTGAGCTTCACGGCTGCGAGTTCCTTGGTGGCCTTCTCTCCTGTGCGCAGCGTCTCGGCGGTCAGCCTCGGCACGTCGTAGTTGATCATGCGCATCCCGGCGCAAACGTCGGCGTAGGCGTACCAGTCGCCGTTGTACTTGTTGTAGAGGGCGATGCCGTCGTCTCCTCCAACGGTGCCGTCGCTGCAGCTGTTGAAGGTGGCTTGGTTCATGAAGGCCGTGGCTTCGTCGCCGAAGGTTGTGGCGGAATCGAGGGTGCGTATGTACTCGGTGTATTGCGCCTTGTGCAGACTGCCTGTCCCGGTGTCGCCTTTCATGTCCATGGCCGAGTAGCCGATCTCGGTGAGGTCGCAGTAGTTGGCCAGCGTGTCCCATGACACCTTGCCGTCCACCTCTGTGCCGTCGGCTTTGATGGCCTTCGTCCACGTCTTGGTGAGGCCGCCTGTGGCCACGGTGAGGTCGGTCGGCCATGTCCTTACTCCGATGCCGTCGGCCAGTGCCATGAAGGTGTAGTAGGTGGCGTTGCTCCCGGTCTTGGCTGCTGTCATGGCGGCTGCGATCTCGGTGTAGGACGCGCCTGCGTCGTAGCTGAACTCGCACGAGAAGTTCTGCCCGGTCAGCTTTGCTGTTCCTCCGTTCTCGAGGTCGAATCCTGTGAGTTTGCAGCGGCTGTACTGAGAGAACGCGATATTTCCGAGGTTCTCGATGCCAACAAAGAAGGGGCGGTCGCCGATGTTGCCGAAGAAGACGGCTTTGCCGTCGATATAGCGGTTGGTGTCGAGCTGGGCGAGCTTGAATCCAGCCTGTCGGATGACCATGCGTTTGCCTATGGTCTTGTCGTACACCAAATGGTCGCCGATTTGCAGCTGTCCTCTTTCGATGGGTATGGCTGTGTTCACGGGGTCGAAGATAACCTCTTCCCCTGCGAGGCTTACATTCGGCGAGTTGGCTGGGCGGTCTGTGGCCGCTGTGTATGCGGTCTTGTCTTGGTATTTGTGCAAATATGACATGATGTTGCCTCCTTATGCGTTTGTGATTTGTTTCCAAGCTGCGGCGGTGGGTTCCACGCCTGTGAAGGCGGCCTTGTACCACACCTTGTTGGTGGTGTCGAAGTACTCCTGTCCGTTGTATTGCGGCAGGATGGTTGGTGCGCCCTCTCCACTGGACAAGGCGTTGCCCTCTGTGATGTAGGCGACCAGTTTTCGGGCTATAGTCAATTCCTCAACCTTCAAAGAAGGCAGTCCATTGGTCAACGCCTCTATGATGCCATCGATGCGGGCGTTGAGATAGCACAGCACGGCGGCTGTCACTTCGTCGACCTCGACGACTTGCGATGTGTCTTGGATGAACTGCATGGCCTCGCTCCAAGTCTCGCCGTCGTCGCTGCTGGTTCTCATGTATATGTCGTTGTTTGGGTCGAATGCGTCATGCCAATTCTCGCCATCTGCCGAGTATTGGAACTTGACATCGGGTGCAGCGTCGCCTTGCATGCCTCTGTAGGCCGAGAGGTTCCACGCTGGGTTGGTAGGTATGTTCCAGTAATGCATGGCTTGGCTTATTTAAGGGTTTGGAGAAATTCGGCCTGTTCGATGGCTGTCGTTGAGACAATTTTGAGGCGTGTCCCGGGTACGATACCTCCGATGATGATAACGCCTCGCTGCTCGTCGTCTGTGTCGTCAATGGAAATAACCTTGTCATGCTTTATCATCTTTTCGCCTCCGGGAAGGATGCCGTAGTAAAGCGTGAGCGAGGCTGTGTTGGCGGTCGGCTTGATGTAGAAAACACCGTCGATGGTGTTGGCAGTAAACGGGCCGATTGTCAGTTTGTCTTCTGATATTGGTAGTTGCATGGTTTAGTCTCCTATGATTTTGCATTTTGTTCTCTGTGTGTCTGCCCTCTGTGGGCGTTCAAGGTATGGTGTGAGGCTGTCCGTGCGCTTGATGTAGTCGAGGAGCTGGTTCATGTGGTGGTCGGCTATGGCCGAGCATTCGCGGCTGACCTGCTGTCGTTCCTCCATCGGCACTTGGTGCGAGTAGTCGCTGTCGCGGCTGCGCATCCCCGAGCGCGTCACCTCCACGTCGCCTCCCACGATGAGGCGGGAGTAGGCGTAGTAGGCGATGGCCTTCTTTAGACCCGAGAAGGTGTAGGTCTGGCCTTTGTAGGTGTAGGTCGTTCCGTTGAGCAGGTCGGTGAGGTCGTCCCTGTTCTCTCGGATGTACTGGAGCATCTTGTCTCCGAGTGCCGGGCGCACGTCCATGTCCTCCGCTTCGTCGATGAAGCGCGTGGCCTTGCTGTCGTCTATGAAGACCTCTCTTGCGAGGGATGAGATTTCATTCGGGGTTATCAGTGTCTGTGTTGCCATCGTCTGTAGGTTCTTGTGGTGTGATGATCGGTTCGATTCGCAGGTTCTCGAGCGTTGGCAGCTCTGGCAGGAGTTCCGGGGCGAAGTTCTCGAGGACTTTGTGGTAGGCCATGGTGAGCGAGAGGCGTTCCTTCTCTGTTCGCTCGCTGTATTCGGTCTTCACGTCGTTGAGGAGCTGCCCTCCGAAGCCCACCTTTCCGTTGCGGATGCACAGCCAGCCTTCCTGTTGGAAGATGCTGTAGATTTTGTCCTTGACGCTATCCTCGGTGGCCGTGAAGGCCTTGTCGAAGTTCTGGATGGTGAGGGGAGTCCATTTCGGCACCTCCTCCTCGTAGTCCGCGGTGAAGGACAGAATCTTCAAGGCGTTGGTGTCGCCTTGCAGGGTGGCCAACTGCTCCTCGAAGTCGTCCTCCTCCTCCGGGTTTTCGGCGTTGGGGTCTTCCGGGTTGGTGGGCAGTCCTGCGTGGCGATTCTTGAGCCTCGTTAGGATTCCCGCTGCAAGGAAGTTGTTTCGGACGTTGCGCAGCTTCACGTTGCTGAGGCCTTCTTCGGTGAGGGCTTCGCAGAGGACGCTGTCGTAACGAGGGACGGGGTAGACCATGTGTCCAGCTCCGCTGACGTAGAGAATCTGGCCGAGGTACTGGTCTATGCCTCCTGCCTTGATCATCTGGCGGCGGATGGTGTCGGGGTCTGGGTTGAAGACATCGATCTTGTCAATCTTCGACTCATCCACGGTGTATCTCTTTCCGCTTCGTGTGAGCCTTCCCATCCAGTCTGGGTGGACGTAGACCTTCGAGACGTAGCCGGAGTCGTCCGGCTCTTCGAGGCGGCAGTCTTGGAATGGTACGTGGAAAATCTCGCACGGACGGCAGAGGATGTCGTAGTTGATGTGGATGGCGAAGCCGTCGAATGTGCCTTTGTCAATGGCGCAAAGGTGGTGGATGTCGTTCATCGTCTCTCCCCTTCGGTTGACGACCCATGCAGCGAAGTTGGTGTCCGACAATCCCTTGCCCTCGATGAAGTCGATGTAGCGTCCGAGGCAGCCAGAGAGGGTCGAGCTGTTGCCCACCACGTTGAGCAGCCATTGCGGGTAGAGGTTGTCTGTGTCGTAGGCCTTGATGCCCCAGCGGACGTTGTATGCCGGGGCGATGCGTGGAGCCGTCTTCGGTGCATTGGACATGTTCATAGCTTACTTTCCTTTCTTGGCCTTGGGTTTCGTTTCGGGTTCTGGCTCCGGCTCCGGCTCGTCACCTTTGCCATCGTCGCTGCCTTCATCCTCTGGGACAGGATCGTTGTCGCCTTGGCAGTTTTCGGTTTCTGGCATGGGTGCTTGGGCTGGTTTTTCGGGCTTCGCCTCCGCGTGTTCCCATGCATCTTTGAGGCCTGCTTCGGCAGCAATGATGCTGTCGATGTCGCCGCCTTCGATGGCTTCTTTCAGGGTGTCTTGGTGGGCGATGATGTCAGCGACGCTCTTTTCTTTGAGGCGGGATTTGACATCTTCCAAGCCTTCCTCCGATTCCTTCAAGGTTGCCTTTGCGGTCTGCAATTTCTCTTCGTTTTGCTGTTCGCTTTCCTCTGGCCACGCTTGGAATTCCTTTTCACGCGCCTCCGGGAACGTTTCAAGGTATTTCTCCGCGATTTCGTCGGTGAGGTTATGGTTGCTGTAGCAGTCGGTGCCGATCCAGATGATGACACCCGCCTTGAGTTGGTATTTGCTGTTGTTCATGTTTGTCTTGATTTTGAAGGTTGCACAGATTTCAATGAGGGCATCGGTGTAGCGGTTGCGGCATGAGCAGTTCGGGATTTGTTTTCCGAGGAGGCTCTGGTACGCCTCCGCTATGAGGTTCCGCTGCTCTTCCGAAAAAACGGAATCCCCTACCGAGACGGCTTGCGCCCTCGGTAGGAGACTGATCCGTTTCAAGAGTTCGCCGTCCATGGCTTAGGCGTTGGTGGTGAGGTAGGCGTTGAACTTGGTCTTGGTGGCCGAGTACGAGGTGTCGAACAGGTACATGCTGCTCGAGGGTGCCTCTGTCTCTTCCATCGTGATGAGCCAGCCGCTGCCGTAGTCACCGTAGGTGTCCTGTTCGATGGCGGTGAAGTGCAGGCCGTTCTGGAATCCGAAGATTTCGAAGGCCGCGTCGTTGGTGGTCTCGTTCTTGTCCTTGTTCTCGAGGATCATGACGTACTCGCCGTTGAGGATGGCATCGACGAAGCCTTCATCGACGGCGGGGTCATGGTCGGGGACGAAGAATTGGACGGTCTTCGTCATCTTGCCCGGGGAGGCTTCCTTGCTTACGCCGCTCTTCTTCGTGCCGTTGAACGGCTTGGTGCCAAACTGGACGATCTTGAAGCCGACCTTCCCGGTCAGCAGTGGCATGGTCTTGATGCTGTTCGTCGAGCCGGTGTTGAAGACAACACTACCGAAGTCGATGTCCGGTCGGTTGATTAGGATGCCCTCCTTCTCGAAGCCGAAGGGGTGGTTTTTGCAGGTGGTCGAGAGTGCCTGCGAGATAAGTCCGTTGCAATTCATGGCGTTTCTCCTTTCCTTGGTTTAGTAGGCAACTTGGATGAGGTTCGGGTCAAGAATCATCGTGCCGATGGTGTCCTTCGACAGGATGTAGTTCTTCTGGTCTTTCTTGCTGAACCAGTAGTCGATTTCGGCGATGTCGTTCTGGCTCTCGGTACCCACGAGCAGGTTGTCCTTGCAGGTGTAGATGACGCGGTGAGGCAGGTTGTATGCCGAGGTGTTGGTGGTGTTCTGCATGTAGCTGCGGATGATCTTGTCCCAGAAGGGAAGCACGAGCATCGGGATGCCATCCCACTCGGTGTACTTGATGCCGCTGAACCACGACTCGAATTGCAGCTCCGAGCCTTTGTTGTTGCGTTTCACATCCTGCTTCACAGCATCCCAGACGCTCTTGGTGCAGAGGATGATCTGGTCGCTGGCCTGCGTCAGCTCGATGGGAGCGTCCTCGATGACTTGGTCGAGGAGGTTGGAGGCTGTTCCGCTCACGTGCAGGGTGTTGCGCTGCTGGGCGGTGGTCGTCTCGGCGTTGGCGGCGATGGTTGTGCGGCCAATGGTGCCACTAGTAACTCCAGTGAAGATGGTCTTCCAGAAGCCGTTGATGACGTCGAAGTATTTCTTGTCGGTGCCGGGCTTCAGCGTGCCAGTGGGGTTGGTGCTGCTGTTGTAGGTGGTGGCGTTCTTGTCGCCGAAGAAGGCGAAACGCAGGAGCATCTCCAGCAGTGCCTGCTCGAGGAACGGCATGAGGATGTCGTCGATGTACTCGCTGCCTGTGAGGTCTGCGACCTTCACTTTGTGCTTGAGTGCCATCTGGGCGAGGGTGCCTTTCAGCGTCTCGTAGCAGATGAATTCGGAGACCTGCCATTCTTGGATGTCCCACGTCTGTTCGGTGTTGTTGGTCACGGTGTTGTTCCACGTGACATCGCAGCCCTCGGATTTCTGGCCGAGCATCTCGAAGCCTTTCAGCAGGGCGACCTTCTTGCCGTGTTGCTGGGCGGGCATGATGCGGGCGATCTTGGACAGCTGCTCGTTTTGCATGAGGTGAGCGAAGAGGATTTCACTCAGCTTCTGTAGTGCGCCGTTGGGCGCGGTGAGGTTAGAAAAGTTGAGATTCATGGTTGTCTGGATTTATTGGTTGCAAATGCGTTCATATTCTTCGTCGAGCTTGCTCTTGGGAGCTTGCTGGGCGGGTTTCTTGCCGCCTTCGGGCGCGGGCGGCTGGTAGGTGCTGCGCATGGCCTTGACCTTATCGAGACCTCCGCACTCGCTGATGAAGGCGAGGGCTTCCGTCTCTTCGGTGGTCTTCTTCGCGCTGTTGGCCGCTTCCAGTTTGGTGGTGAGGTCGGCCACTTGTTCCTTGAGGCTCTGGTTTTCCTGCTTGAGGCTTTCCTTCTCCTCGTCGTCGGTGGGTTCGTCGGCGGGCTTCTCCTCTTCTTTGGGCTTGATCTCGGTGATCTTGCCATTCTCGATGATGATGGTGGAGCCGTCTGGCATGTGGTGTTCGCCGTCGGGGGTGGCTTGGTCTCCGACTTGCGGTTCACCCTCGTCTCTGTCGATTTCGAGGTCGGTACCGTCGTCGGTCTTGAGCGACATTGCCACAGGCTTCTCATCCTTCATGGCCTCGGTGATTTCCTCGGCTGTCACGCCAGCGGCCTTGCACACGCCAAGAAGGAGCTTTTTCAGTGAATTCGGTTTGCTCATGTGTTTTGTTGCTGATATTGGTTTAACAATTTCTTGGATGAATCCAAGGTCTTTAGCTTCGTCAGCCGTGATGTATTTGTCTTCCTTCATCAAGGCTTCAAGTGTTTCTCGGGACTGCCCGGTACGCTCGGTGTAGATTTTGAGCATCCGTTCTGTCTCGTCGTGGAGGTCGTTGTACGCCTTCATCGCCTCGTCCTCGGTCATTTCCTCGCAGAAGTACCAAGGCAGGCGCGGCTTGTGGATGCAGAAGCGGCTGTTCTCGGTGGCGCGACGCACGCTCGCTGCCAGCAGGATGATTGTGGCCATGGAGCTGCATTCTCCCTCCACCTCCGCCTCGATGGTGGTGTTGGCCACGCTGCGCAGTCGGTCGTAGATGGCGTAGCCTTCGGTGCAGAGTCCGCCGTTGCAGTGGATTTTGAGGACGATGGTTCCGTCGTCCTCTGGCTTCGCTGCTATGGCCTCGTCGATGCTACCGAAGGACACGCCGCTCTCCACGCCGAAGAAGGCGAGTTCATAGTCTTTCTGCTCGTCATTCTTGATTTCTCCGTGTATCTTGATAATCATGGCATTGGAGTTTTGGTGTTGCAAAAATACACATTTGTTCTCATTGTGAGAATTTTTTTCAAAAATTTCAGTATGTCCGCAGGTTTTCTATCACGTTGATGCGTCCGTCCACCCTCTTGATCTCGCTCACGGCGACCTCGGAGGGCGGGAGCTGCTTCATGGCCTCTGCTATCTGGTCGGGCGTGATTCCGCCTGCTGCGTTGGCCACGGTGTTGTAGGTGTAGCTCGTCTGGTTCTGCACCGGGACGGCGATGCCGTTGCCGATGTCGTTGATGGCCTGCACCAGTCCGGGGAAGAGGGCGTTGCCTCTGGCGTTGACGACTCCCTCGCCGAGGCTGAGCATGGCGGGGATGCTGTCGCTGGTGCTGGTACCCGGGCCTTCGACGAAGGACGTGCCTCTGGCGAATTTCGCGCTCTTCACGGTGGAGACCGCCGAGGTGATGCCTGCGAGGATGGCTGCGATGGTGGTGGCCATGGCTCCGATGTTGGCCGGGTACGGCAGCTGTGACTGGGCGATGCCCTTGGCGATGGCCACGCCTGTGTTGATGGCGATCTCCGCGAGGGCGAGAATCTTGGAGAGGGCTACCCATTCCTCGTTCTCTTCGCCTGCCTCCTCGAGCAGCTTGGAGAGGTTGCCCATGATGTCGGACACGGCACTCATCTTGGCCGTCTCGATGCGCACCTCCCTCTGTGCGAGTGCCTGCTTGCGGTCGAGGTACTGCTTCTCGAGCTGCAGCTTCCGCAGGTAGAACTCCTCATCGCTCTCCAGCTCGTATTGCTGGAGGTTCTCGAGGCGTTGCTGGAGCATTTCCAGCTCCATTGCCTCGTAGTCCTCGCCCTCGATCTGGGCTTGGAGGACGCGGGCTTCCCATTCCTTGGCCACCTGTTCGGCGACGGCTCTGGCCTGCTCGTCACGCAGCTCCGCCTCTTGGTGGGCGTATTTCTCGATGATGGCCTGCTTCTGCTCCTCGGTGAGTTCGGTGTTGGCCAGCTCCTGCTGCCTCTGGTTGTCGAGCAGCTGGCGGCGCAGGTTGAACTGCTCCTCGCTGTTTTTCCGGGCGATGTCTATCTTGGTGCGGTAGATGTCGGCGGTGCGTCGGAGGTCTTCGAGGGCGAACTGCTCCTCCATCTTCTGCAGGTTAAGCTGGTGCTGTTGCTCGAGGGTCTCGAGCTGGTCGAGGTAGATTTGGTAGAGCTGGGTGTTCTCGCCGTGCTTGGCCTTCTCCTCCGCCATGGCCTTCTGGATGGTGGCCAGCTGTCTCTGGTAGTTGCGCTCCTCTTGGGCGCGTCGTTTCTCGCGGCTGTCGGTGATGAGGTTGATGAGCGCGTCTTCGGCCTTCTGCTGCTCACGGAAGATGAGGTCGTTGTATTGCTTACGCTCACGTTGTCTTTTTTCGAGTTCGCGCTTTTCTTGTGCGGTGAGTTCCTTTTGGTGTTGCTCCTGTTGCTGCTGCTCCTGCTGGTTGGCTGCCTGCTGCTGGTAGAATGCGTCTTTCAGCACAGCCTGTCTCCCGGCGAGCCATTCCTGTCTGGCCTGCTCGGAGAGTTCGTCTGCCTCGTTTTGCGAGAGGCTCATGTCTGCTTGGTACTGGTTGACCTTCCTTTGGTAGACGTTGTCGAGCTGCTGCAGCTGCTGCTCGAGGGAGAGGGTCATGTTTTCCTGTATCTCCTCGGCTGTCTTGGCGAAGACATCGCGGCGGCCTTGCATGTAGGTGAGTTCGCCCTTGTTGTCAGCCCATTTGCCGAGCAGAGGGGTGAGCCATACCGATGCCCATCCCCATCTCTTGGTGCGTCTGGCCTGCTGTGCTATGCGCTGGTCGCATTCGTCGAGGGTCTCTTGGACGTAGCTCTCGAATTCGTCTGGGTCGAGCATCCGCATGTATTTGTCCCGCAGCTGTGATTCAATGCCTGCCCTCGCGTCGTCTCCGATCGCGCTGGATGGGTTCATGAGGTTGGTGAGGGTTTGGATTCCCGCTGTGAGTCCGTCGATGACCCTCTTGATGGTTCCTGTGCTGTTGCTCATCGAGAGGATAAAGCCTTCCCATGCGCTTTGCATCAGCTTGATGGAGCCTTCCACGGTGTCGAGTCGCTCGCTCTGTATGCGCTGCAGCTCTCCGTCCACGTTCTCGAGTTCGGCTCGCAGCTCCTTCGATGCCTCCGCTCCGCTGAGGAAGGCGTTGAAGGCGGCGACGCTTCGCTTGTCGGTCAGCTCGAGGGTCTCGTTCAAGTCCACGCCGGAGTCGCGCAGTTTGATGAGGGCGTTGATGATCTCGTCGAAGGTCTTCACGGAGCCTCCGAGGGTCTGGGCGAGCTTGCCGCTGTCGTTGGCGAGGTTGAGCAGGATGTTTCTGGTGGCGGTTGCCGCGCTGCTGGCATCAAAGCCTGCGTTGGCGAGGGTGCCGAGCAGTGCCGTGGTGTCCTTGAGGCTCAGTCCGTAGGCGTTGGCCACGGGCGCGATGGTGGACATGGCACTCTGGAGGAAGGTGAAGTTGAGGGCTGACTTGTTGGTGGCCACGGCGAGCGTCCCCAGCACGTCCTCGGTCTTGCTGCTGTCGAGTTGGAAGGCTCGCATGGTGGAGCCTGCGAGGGCTGCTGCCGAGGCGAGGTCTGTGCCGACGGCGGTGGCGAACTGCAGGACGGCCTTCTGCATGTTGATGATCTCCTGCTGGGTGAAGCCGAGCTTCGCCAGCTCGGTCTGCAGCGATGTGACCTGCGAGGCGGTGTATTCGGTGGTCTCTCCGAGGCGCAGTGCGCTCTCCCTCAATGCCTCCATCTCGTCTTTGTTGACTCCGAGGATGGTGGCGAGGTTGGCGTTGGCCTGCTGGAAGTTCATGATGATCTTGTATTCATTGGCGAAGGCTTGGAAGGCTCGTCTGGCCACCATGATGCCTGCGGCCAGTCCCATCCATCCTGCCCGGAGGCCTTGGAAGGCGGACTTGTAGTTGCCCACGTTTCGCTGGAACCTCTGGGTGGCGTATTCCGCGTCCTTGATTTCCTTGGTGAGGTTCTGGATGTCCTTGAGGAGCTGCTTCCCCTTGAGGCCTTCGCGGTCTACCCTTGAGAGTTCGTCGTAGGCTTTGGTGAGGTTGGAGAGTTCGGCTCGCAGTTGCTTGAGGCTGCCCATCTTCGCCCTGTCTGCTTGCAGCTCTTTCTGGACGACCTTGGAGACCTCGTTAACCATGGTCTTGTAGTCCTTTTCGGCCTGCTTGAGGGCTTGCAGCTCTTTCTTCTTCTGTTCGATTTGCTGTTGCGAGTACTTGTGGGTCTTCGCGTTGTTGTTGATCTCGTTGGTCAGCTGTTGCTCCTGCTTCTTCACGTCAGCGAGGATGTCGTCGAGCTGTCGCAGGGTCTCGATGGCCTTCTCGCTGTCGATCTGGATGGTGAGTATCTTGGTGACCTGTTGTGATGGTGTGTTGATTGGCATGGCTTATCTGGTTTTGAATTGTTGCGGTTTAGAGTTGGAGGAGATCGCATTCCGCGTAGTCGTCGCCGACCGTCCATTGGATTTGCTTGATGGCGTAGAAGCGTCCGTACTTGCGCAGGTAGACCGGGCGCGTGAAGTCGATGTCCCGCATCTCCAGTTCGTTGAGTCGGATGTGTTCGGTGATGATTCGCGGCTTTTTTATGGTTCCTTGGTATGTGCTGTAGTAGGCGGCGAGGAGGTATTCAGCGTCGAGGTCTTGGAACTTGGCGACGTTTGCGCAGTCGCTCTGTCGCTGCCATTCCACGATTCTCATGAGGCGGTATTCGCATTGGATGAACTCGTATTCTGGTCTCTGGTCATCTTCGGAGAGCTTGATTTGGTACTGGGTTATCCTGTCCACTTTGGTGGCAGCCCACGGAAACTCGATGAGGGTTTTTTCCTTGTCGAGGGTGTCGTCGTCGATGCCCAGCACGGCTTCGGAGTGGTATGGGTATTTCTCCGCGTCGTCGTCTTTGTACTTGATGATGTTCCGTCTCGCGTAGTCGCCTGCTCGGAATGAGATTCTCTTCGGAACGTCCCTTGCGTATTCGATGAGCTTGTCGCTCCAGTCGTAGGCTTTGAGGGTGTTTTCCTGTAGGATGTCGAACGGCACGAAGTCTATCTGTTCTGCGTTGCTTCTGTTGACCACCGGGAAGAGGCAGTACATCTGGCAGATGGCCTTGATGAAGTCGAGCTGGCTGATGTCGGGCAAGTTGGGGATGAGCAGAAAGTTGTTCGGGTATGGTGTCGTTCCTTCGACGTAGGTGTACTGGTAGTAGTTGTTGTTGGTTAGCGTCTGGAGTTGGGTGTATCCGCTGTAGTTGAAGATGTCGTTGTTGTTCGTCTGGAAATAATAGCCGATGTATGGTATCTGTCCGGGGATTCTCATCATTTGTGGATCGAGCCATATTCCGATTTCTGCTATCGCGCTTCCTTCCGCGATGTTGCCTGTATTGGTGAATGTGTGTGATCCGCTGAATCTCACGTTGCTCACCGTTCCTCCTATGTAGCTGTAGGATGTTGGTGCGTAGGTTGGCAGCATCTGTCCTGTGGTGAAGTCATAAATGGCAAGGCGCACGTAGCTGAGGTTTCCGTATGTCTCATGTAGGGCGTTGAGGATTTCTCCGAAGACTCTATTTGTTCCTGTGTAAGGCCGTAGGTAAAAGTCCCATTCAAGTCTTATGTATCCCTCGCCTTTGTAGAGTACGTATCCGAGTCTGTTGTCGTGGGTGTAGTAGTCGCTGTTTGCTATGTTAATGCATCCGACGAGGCCTCCGAGGATGGACTGGATGCGTCCGTATCGCATTGGGATGATGTCGTCGTAGGATGAGGCCGATAACGCCTCCGTGTGTTCCTGTCCCACCTCTGGTTGGTTCCGCTCCACCTGCACGATGGCGAGATTCTCCATGTCTCGGAGGACGCTGGCTGGCATCACGAAGTTGAGGTTGTTTTCCTCGATGATTCGCTCGTAGATTTCGCGCAGCGTCACGCATGGATGAAGGTTGAAGTGGTTGAGGGTGGTAGCGTTCCTTTCGAGGCCGCAGTTGTATAGGGCGTAGAATTGGCTTGCGAGATTGTTGCCTCCGTATGAATTGTAGCAACTTGGGTAGTTGCTCCACCAGATGCTCCCGCAGTCCACGGCGCATTTGCCGTTCCAAAGGATGTACTCTTCTCTGTCTCGAAGGTCTCGCAGTCCCGGGCTGTTGGTGAGCCATTGGCCGTAGTGCTGCAGGAGTCCGAAGACGATGGCGACCTCGTAGTTGTCGCTCTCGCAGTCGAGGATGTAGCAGTACGCGTCCTTCATCATGTCGATGCCGTTGATGTAGACGCGGCACTCTATCTTTCGGTGGGTCATGGTCGAGTTGTATTGTGGCCTTGTGGCGAGGTCGAAGATTCGCTCGTTCCGCACCGTCCTCGGCAGCTTGACGCTGAGGGTGCTGCTGCTGGTGATGCTCTCCACGCCTGTGAGCAGGTTGCTGATGTACTGGAGGGTCATCTTCTGGTCTTGGTAGGTGTCGAGGTGTTCCCAGTTCTCGACGTAATCGTACTGCTTCGAGGGTGTCATCACCTCGATGACGATGTCTTTCTTCTTGCTCATACGAAAAGTTGCCCCTCCTCTGGCAGCGTCAGCGTGATGGTCACTTGGCGCGTGTAGGTGTATTTGTCAGCGTGGCGCAGTGCCTCTGTCTGGGTCTCCGCCTTGATGTGGACTCTCTGCCATTGCGCCTGCTTCATCTCTTGGGACGGCTCCGGGAGGTAGAGGTCGACGAATGGAGCGGTGAAGATTTGGCGGACGATCTCGTAGTCGATGCCGTCGAGCGCGTCGGTGAAGCACTTGATCTCGCCTTCCACGGTCAGCGTCCGCAGCAGGGCGTTATCGATGCCGTAGCCTGCGAACCGCTCGTCTTTGATGTAGGCTCTCTGGCTGTCGGTGGCCTTTGTCTTTCGTGTGAGGCTCTGGCGGTTGAAGAGCCAGTAGTTGAGTTCGCCGTGGCGGTTGAGCCAGCGGAGGTAGATGTCCTTCTCGTTGGGTGTGCATCCGTGTCCGATGAGGACGACGGTGTTGCTCTTGGTTCCGCTGAAGGAGCCGTAGCGGAAGCCCATCCCTGCTTGGCTCGTCACCTTGACTTTGTTTGCCCAGAGGCCTGCGATGCTATGTGGGTTGATGCGGATGCGGCTGTAGTTGTAGTTGTCGGGCGTGATTTGTGGCAGGTTGCCCACGGTCTCGGCTCCGTCGTTCTTTTGGATGCTGGCCTCGTCGAGGTTTCGGAAGTCGAAGGTGAATGGGTAGTTGTACCACCAGTGGAGGCGGCGTGTGCCGTCCCACCAGTTGTCAGTCGGCTCGTCTGCTCCGTTGACCACCTCGAAGTATTCTTGGAAGAAATAAACGCCGCTGTACTGGAGTCCGACGTAGATGTAGTGGCGGTTGACCATCTTGCTGTTGGTGTTGTAGTCGAATTCCGCGTCATCCTTGAGCGTCCCTTCCATCATGATCTGGAGGAAGCGTCCGATGTCCCACGTGGCTTTGCCTCTCTCGTCGGTTCGTCTGTATTCGTTGTAGCTGAGGTTGGTGTCGGTGTCGGTGATGGTGAGCAGGACGTCGCCTCCAGAGTTGGGGACGTAGTCTTCGTCTATCAGTTCGTCGAGGTCGATGTAGGTGTGCCGGGAGTGGGCGAAGATGTACGGCTCTGGGTAGGTGACTTGGTAGAAGTTTCTGTTCTCCCATTGGTCGATGAATGCTGTTACTGCTGTCTGTCTCATGGCTTGCTGTTGAGTTGGATTGATTGTGTTATCATCTGGTCGTAAATGACGAGGAGCCGCTGGCCGATGTTGTCGATGGTCTTCGGTATCTCGTTGCTGTAGATGTCGCTCCGTCCGCCTTGGCGGTAGAGCCTTGTGCCTTCGTGGATGATCTTGTATGCGACCGCCCACGAGTTGAGGTTGAGTCCCTTGTCCTTGATCCATTGCTCGATGACGGCGTTGAACGGAGGCGGGACGTGCTTCACGTCGGCGGCGTGCCCCCACGGCTTCGAGCCTGCCTCGAGGGTGCCGAAGAAGGGACGGCCTACAAGTTCGCCTGTGTCGCCGACCACGGCGACTTGCATGGATGCGATGGTCTTCCCGCTGGCCACCTGCCCGGCGTTCCTGTGGTTGGCGATAATGCGCTGCTTGAGGTCTTCGAGTTCCTCTCGCAGGACGATGTTGGGTGTGTATTTAATCTGCATCGCTCTGGTCTCCTGTCTTCGGTTCTGGGTCTTCGGGGTCTTCGGGTTGCTCCGGCTCCTCTGGATCGGGTTCGGGTTCCGGCTCCGGGGATGCGATGCACTCCGCCTTGGCCACGAGTTCGAAGGTGGTGATGAGGCAGGCGCACACCGCGTCGAAGCGCAGCGGGATGCACTGGTAGGCGTAGTGGGTCAGCGGCTCGAACAGGCCGCTGGCGTTGACGGCATCGACGAATAGGTTCATCTCGAGCTTCTTCCGTTCGAAGATGGCGGCGATGTTGTCGGCTTCCTTCTGGCCGTCCTTGTCGAAGGCGATGGTTCCGCACCACATCATCTGGACGTGGCTCGTCTCCGCCCTCTTGCCTGTGACCTCGTCGATGTCGAAGGCACCGCCCTCAGGGATGTAGTTCACGACGAAGCCCGCCCTCGGTGCCTGTCTTGAGAGCTTGGGCATGATGTTGTTGAGTTCGTAGCCGTCCACGAGGTGGACGTATTGCTGGTGCAGGGACTGCACGATGGTTTTGATTTCCTGTTCTATGTTCATGGCTTGCTGTTTTGGTAGAGGGTTTCTTGGTAGCGTTGCTGGTATTCGTGGTGTTCCTTGTCGATCTTGGAGCATTGCCAGATGTGGAGCCACGGCACCTTGAGCACCTCGTCGTGGTCGGTGATGCCCATGCGCTGGGCGTACCAGTCGATGGTTCCGAAGATGCCGAAGTCGAGGTCTTCCACGCCTGCCTGCCGCTCCTCCTTGGTGTAGTTCGGCTTGAGCTGCTTGAAAAGGTCGGCGATGCGGTGCAGCTCGCTCTGGATGAAGTTGATGAGTCCGATGACCTTGACGGCATGTTCCCTGTCGAGGTCTTTGGGTTCGATGCCTGCGACGACGCGGACGGCCTCTATCTCGTCGCCTTGCTTGAGGCTCATGATGTCGGCGAGCTGTCCCATGGTGAGGTCGTTGAGGTCTTGTGGTATGGCCTTGCCGCAGAGCCTGTCGGGTCTGGGTGCCTCTTGGAGTCTGTCTTCGCTCTCTTGGGTTATCAGTCCGAGCCTGCGGAGCGTCTTGTAGGTTCGGAATTTCATTCTCTGTGTCATGACATGGTGTTGCTGAGTTGTTTGACTTTGGCCTTGCCGCCTGTGTAGACGGGTCGGACGTGGTAGATCATGCCCATGATGAGCATGTCGAGGATGTCGGGGCTTCGTCCGAGGAG
>JAEEGL012364887.1_pt1 | contig 17214 bp, 12 predicted proteins | sample 9134231 | NCBI WGS metagenome assembly JAEEGL01 (sample SAMN16246548, study PRJNA631951) | gut metagenome | biome: gut microbiome; feature: rumen; material: fiber-attached | host: Bos | place: Iran: Karaj | collected 2018-10
AGAACTCGCTCAAACAGCAGTTTGTAAAATATGTGAAAGAACGCTACGGAATCGAAGCATAAGGAGAAGCATAAGGAAAGAAAGGAATTGAGATGCAGGTAACATTACCGGACGGAAGCAAGAGAGAGTATGCAGCCGGAACGACTATCTATGAAGTCGCTCAGGATATCAGCGAGGGACTGGCACGTAACGCGGCAGTCGGAAAGGTGAACGGTGAGGTGAGAGATCTCCGCACACCGCTGACCGGGGACTGCGAGCTGCAGATCCTGACGACGAAGGACCCGGAAGGTCTGGCGACGCTGCGCCATACGACATCCCATGTCATGGCAGAGGCGGTCTTAAAGCTTTATCCGGATGCCAAAGTCACGATCGGCCCGTCGATAGAGAACGGGTTTTACTATGATTTTGATCATGCGCCGTTCACGCAGGAAGATCTGCGCGCGATAGAGAAAGAGATGAAAGCCATCGTCAAGGAGGGTTCCGAGCTGACGCGCTATACGCTGCCCCGTGAGGAGGCCATTGCCAAGATGAAGGAAGCCGATGAGCCTTACAAAGTAGAGCTGATCGAAGACCTGCCCGAGGACGCGGTGATCTCTTTCTATGCGCAGAAAGGGTTTACCGATCTGTGCGCCGGACCTCATCTGATGAACTTAAAGCAGATCAAACACTTTAAGCTGATCTCCTCTTCAGGCGCCTACTGGCGCGGCGATGAACACCGTCAGATGCTCCAGCGTATTTACGGTACTGTCTTTCCGACTAAGGACGAGCTCAAGGCCTACCTCGATCATCTGGAGGATATCAAACAGCGCGATCACAACAAGATCGGACGAGAGATGGGACTGTTTACCACAGTCGATGTCATCGGCCAGGGCCTGCCGCTTCTCATGCCAAAGGGCGCGATGATCATACAGACCATGCAGCGCTGGATCGAGGACGAGGAGGAGCGCAGAGGCTATATGCGCACCAAGACACCGCTTATGGCGAAGAGAGATCTGTATCAGATGTCCGACCATTGGGGACATTATCTGGATGGGATGTTCGTGCTCGATCCTGACTACAAAGAGGATGCAAACGGCGTGCCGGTCAGAAAGGCGCTCGAGGATGACAATCCCGATATCTACGCGCTTCGTCCGATGACCTGTCCGTTCCAGTATTTTGTCTTTAAGCAGAGTCAGCACAGCTATCGCGATATGCCCTGCCGCTACGGCGAGACATCGACTCTGTTCCGCAATGAGCAGGCCGGTGAGATGCATGGTCTGACCCGCGTGAGACAGTTTACGATCTCTGAGGGACATTTGATCATCCGGCCGGATCAGGCGGATGAGGAATTCCGCGGCTGTGTGGAGCTGATGCGCTACTGCCTGACGACATTGGGTGTCGAGGAGGACGTGACCTACCGGCTGTCACTCTGGGATCCGGACAAAGCGGAGGATTACCTCGGTACAGCTGAAGAATGGGACAAAGTTCAGGATCTGATGCGTGAGATGCTTGATCACATCGGACTGGATTATTATGAGGAGAAAGGCGAGGCGGCATTCTACGGACCGAAACTCGATGTCCAGGCCAAAAATGTCTACGGCAAAGAAGATACGATGATCACGATCCAGATGGATATGTTCAACGCCGAACGGTTTGACCTCTACTATATCGATGAAAACGGCGAGAAACAGCGCCCCTATATCATCCACCGCACGAGCATGGGATGTTACGAGAGGACTCTCGCGTGGCTGATCGAAAAGTATAAAGGTCAGTTCCCGACCTGGCTCTGTCCGGAACAGGTGCGTGTGCTTGCCATTTCAGACAAATACAATGAATATGCTGATAAGATCGCAGACCACCTGCGCGAAGCCGGTATCAAGGCTACCGCGGACAAGCGATCTGAAAAGATCGGTTATAAGATCCGTCAGGCGAGACTTGACCGCCTGCCCTATATGCTGATCGTAGGCGAAAAGGAGGAAGGAGACGGCACGGTATCTGTGCGCAGCCGATTCGCGGGAGACGAGGGAGTCAAGGCACTCGATGAGTTCGAAGCCGCGCTCCTGGAGGAGATCCGCACGAAGGAGATCCGTCCGATAGAAGATCAAGGAAAGAAATAAAATCATTTCGATAGAGAAATAAATTCATTTCGTTCTGAGGTGAGAGAAGTGTCACAAGAAGAAAAGAAGGAAAAAGCAAAGACCACGGGACGTTCTAAAAAACCTTCCGGGAATTACTATGATCAGAAGCCGAAACTGGCCGGAGGGCATAAGTCTGCTCTGCGTGAACAGTTCAGTAAAGGTCTGGGTACATTTGTGGTCATCGCTGCCAGTATTGCGTTCTATTTTCTGTTCTACCGGCTCGGCGATATTTTCAAAGGGCTCGGCGCAGCGCTGTCGGCATTAAAGCCTGTGCTCTATGGTATAGCGATCGCATATTTGCTGACGCCTTTTGTTAATTTCTATGATAAGTATCTGATTCAATTTCTGGATAAGCATACCAAGATCAAGCGGACCAATACTGTTGCGCGTATCATCAGCGTGATCTTTGCGATCGTGCTGTTGATCCTGATCGTCATCATGGTCTTTAATCTCCTTATCCCGCAGCTGGCCGAAAATATTCAGAACGCGGTCTATACCGTGCCGGCACAGCTCAGGAATCTGGCCAACAAACTCTCGGCGGCAGCCGGAGACAGCAAGTACAAGGCACTGATCTCCGAACTGATGGAGGAGGGGTCCACCCATTTGCGCAACTGGCTGACAGGAACGCTCCTGCCCAAGACCAATCAGATCGTAGAGCAGGCTACAGCCAGTGTCATCATAGTGGTCAAGGAGATATTCTTTATCCTGATCGGTCTGATCGTTTCGATCTACCTGCTCTTCAACAAAGAGATCTATGCGGCTCAGGCCAAGAAGGCGACTTACGCGCTGTTTTCAACAAACCGTGCGACGAATTATGTGCATATCGGGCGCAAGGCGAATGAGATCTTTTCGGGATTTATACTGGGCAAGGTGGTCGACTCGATCATCATCGGAGTATTGTGTTTCATCGGGTTGTCACTGATCAGCATCTGGTATCCGATCCCGTTTATTCCAATGATCAGTGTGGTCATCGGTGTGACCAATATCATCCCGTTCTTCGGACCGTATCTGGGGGCTATCCCCTGTGCGCTGCTGATAGCACTGACTTCGCCGGCGAAAGCATTGGTCTTTGTTATATTTATTCTCCTGCTTCAGCAGCTCGACGGGAATTTCATCGGTCCGAAGATCCTCGGCAGTTCAACGGGTCTGTCCTCGTTCTGGGTCATCTTCGCGATCCTGCTCTTCGGCGGACTGTTCGGGTTCGTCGGTATGGTTCTGGGCGTTCCTACTTTCGCGGTCATCTACTATCTGATCACGATGACGATCAACCAAAGACTCGAAAACAAGAATCTGCCGGTGCCGTCAAGGTTTTATGATCCGGATTCCTATGTGGATGAAGAGGGTAAATATGTTTCGGCGGAGGGAAAGCTTCACGACGGTTCAGACACCCCGTCGGGAGCAGACGATGTGCACTAAATCAGTTTTCGTCAGGATATGATTTCTTCTCGTCGCCGGCATTTTCGCTGTCAGACGGAATTTTAGAGGGGAGCGCTTTGATGCGCCCCTCTTGTTTTTTCAGTTCATCGTACAGATCATCGTATTCAGCGTAGGAAGAACAGTTGTCCAGTTCAGCCCAGGCATCTTCAAGGATCTGCTGCGTGGTCGCAGTGTTATATCTGCGGTTGGACAGCACATCCAGATACCAGTCCATGCGTTTGATGCGCATATCATGCAACTGGTCCTGAGCACGGATCTTGCTGTCCTCTGCGTTGAGCTCGCTCTGCTGTTGAGCCTTGAGAATGTCTGCTTCCTCTTCCTCTTTGATCAGCTGCTGCCAGCTGGAGAGCATAAGTTCCTCCAGCGTTTCGTACTGCTTCTGGAGACGCTCCAGGAGTTTTGTTTTGTCAGCACTGTCGGGCAGAGCATCGACCATTTTGTAAGCCTTGGAATATGCGGCTTCAAATCCGAGAGCGGAATCGATATCCGTGATCTGGTATTTCTCAAATGCTGACACAGCCTTTTTAGCTTCCGCCAGAGCGGCCTTCTGTCCCTGGTTGGGCGAGCTTCCTTTGTGCTCAGCCAGTTTTTTGGAGTAGTACTCATAACCTGACGGACGGCGCAGATAGGAACGCCTGGACATGTTTAGTTTCTTTTTGTCGTAGACGGTCTTAGTGTACTGACCGTTTTTGATCTGACGGTACTGAATGGGGTCGGGGACCCTAAAATCCTTCGGAGACTTTCCCTTGTGGATGTTTGTCATGAAACCGGAGAAAATGGCTTTGGAATAGTCAGAACCCTGATCCAAAACGGCGTTGTCTTCGCGGCCGACCCAGACAGCTGTGGTGTAATAAGGCGTATAACCGCAGAGCCATGCGTCGCGATTAGAGTTGGTGGTACCGGTCTTTCCTGCTACGATCTGATCATCGGTCTTCAGCCCATAACAGGTGCCGTATCTCTCCATGAAGACACCCTCCATCATATCAGTCATCATGAATGCCGCGTCATGTTCATAGATCTTTTTCGGTTTGACCTTTTTCACATCATATATCGTGCCATCCTTCTCGTGAGTGACAGAGATCAGACAGGTCTTTTCCGGAGAAATGCCCCCGTTCGCGAGCGTCGCATAACCGCGGGCCATATCCGATACGGTCACGCCGTATGTGAAACCGCCAAGGCAAAGTGAGAGAGCGGAGTTGTCAGCCGGCACGAGGGAAGAGAATTCCATCTCAGCCAGATAGTCGATATAGTCGGGGCTGTAGAGCTGGAAGGCGACGGTGTTCGTGGAGCGGGCCAGAGCCTCACGCACAGTCATTCTTCCGAGGTAGCGTCCGTTGGCGTTTTGAGGGCTGTAGCTGTCTTTATCGCCGGAGACTGCGTAGATCCGGTGGTCATCAACGATGGCGGATGGCTGAGTACTTCCCTCATTCAACGCCGGTGTGTAGACCAGCAGGGGTTTGATCGAGGAGCCGGGCTGCCGTCTGGCGAGAAATGCCCGGTTGTAGGAGTCGCCGCGCCCTCCGACCGCAGCAACGATAAGCCCGGTCTTGTTGTCATAGCATACTCCGGCGCTCTGCAGCTGATACTTTCCGTCGCGGGACTTTTCCGCGGAACCGGAGAGCGTCTTATTGATCTGTTTCTGCAGAGTCTTCTGGACCTTCTGATCAAAAGACGTTCTGATCGTATAACCGCCCTCGCGGATCTTTGAGGCCATCGCTGTGTACTCCTTTTCATATGCCTCGCGATATTTGTCGTAATCTTCCTGCTTTTTAAAATGATAGCGCAGCTTGAACCCGTCCTGCTTCATCAGTTCCAGTGTCGTATAGTGCATCGCGAAACTGCACATATAGTTATTGCTGGAGACCAGACTGGCTTCAGACTGTGTGATCGTGATCTCTGTGTCCAAAGCCGCCTCATAGTCCTCCCGGGAGATATAGTCCTGCTTGAGCATCCGGTAGAGGATGGTCGTCATTTTCTTTTTCGCCCTGTCATAGTCTGCTACAGGATTGTTTTTATTCGGGCTTTGGCTGATGCCGGCCATCATCGCGCATTCGGCCAGGTTCAGTTCCCTGCAGTCTTTGTCAAAATAGAATTTTGAGGCTGACTGCACGCCGTAGCATCCGTTGCCGTAGTAATTGGAATTGCAGTAGAACTCCATGATCTCGGCTTTGTTGTATTTTTTCTCCAGTTTGGGGGCCAGCAGTATCTCGGTAAATTTTCTTGAGAAGGTCTGATCTGCGGTCAGCAGATTATTCTTGATGACTTGCTGTGTGATAGTGGAACCGCCCTGGGTGATCTCGCCCTTGTGCTTGATCAGTTCCCAGGTCGCGCGGATGATCGCGGTATAGTCGACGCCTTGATGAACTTTATAGTTTTTGTCTTCAATGGTGATATAGGCATTTTGCAGATCGGACGGGATCTGATCGATCGTGACATAGGTATAGCTGCCGGAATCGACTTCGCCGATCACCTTATCGTCTTTGTCCAGAAACTGTGTATTGGAGAGCAGACGGAAAGTCCCGTCGCTCATCTGAGCGAGCGCGTCATAGGCGTCGCCGGCAAGCTTCCGGTAGGTGTCGGATCGCATAAAGGCATTAAGCGCCAGCACCATTGCACCATAGATGAGCGCGGCTGCGATCACCATGCGCCAGAGAACGGTCAGGACCTTGTTGGGGAATGAACGGGATTCCCAGCGCTCCTGCTTGATGCGCTTGCGGTTGCGCCGTTTCAACTTGCGCTGTTCGCGGCGGGAGAGAGGCGTTTTCTCTGTTTGGATGCTGTTTTTGTTCAGATCGTCCATGATTGTTTCTGATGCAGACCAGCAGTTATTGTTTATTTTACTATTTTAAGCTGAAATTGGCTATATTTTCGCGCAACTTCTCAAAATACGGGTACTTGCTGGTCATGGTTTTATGCTTTGTTTAAAACGCGGCTATTCATTGTCGTAGTGTGGCAGTTAAGCGGAGGACATGGTATGATGTTGAAAGAAAGGGAGGATGAATATGGCACAGGCGCGTATTGCAAGATTTGAAAAAGTGAGTTTCGGACAGTTTGCCGAGGGCTGGAAAAAGGTCTTCCCTAAGATTGCAGATGATGATATCCGTGCGGTCTACGACGCGATCAAGCTGCCGCGCCGCGCGACCGCAGCTTCAGCAGGCTATGATTTCTTTCTGCCGATGGATCTGACTTTGGAGGAAGGAAGAGGGGCGCTGATCCCGACGGGTATCCGCGTGAAGATGGATCCGGGCTGGGTGCTCTGCTGCTTTCCGCGCAGCGGACTCGGCTTTAAATACCGCCTGCAGCTCGACAATACGGTAGGTATCATCGACGCTGACTACTACGGTTCGGACAATGAGGGACATATCTTCTCAAAGGTCACCTGCGATACCAAGAGTGTTAAGACACTTCGCCTGTCAGCTGGAGACGCCTTCATGCAGGGCATCTTTCTGCCCTACGGATTGACGGAGGATGACGATACCGCCGACATTCGCAACGGCGGTTTCGGAAGTACTGATTAGTGTGTGGAGAGTGAAGCGGCGAGGCGCTCGGCTTCGGAGGTGACGGAGTCGACGATCTCGTGTACGAAGTCGGCGTTGCCGGTGATGTGAAGCCAAGAGGGGAGAGTGAGCTGTGAAGCAGGTGCATCGTGAGAGAGTGCGCCTGATGACGCGGCGGGATCGTCAGTCAGGAGTTCCCAGACCAGTTCCCGCTCGGGGATCAGTCCCACAGCCGTTATCAGCGTATCACACGCGAGTGTGGTGCGTTTTTTTGTGTCAATATTCTCTATGACGGCCGCCTCAAGCTTCTTCTCGCCGATGATCTCGACGATCGTGGATCGCAGCATCAGCGGAATGTGATGCGCTTCGATGCAGCGCTTATGGTTCTTCTCCATGCCGCCCGGACGGTCTTCTTTCTCGACCATGGCGAGGATGTTTTTACCGTTGAGCGAGAGGCGTCGGGCTACGATCTGCCCGATGTCGCCGCTTCCGAGAATCACTATATTTTTGCCGATATCGCGGTGTTCCAGATTGATGAGCTTTTGCATCTCGCCCGCTGTATAAATGCCCTGTGGTCTCGTCCCTGCAATACCGAGAGAACCGATGGCCCGTTCGCGGCAGCCGGTCGCGAGGATGCACTGATCAAAGCTCACGCTGCAGATTCCTGTCCCGGAGGAGAGCAGGGCGGTACGGTCGGGGTTCAGCCGCAGGACTGTCGTGTTCATTCGCAGGTCAAATACCGGGCGTGAAGTGCCTGTCTCCGGAGACATGGAAGGTGCTGAGAGAAGTTCGTCGATCTGCCTGACAAATCTCTCCGAGTATTCGGGCCCCGTCAGATCTTCTTTGAAATAACCGAGTCCGAATCCGTCGTGGATACATTGCGGCAGGATGCCGCCGGGATGGTCGTTGCGGTCAACGAGAAGGACTGATGCGCCGTGTTTGACGGCAGTCAGCGCTGCAGCCATGCCGGCCGCACCCGCACCGATGACAAGGAAGTCGACATGCTCGGTTTTTTCTGGTAAGAGATCAGTGTTGTTGCCGGAGACAGAGCAATACCGCGCGGAAACATGAAAATCTTCAGTTTCTTTATCCGGGCCGTTGCTTTCCTCCAGCATTTTCATGATCTTCGACCGGCAGAATCCGCCCTGACACCGCCCCATACCTGCGCCGACACGTCTCCTTACCCCTTCGACACTGACAGCGCCGCGGCGGATCGCCTCGAGCACTTCCCTTTTGGTAATCTGCTTGCAGCGGCAGACGATCTCGCCGTAAGCGGGATCCTGACCGATCAGCAAGGCATGCTCGTCATTTGTGAGTTCGGATGGTTTTGATATCCCCTTGCGAACCGGATCGAAATCAGAGTTTTTCCGTGTGATGCCCAGGTATTCCGTGATCTTGCCGGCCATGTATATGCCGAGTTCCTCCGCGCAAGTGATGCCCGGCGTCTTGATGCCGATCAGGGAGAACAGACCTTCTTCCTCGAGGATCGGGAAGCCCGGGATATTCTTTTTCTCGGGGACCCATAAGCCGTCCCTGACAGTGCCGTAGCGCGTATTCGGACGGATGGCACCGAAGTTGCGGATGACCATGTCAAAGGGAAAACCGGGGATGACTTCCCTGCATTTGGCACTCAGATGCACCAGACCTTCTTCGCTTGTCGGGAAGGAGTCTGTGCGCAGATCACTGTGGCGGTTCGTCGGTCCGGCAAGGATATTGCCGTCCGTTGTCGGGACAAGAGTCAGACCTTTGCCGTCTTCATCTTCCTGGGAGATGATATGACTGATCAGATCGCCGGCATGCGGATCGAGGATATAATAGTCGGCCGCGCGCGGACGGATGCGGATCATCGGCGGCAGTATCATTTCCCTGACGACATCGGCGGTCAGACCTGCGCAGTTGAGGACTGCGCCGCAGCGATACGTGTCCGCTGTGGTATCAAGTTCAAACCCGTCCGCGGTCTGCCGCATAGCGACAAGTTTTTCATTCAGATGAAATTCGGCGCCGTTATGCAGCGCATTTTCATACGCGGCGATGCCGAGCAGCCAGGGATCGACAGCTCCGACATTCGGATCATAGAGACCTTTAGTAAATGCGGATGACAGGTGGGGTTCGAGAGCTCGCGCCTCATCGCCGGACATGAGCTTGAGCGAATAGTCTCCCTGCTCATGTGCGTGATCCAGTCTCTCCCGGAGGAATGATTCACCGTTCTGACCGGAAGCGATATACAGATACCCGCAGCGTCTGAACGGGACATCCAGATCGCGGCAGAGCTGCTCAAAATGAGCGCTTGCGCGGGCGCTCATCTTGTTTTTGAGCGTTCCGGAGGCTGTAGAGTTTTTAGTGTAGATGATGCCTGTGTTGGCGCGCGTGATACCCTCGCAGACATCCTCATTCTGTTCGAGGACATCTACGGAGAGTTCATATTGGCGGAGGGCTCTGGCCGCAAAGCAGCCGAGGATCCCGGCACCTACGATGACGACATCAGTCTGTTTCATGTTTGTTTCAGTCCAGCAATTCTATGGTGACGACATCGCCTGCAGCATAGCCGTCGCAGCCGACAGGGATGCGCAGGATGCCGTCCGACCTCATATACTCGGATATGGAGCCGCTTCCGCGCTGATGCGGAACGGCAAGAGGCGGGTCGGCGTCCTCCTCAGCGAAATGCACGCGGGCAAACTCTTCCAGATGAGGTTTGGATTTAATGCCTTCGGCCAGTGCGACATCACAATAACAACGTGGCTCACTCCAGCCGTGATACCACAGGTCGATCAGCGGTTTTACGACTTCGCGCAGGATGATGACGCCGGCGACCGGATAGCCGGGGATACCGATAAGAGGTTGGGTGTCTTTATATCCTATGATCGTCGGTCTGCCCGGCTTGATGGCCAGTCCGTGCGCCAGTACTGTGCCGGTCTGTGCAATGATATCGACCGTGTAATCATCGCGTCCGGTCGATGATCCGGCGCCCAACAGCACGAAATCACATTCGTCAAGCGCCTTGGCGAGCGCTGTCTGCAGAAGATCCTTTTTGTCCGGTGTGATCGGGTAGAGCCGCACATCGGCCTGCCATTCCCGCAGCATGGCGGCAAACACCGAGGAGTTGAAGTCTGTGATCTCGCCCGGTGCCGGGGTTCTTCCCGGAGGGATGATCTCGTCGCCGGTCGGGATGAAGCCGATGACCGGCCGTTTCAGCACAGACACTTCATTGACTCCCCCGGCAATCATCGCGCCGACGGCAGCCGGCGTGATGCGGACATAGGTTTCCAGCAGTTCTTCACCGGCTTTTATATCTTCTCCTATAGGACGGATGTTTTTGCCCTGCGGGACGGCGCGTGTGACCTGTATCGTTCCGCCATCGCCGGGAAGAGTGTATTCTTTCATGACGACCGTATCGTGCGTCTCCGTGACCGGATCGCCTGTATCGACGACAGTGTATTGATCCGCGCTAAGTGTCACGGGATGTGAATCTGAAGCGCCCCGTACAAGTTCCGCACGGGTCGTGATCCCGTCCATGGCACTCGCGTTGTAATGTGGGACATTGAGAGCTGCGCGCACCGGTACTGCGGTGATGCGGCCTGCGGATTCTGTCACAGAGACAGTCTCGGTACCGGCTGTAAATCCCTGTTCGCACAGGGCTACTGTTAGTTTTTTCAAAGCCTCATTCAGAGGGGTTCTTTCTTTCTGTTCAGATGTCATGACACAGGATCCTCCTCAGTCAGTGTATGGCACTATTATACACAAAATCAAACTCAAGAGATACTACGATATGGATTGAGACGGAGAAGCGAAATATGCTAAAACGGTAAAAGATCTATCGATGTGCGCGATGTCCTTTTCCCGTATTGAAAACGAGTGTTCGACAGTTGCGCAATATAATAGGAAGTAGTATAATTTTATAATAATTTTATATTTCTAACTTCCATATAGAGAAATCATTCTCGGTATGAGGATCAGGAGGTGGAACGCTTGGCAAAAGAAGCAATTGACAAGATCCGCAACGCGGAGATCAGCGCCGATGAGGCGGAGAGGGATGCTGCCGCAAAAGCTGACCAGATGGCAAAAGATGCCGTAAGGAAAGCGGAAGAGATTCGCAACGGTGCGAAAGATGCGGCCGCGGCCAAAAGGAAAGAGCTGATTCAGGAGGCCGAGGATAAGAGCAAGGCCATTATCGCCCGGGCTGTCGAAGAGGGACAGCAGAAGGTGGAAGAGATGGCCCGCGCGGCTTCGGAGCATGCCGATGAGGCTGTCAAAGGTGTGCTTGAGCACTTGCAACTGTAGGAAGGAGGATCACGTTAGCTTATGGCCATTTTGCCAATGAAACGAATTCTCATCTGCGGTATGAAGAAAGATTGCAAGGAAGTGCTTGAGTTTCTGCAAAGGCAGGGTGTGGTCGAGATCACGACGCCCGCCGATCAGGACGAGATCTTCAGCAGCACGGATATGACATCTTCCAGTGTGCAGTTTTCCAGAAGCTCTGACATCTGTGATCAGGCACTCAAGGTCCTGGATGAGACAGTCCCGGCCAAGGACGGTCTGCTGACAGACTATAAGGTCATTGACCGCGCGGAGTATGAAGCGCAGGTCGCCAAGAGCGAAGAGGCGATGCAGAAAGCTCAGGAGATCGTCAATCTCAGCAAGCTGATCGCCGAGATGAGCGCGGAGATCCCGCGTCTGGAACTGCAGATCGAAGTGCTGGAGCCATGGAAGAATCTGGATCTTCCCCTTGATTATGAGGGAACTAAGAAGACCAGAACGATCGCCGGGACACTGGCGGGGCAGAGGGAGCTCGCTGATATCTGCAAAGAGATCAGTGAACTCGCTCCGGAGGCAGACGCCTATGATATAGAGATCATAAGCACCACTGCGGACACCCCGGAGATGACCTGTATCCTGTGTATCGTTCACGAGGATCAGGCGGCAATGGTCGAGGATGCGCTGTGGCATATGGACTTTTCCAGAGCGCCGCTCTCGTCCATGAATCCTGCAGAGGAGATCATTTCACTTAAAAAACAAATCGAAGAAGATCAACAACAGATCGAAAGAGACCGGGAGACCATTACAGAGATGGCTTCCGCCCGGGAGCAGATCCGGTTTGTGCGTGACTATTACGCCATGCGCTCGGACAAATACGAAGCTCTTGGCCGCCTGGCCCAGACCGAGAGGACCTTTATCCTCAGCGGTTATCTCGCCAAGCGGGATGTCCCCAAAATCGAACCGAAACTGAATGAGATGGATCTGCTGGTAGAGATCAGCGATCCGGCGCCGAATGAGGATGTGCCGATCAAGCTGCGCAACAATGCCTTCACCTCACCGATGGAGTCAGTCGTTGCCAACTACAGCATGCCGAATAAGCATGAGATCGACCCGTCAGCAATCATGGCCATTTTCTATTATGTATTCTTCGGATTGATGCTGTCTGACGCTGCATACGGACTGATCATCACGATCGCCTGTGCCGTCTGTCTGACGAAATACAAGAACCTGGGATCAGGTATGCATAAATTCCTGAAGATGTTCCTGTACTGCGGCATTTCGACGACGATCTGGGGATTTTTGTTCGGCGGTTTCTTTGGCGACGCGGTAAATGTCATCGCGACTACGTTCTTTAACCGTCCGGATGTGAAGCTCCCGGCGCTCTGGTTTGAGCCGGTGGCTTCGCCGATGAAGCTTTTGGTCTACGCGTTTGTCTTCGGTATCATCCATCTGTTCGTCGGTCTGGGCATCCAGATGTATGAGCAGATCAGAGACGGCGATGTCAAGGGCGCTATCTATGATGTCGGATTCTGGTATATGCTGGTCGGCGGACTGATCGTGGCGGTCATGACGGTCCCGATGCTGATGCAGGATATGTTCCAGCTGTCCTTCGTTCTGCCGGCAGGCGTGCGAAAGGTCGCGCTGATCATTGCTCTTCTGGGTGCGGTCGGCATTGTATTTACCGCCGGACGCGATTCCAAGAGCTGGGTCAAGCGCATTATGAAGGGATTGTACGGCGTCTATGGTGTGAGCGGATATCTGAGTGATATTCTGTCTTACTCCCGTCTGTTGGCTCTCGGTCTTGCGACCGGTGTCATTGCGACGGTCTTTAACGCGATGGCTGCCATGGTCGCGGGCGGCAAAGGAGTTGTCGGGGTCATCCTGTTTATCATCATCTTTGTGATAGGACATTCGATGAACCTGGCGATAAACGCGCTCGGCGCGTATGTACACACTAACAGGCTCCAGTATGTGGAGTTTTTTGGCAAGTTTTATGAGGGCGGCGGACGCGAGCTCGATCCGCTGACCGAGAACACTAAGTATTACAGAGTTAAGGAGGCAAAGTAGTTATGAGTAATCTGGGTATGGTATTTGGACTTTTGGGTGCGGCTGTTGCAGCGCTGTTCGCAGGCATTGGTTCAGCAGTCGGCGTCGGTATCGCCGGTCAGGCGGCAGCAGGCGCGACAAGCGAGAAGCCGGATCTGTTCGGTAAGGTACTGGTTCTTCAGCTGCTTCCCGGTACACAGGGTATCTACGGTCTGCTGATCGCGTTCATCACTCTGTCAAGGATCGGCATCATGGGCGGTCAGGCTCCGACGACGATGCAGGGACTTCTGTATCTGGCAGCTTGTCTTCCTATGGGATTTGTCGGTCTCGGTTCCGGCATCCATCAGGGCAAGGCATCTGTGGCGGCTATCAATCTGGTCTCCAAGAAAGAGGATCAGTTCGGTAAGGCTATGATCTTCCCGGCCATGGTTGAGACTTACGCCATCCTTGCTCTTCTGATCTCTATCCTTGCGATCTTCGGCATTAAATAATCTGTCGGAACTGATCGGAGAGAGGTTAAGAAAGGAAGGAATCGTATGTCAGGACTTGACAAAATCATTCAGGATATCAAGGCACAGGCTGATGCCAAAGCCGAAGAACTGCTCACTGCAGCCAAGGAGAAGGCGGATGCTGTGATCGCCGAGGCACAGAAAGATGCCGATAAACAAATGGCGGACGCAGAAGAAAAAGCGAGACGCGACAGTGACCAGGTCATCGAGCGCGCACATTCATCCGCACAGCTGAGACAGCAGAAAATGATCCTGGAGAAGAAGCAGGAACTGATCGAGCAGGTGATGGACAAGGCGAAAGAGACCATCCGCGGTCTGGCTGATGAGGATTATTTCAGCATGATCGAAAAGATGGCTTCCCGCTTCAGTCTGTCCGAGCCCGGCGTGATCCGATTCTCCAAGAAGGATCTGGACAGACTCCCTGCCGGCTTTGCAGATAAAATCCGGCAGGCGGTCGGCGGCGATGTCAAGGTGGCTGAGGAACCCGCCGATATCGACGGAGGTTTTGTGCTGGGTTACGGCGGCATCGAGGAGAACTGTTCGGTCGACGCGATGTTCCGCAGTGAGCACGAAGGTCTGCAGGACTGTGTGGCAGGTATCCTGTTTAAGGAAGAGGCATAGGAACGGGGGAACAGACAGTGTCGAATAAGACTTATATTGATGCGGTCACCCGTATCCATATCAAAGAAAACTATCTGCTGAGTGAGGATTTCCTGGAGCAGATGGTGCAGGCGGAGGACTATGATGCCGCGCTGTCGTTACTCGCAGAAAAGAACTGGGGGTGCGACGGAGACGGACAGCTGGTCAGCCGCGATATGAAAGACATTATCCAGTTCGAGCGTGACAGGGCCTGGTCGTTGATGCGAGAGGTCCTGCATGAAGACATCCGTGAGCTCGACATCTTTTTGATCCCGATCGATTATCACAATCTGAAGGCGGCGATCAAAGAGACGAGACTGAACCACGAGATGGAAGATATTTTCATGGATCAGGGAGCTTTTCCGGTAGAGATGGTCAGGGAAGCGGTTCAGACCAAAGAGTTCGACAAGCTTCCGGACCGTATGGCGAAAGTGGGAGAGGAAGCGCTCGGCGTCTTCCTGCGCACCGGTGACGCACAGCTTACCGATACGATGATCGATAAGGCTGCGATGGAGGAGCTGGTGGCTACTGCTGAAACACTGGATAGTGAAGCGCTGCGCACTTACGCAGAGCTTACTGTCGTGGCGGCCAATATCAAGACCGTGCTTCGCGCCATCAAGACCGGAAAGGGTCAGGAATACCTCGAGCAGGCACTGGCCGAGTGCAAGACACTGAACAGGACTGCGCTGATGAAAGTGGCGCTGGTAGGCATAGACGAGCTGGATGATTATCTGGCCGGTACAGATTATGCCGACGGTGTCGCCGAGTTCACCAAGTCGATGTCCGCCTTTGAGCGGTGGTGCGACAATCTGATGATCAAGCGCATGAGGAATCAGAAGTGGAACCCATTCGGCATCGATCCGCTGGCAGCCTATGTGCTGGCCTGTGAGTCAGAGAGAAAATCGGTCCGCATCATTTTATCCGGCAAGCTCAACGGCCTTCCGGAGGATGCGATCAGGGAAAGGATAAGGGAAACATATGCATAAGATAGCGGTTATGGGAGACAGAGACAGTATCTACGGTTTCGCCGCTCTCGGCATGGAACCGTTTCCGATCACGGACCCGACCGAGGCAGCAAGGCAGCTCCACCATATGGCCGAGAACAATTACGCCGTCATTTATATGACGGAAGCTCTCGGGAGCCAGCTGCAAAAAGAGCTTGACCGCTACCGTGAGGAAGAACTGCCGGCGATCATTCTGATCCCCGGGACCTCCGGTAACACAGGTATTGGTATGGAGCAGGTGCGTACGTCAGTTATTCAGGCTGTAGGGTCTGACATCATATTTGGAGAGGATAAGTAGCTTATGAGCAGCATAGGAAAAATCAAGAAAATAGCCGGACCTCTGGTCATTGCTTCGGGCATGGGCGATGCGAACATGTCTGACGTGGTGCGTGTCAGTGATGAGCGTCTGATCGGCGAGATCATTGAGATGCACGGGGATCAGGCTTCGGTGCAGGTTTACGAGGAAACTTCGGGACTGAAGCCCGGACAGCCCGTCGAGTCGACCGGCGATCCGATGAGCGTTGAGCTCGGACCGGGCCTCATCAGCAGTATCTACGACGGAATTCAGCGTCCGCTCGCCAAGATCCTGGAGGCGACGGGCACGAACAACCTCCCGCGCGGCGTGGAGGTCGACTCTCTTGACAGAGAGAAAAAATGGACCTTTGAGCCGACTCTGGAAGCCGGCGCCAAAGTAGTCGAGGGCGATGTCATCGGTACCGTGCAGGAGACCGAAGTCGTCACCCAGAAGATCATGGTCCCGGTCGGCGTCAACGGAGAGCTGACATCGATCACGGGCGGTGATTTCACCGTGGAAGAGGTGATTGCCCAGGTCACCGATGAGAACGGTGAGAAACATGACTTAACTCTGATGCAGAAATGGCCGGTCCGCCGTGGCCGTCCGTATAAAGAAAAACTCAATCCGGATGTACCGCTCAAGTCGGGCCAGCGAGTCATTGACATGCTCTTCCCGATCGCAAAGGGCGGTGTGGCGGCTATCCCGGGACCTTTCGGTTCGGGTAAGACAGTCGTGCAGCATCAGCTTGCCAAGTGGGCGGATGCCGACATCGTCGTTTACATCGGCTGCGGTGAGCGCGGCAACGAGATGACCGACGTGCTGAACGAGTTCCCTGAGCTGTTGGATCCGAGAACTGGCAAGTCCCTGATGCAGCGGACAGTCCTGATCGCCAACACATCCGATATGCCGGTGGCAGCCCGCGAGGCCTCTATTTACACCGGTATCACGATCGCCGAGTACTTCCGCGATATGGGCTATTCGGTAGCGTTGATGGCCGATTCGACTTCCCGTTGGGCCGAGGCTCTGCGTGAGATGTCCGGCCGTCTTGAGGAAATGCCCGGTGAGGAGGGTTATCCGGCTTATCTGGGATCCCGTCTGGCTTCGTTCTATGAGCGCGCCGGCCGCGTGATCTCGCTCGGCTCCGACAACCGTGAAGGCGCGCTGTCCGTTATCGGCGCCGTTTCTCCGGCCGGCGGTGATATCTCCGAGCCGGTCACACAGGCGACCCTGCGTATCGTCAAGGTGTTCTGGAGTCTGGATTCCAACCTTGCCTATGCGCGTCATTTCCCGGCTATCAACTGGCTGACCAGCTATTCGCTGTATCAGGATGATCTGGTCAAATGGTTCAATGCCAATGTTGATAAGGATTGGGAAGAACTCCGTGGCAGAATGATGGGTCTGCTGCAGGATGAGGCA
>JAEEGL010270897.1_pt1 | contig 17213 bp, 16 predicted proteins | sample 9134231 | NCBI WGS metagenome assembly JAEEGL01 (sample SAMN16246548, study PRJNA631951) | gut metagenome | biome: gut microbiome; feature: rumen; material: fiber-attached | host: Bos | place: Iran: Karaj | collected 2018-10
ATCACAATCCGGGGATTTTCCCGGCTGGGACGGTACATGACAAACCGCCGGCCGATCTGCTGGATCGGTTCCGCGCCGGTTCTTTCACACAGCTCAGTCAGCGCTTCCCTGGCGGTCAGGGGAGCTCCCTGCTGGACGCATCCCTTGATCAGCTCACGCGCCTCCAGGGCGTCATATGCTTCCTTGATGGTATTGTCCGTTATTCCATCCTTGCCGATATACAGAATGGTCTCAATGGTGTTGGCCATTCCGCGCAGCATTGCCCGTTGTTTTCCGGTCATTCAGTTTCCTCCGTTCTTCCGGTCACTCAACAAAATCAAATTCCATCTCGCCGATCCGTACTGTGGATCCTTCCCCGGCTCCCTGTTCCCGCAGAGCATCGATGACACCGATCCGGCGCAGGGTTCGGTGGAACCAGTTCAGGCTCTCCAGGTCGTCAAAGTTGACGCTTTCCATCAGCCGTTCGATACCGGCACCTGTCACTACATAATCTTCGCCGTCGCGTTCAATCGCGAAGTCGTTGTTCAGCTTCTGTTCCGGTTCTTCCTCTTCCTCTTCGGCATAATGCAGGATCGGAGGAAGTGTTTCCAGCATCTTCGCGGTTTCATCCAGCAGGGGTTCAAATCCCTCGCGTGTCGCCGCGCTCACCGGGAATACGGGGCACCCCATGCCCTCTGCAAGCACCTTCATCCGCTTCAGGTTCTCTTCCGCGCCCGGCAGGTCCATTTTGTTGCACACAATAATCTGTGGAAGTTCTCCAAGGTTCCCGTAATGGTCCAGTTCTGTATTGATCTGGTCCAGATCGTCCACCGGATCGCGTCCCTCGCTGCCGGATATATCCACAACATGCAGCAACAGGCGTGTCCGCTCCACATGCCGCAGGAAATCATGACCGAGGCCGGCACCGTCCGCCGCGCCTTCAATCAGCCCGGGAATATCCGCAAGCACAATATCCTTTCCGTATCTGCGCACAATGCCCAGGTTCGGTGTCAGGGTGGTAAAATGGTAATTCCCCACCTTTGGTTTTGCGCTGGTTACGGTGCTCAGGATGGAGCTTTTCCCGACATTCGGATATCCGACGAGTCCGACATCTGCAATGGTCTTCAGTTCCATCCGCAGTGTCCGGATTTCGGTCTTGATGCCGGGTTTTGCGAAATTCGGCGCCTGCCGGGTTGCAGTGGCAAAATGCTGGTTCCCCCAGCCGCCTTTACCGCCCTTCAGCAGGGTCCGGGTTTCCCCGGGCGTATCCATATCGGCCATAACCCTTCCGGTTTCGTCATCCCGGATGACTGTGCCGACCGGCACTTTGATCACCAGGTTTTCTCCCCGTTTTCCGGTGCACCGGTTGGCGCTGCCGTCCCCGCCGTTTTCCGCTGTATACTTGCTCTTGAACCGGAAATCAAGCAGGGTATGCATGTTTTCATCGGCATAGAACTGCACATCACCGCCGTTTCCGCCATCTCCGCCGTCCGGGCCGCCGTTCATAACATACTTTTCCCGGTGGAAGGATGCGGATCCGTTTCCGCCGTTTCCGGCCTTTGCCGTTATTTTAACCTGATCAACGAAATTGCTCATACTTTCCTCATCAGTTCCTCAGAGAATGCAGCGGCGCGGGAATCCGGCCGCCGCGGGCAATAAATTCATCATTCCGCATCGGGTTCACCGGCATGACCGGTGCAAATCCAAGCAGTCCGCCGAATTCAACACGATCCCCGGCTTTCTTTCCGACAGCCGGAATAACGCGAACGGCTGTCGTCTTGTTGTTTACCATGCCGATTGCCGCCTCATCCGCGATGATTCCGCTGATGGCGGCTGCGGAAGTGTCTCCGGGGATGGCGATCATATCCAGACCCACAGAGCATACGCAGGTCATTGCTTCCAGCTTCTCCAGTGTCAATGCACCGGCAGCGGCAGCTTCAATCATTCCGATATCTTCGCTGACCGGAATAAAAGCGCCGCTGAGGCCGCCTACATGGTTGCTGGCCATCACTCCGCCCTTTTTCACCGCGTCATTCAGCAGCGCAAGCGCCGCGGTTGTGCCGGGTGCGCCGGCCATTTCCAGGCCCATTTCCATCAGGATATGTGCCACAGAGTCTCCCCGCGCCGGAGTCGGTGCCAGGCTCAGGTCCACAATTCCAAAAGGAATTCCAAGCCTCTGGCTGGCTTCACGGGCAACCAGCTGCCCGACACGTGTGATCTTGAAGGCTGTGCGTTTGATGGTTTCAGCGATCACATCAAACGGCTGTCCTTTTACGCTCTCCAGAGCTACTTTTACAACGCCGGGTCCGGAAACGCCGACGTTGATCGCGCATTCCGGTTCTCCCGGGCCGCAGAATGCACCTGCCATAAAGGGGTTATCTTCCACCGCGTTGGCAAATACGACCAGTTTCGCGCATCCAAGTCCGTCGCTGTCCGCAGTCATTTCAGCGGTTTTCTTGATGATTTCACCCATTTCCCTTACGGCATTCATGTTGATCCCGCTCCGGGTGGATGCCACATTGACGCTGGAGCAAAGGAGTTTTGTCTCGCTGAGCACTTCCGGGATGGAGGCAATCAGCCGCTCATCCGCCCTGGTAGCGCCCTTGTGCATCAGGGCCGAATAACCGCCCAGGAAGTTCACCCCAACCTCGGCTGCTGCACGGTCAAGCGCAAATGCGATCGGTTTCGGGTCTCCCTGGCAGATCATGCTCACAGGCGTTACGCTGATTCGTTTGTTGACAATCGGAATACCGAATTCCGTTTCGATGTTCTCTCCGGTACGGACCAGGTTTGCGGCTGTTTTGCAGATTTTTTCGTATACGCGTTCCGCGCATTTTGCCGGATCCGGGTCGGAACAGTCCAGCAGGTTGATTCCCAGTGTAATTGTGCGAATGTCAAAGTTCTCCTCCTGAATCATCCGCATCGTCTGGAGAATCTCTCCGGTCTCAATCATGTGTTCCGCCTCCCGTCAGATCCTGTGCATTGCGTCGAATATGTCCATTCGCTGCATGTGGATCGTCATTTTCTTCTCGTCCCGCACCGGCTGCAGGCGGCGGTTGATTTCCTCAAAATCCAGGTTGGCTCCGTCCAGGTCCACGATCATCATCATGGTAAAATATCCGTCCAGGATCGTCTGGGTAATATCCAGGATGTTGATGTTCATTTCGCTCAGGCGGGTGGCTACGCTGGCAATAATACCGGTCGTATCCAGCCCGGTTACGGAGATCAGTGCTTTGGTCATCTTGTTGCTCCTCCGGCACACATAAATATTCAGTATATTATATTGCTTTTGCTATATTTTTGTCAATTTGGCAGGCGATTCCGTACAGATGGTTTTTCCCGTTACGGGAGTTTATCCGGATACATTACCCGACGGAAAAAATTCCGTCTGTTCACAGAAATGAAAAGAGACCGGACTTTACCCGCCGGTCCTCTGTTCTGTCTTGGATTGATTCTATCTTGTCAGAATAAATTCAGCGATATCCGCGGTAACATTTTCGCAGACCCGCCCGTTTCGGGTATATGCGGCCGGGCCTTCTGTCTTTTTTCCCTCCGTAAACGTATGGACCAGACCAGGATACGAGCGGAATGTCCAGTTTTCCTTCCCTTCCAGTGTATTCCGGAAAATGCGGAAGTCCTCCATGGTTACCTGATAATCCTCCTCACCCTGCAGAAGCAGGCATGGGGCTGTGATGTCCGCAGCTATTCCGGCCGGATCATATTCAAACAGCCATTTCCAGTATGCTGCGTAAGCGCCGGCAATGATATCCCCTTCCTGCAGTGTCTCGGGCTTATCCAGTTTTTCCAGTTCTGCGAACACGGCTTTCCGTTCGGATTCAGCCTCCGGCATCAGTTTTGCCAGGAAATCATACTGATCCCGGATGATTGTATCCAGCCGGCGTGCACCGGGAGCCATCAGGATATATCCCCGTGCAGGCACAGGCTGGCTTTTCAATTCGGAATCAATTGCCGGAACAGCCGTTCCGCCGAGGCTGTGTCCAAGCACAAAAATCCGTTCCGGGTCAATCTGATCCTGTCCGGCGAGCAGCTGCACCGCCCGGACGGCATCCAGCACGGATTCTTCCCGCAGGGTGATTGTCCTGTCTCCGGACATTTCCTTTCCGAATACCAGAGTCCGCTTGTCAAACCGGTATACAGCAATTCCATGATTCGAAAGATCTTCCGCGATATCCCGGAAAGGTTTCAGTGTGCCGATGCTTTCGTCCCGGTCATTCGGTCCGCTTCCATGAATCAGAACCACAGCCGGGAACGGTCCTTCTCCTTCCGGCATGGTCAATGTGCCGGGAAGTTCTCCGTTCATCTCCGGAACAGGAAGAAACAGTTCCGTTTCTGAATAATGCCGTCCCTCCGAGTTTTCTTTTTGGTCCGGGCCGGTATATCGGTCTGTCACAAGTCCGGCGATCGCTCCCTCGCCGTCCAGAGTCAGTACAATGTCCATTTCTGCCATCGAAAACCGGCACGGAACCCGGAACATCTTCATTCCGGATATTTCTCCGGCATAAGCCGGAGCTGTCTCATACAGTTTTCCCAGCGCCGCAAACTGCTTCGCAATCGCACTGAATCCGCTGTTCCCGGAAACAACCTGGTCCATCATTTCACTCAGAAGATACTGTCCGTCCAGCAATTCAGGATTTTCACCCAGGAATGTCCGGACAAACAGCTCCGCTTCCTCCGGTGTACTGATCCGGGTTTTTCCTTCTGTTTGCTCCCCCAGGGCTGGAATCACAGTCCCGCACAAAACAAGGCAAAGTGCCAGTATGATGGTTTTCCTTATAATCTTCATGGTTTTCATGCGCCCTCCTCTTGTTCTTTCTTTGCATCAGTCGTTTTCCGGTATACAGCTATTATATATATACAGGCTGTAACTGAACACACCGGAAAGAGAAAAATAGCATGTCCTATCCCGCTCCGGGCACTGTACCCTGAATCTTCTGTAAAGCCGGGTCCTGTCATAACAACTTTCTTTTCATTCTGTTTTATGTTATTATTAATGGGTTATTTTGTTTCCTTCAGGAGGTTTCGTTTGTGGAATCATTAATCCTGGCTTCTGCGTCTCCGCGCCGCAGCGAGCTGCTCTCGCTCGCCGGAATTCCGTTTGAAATATGCACTGCCCGTGTGGATGAGCAGTGTGCCGAGCCGGCCGCGTCCGCAGTCCGGATCCTTTCCGCCCGCAAGGCCCTGGCTGTCAGCGGCAAAGTCGCCGGCCGGTATATCCTCGCCGCCGATACCCTTGTGGAACTGGACGGCGTAACTCTCGGCAAACCTGCAGGTCCGGAAGAGGCAGCCGCAATGCTTCGCCGCCTTTCAGGAAACACCCACCGGGTACACACCGGAGTAACCGTGGTAAATCCTGCCGGCGTCATCTTTACGGATGGTGATACTTCCTCCGTCACCTTCGACATTGTTCCTGAACCGGAGATTGAAGCCTATGTTGCTTCCGGCGAACCGCTCGACAAAGCCGGTGCCTACGCGATCCAGGGCCGTGCTTCACTGTGGATCAGCCATATGGAAGGCAGTTATTCTTCAGTAATCGGCCTTCCGCTTTACCTGGTCCGGTCCCTGCTGATCCGTTCGGGTTATCCCGGTTTTTGCTGAACTACCCATATGATTTGATGATTAAGGAGATTGTCGTCTATGCCGTTCTGGGCTCCTGATATTGGTATTGATCTGGGTACAGATCAGGTTCACCTGTACGTTCGCGGCCGCGGAATCGTCATTTCCGAGCCTTCCCTTGTCGTGCTGGACCGGGAAAGCCGGCATACGGTCCGTGCGGTCGGTGACGAAGCTGCTTTCATGCTCGGTCGTTCACCGGATCGGCTGAGTCCTGTCTGGCCGATCCGCAACGGACAGGTCGCTGATTTTGATGTGGCTGAACTGATGCTCCGCTATTTTGTTCGGAAGGCAATTGGCGTTTCCTATGTCGGCAAGCCCCGTGTAATCGTTTCCGTTCCCTGCAATCTGGATGATGTCAACCGGAAAGCACTTTCGGAGGCAGTTCGCTATGCTGCGGGGTCTCGTCACGTTTTCCTGATTGAAAAGCCTTTTGCAGCGGCAATCGGCACCGGCCTTCCGGTGTATGATCCGATTGGAAACCTGGTTGTGGATATCGGTGCCGGTACCACGGATGTCGCCGTCATTTCTCTGGGCGGCCTTGTTGTTTCCCAAAGTATTCAGGTCGGCGGCAATAAAATGGATGAAGCGATAGTGGATTATCTCCGGAAGGAATGCAGCCTGCTGGTCAGCCGGCAGACTGCAGAAAACATTAAAAAGGACCTGGCTGCAGCGCTTCCGCTTGAAGAACCGCGTACCGTTCTCGTCCGCGGAATCAACCAGCTGAGCACTTCTGCCGGAACTGTCAACTTTACCTCTGACCAGGCATATAACGCCGTCAAAGGACCCTGCGGTGCCATTATCAAAGCTATCCGCTGGGTGCTGGAGCGCACGCCGCCGGAACTTGCTGCTGATATTATGCGGGGCGGCATCCATCTAACCGGTGATGCTTCCCGTCTGTTCGCACTGGACCGTTTTATTTCCGAAAGTCTGGGAATTCCCGTCCTGCTTGCCCGCGACCCGGGAGACTGCTGTATCCTGGGAATCGGTTACCTTACGGAAAATATCCAGCTGGTTTCCCCGAACGGAAAAGGCGGCACCCGCTGACCGGCGGTATAAAGCTGCTGAATCCTGCTGATCCTTGTCAGGAAGGAGGTGATCCCCGTGCCCGAGAGAAGACGCGGCAAAGAAAAAAAAGACAGCCGACCCATCGTGGTGGATGATTTTATCTATAATGACCCCGAGGAAAACGCTTCCTTCGATTCCGTTTCTTCCGATACACCGGACGAAGCCGTCCGTAAGCTTCAGAGCAGCCGGAATGATGAATCCGCCGGTTCTGCCGGTATCCATGATTCCGATGAATCCGCAGCGGAAGAATATCTGGGGCAGAAGGATGCCTCTGCCCAGCCATGGGTATCTTCCTCCGGCGTGATCCTGGATGGAAAGAAACGGCAGCCGGTGGATACACGGGGCCACCGTCCGCGAAAAGAGCACCGCGGCCTGCGGGCTTTTGCGCTTACAGTCGTCACCATTGTGCTGATTCTTTTCATTGCTGCCTATATTTTCCATCGTATTGATGAACATGTCCCCTTCCTGGACAAACCGGAGATCCTGATCAGCCGGCTTGTTTCGCCCGTCCAGTCTTTCTTTTCACGCATAACCGATACGGCGGTTGGGTATATACGCAGCTTGCAGACCGGCGATGAGCTTGCAGACAGATATGCAGATGCCGTTGCACTGAATGAACAGCTGACCTATAAGAAAATGCTCTCGGATGAACTGAAAAGCGAACTGGGTCGGTATACCGTGCTTTCGGATGAAGTCCGGAATATTGAAAACCTGAACCCGATCACCTGCAAAATCACCGGCCGGTCGGACACGAATTACTTCTCCACGTTTACAATTGATAAGGGCTCTGCGGATGGAATTCTTCGGGAAATGCCTGTAACATATGGTTTATCCCTTGTGGGTTATATCGAAAGCGTGGACCGGTATCGTTCTGTAGTCCGCTCAATTGTCGATTCCAACGTTTCCATTGGAGTTGTCATTCAGTCCAGCAGCCGGGACCAGGGAACGCTCAACGGTACGGTCGGCATCGACGGAGCTCCGATGTGCCGTGTTCATCTCGTGGAGAAAAGTGAACTCCCCCGCCCCGGAGACCAGGTGGTTACATCCGGTGTCGGCATGGATTTCCTGGATGGGATTCCGATCGGTGAAATTACTGAAAGCACCCGTGGATCAAAAGATAACCGGGATTATATTGTTGTGAAGCCCAATGTGGATTTTTCCACACTGGACCATGTGGTCGTTCTTCGCTACAAATCAGCTGAAATCACAGGCAATCCGTTTAGTCCGGAAGGCACCTCTGATCCGGAATACTCCGTTGAAACTTCCGGTGATGAATCCGGTTCCGATGATGAGCCGACAGATGAATATGACCTGTCAGAGGGCTTCGGTTCAGATGATATTGAGATGATGGATTACAATGATTATTCGGATAATCCTGAGCCCGAAAACAACGACGGGGATAACGGGGATACAGATAGCAGCGATGATATAACTTATTTGGAAATCACCGATGATTACGAGCCGTCTGATGAAGCCGGTCCGGAAGGAGGTGACGCCGATGCCGATTATGAAGAAGCGTGGTAAAATGCCGGAAGAGAACCGTCCCATTGTTGTGGATGATTATATTTATAATGATCCGGAAGATTCCGGTTCTGCTGATTCCGTCTCTTCCGATACGCCCGAGGAAGCGATCCGCAAACTTCGCGGCCGTTCATCAAAAGAGCCGTTGGAATCAACAGAAAAGAAAGAAAAAGACGAAAAAGAATCTGCATCCTCCCGGATTTTTTCCTCCGGAATCATGCTGGATGAAAACCTCCAGCCCGTGGAAACAGCAGAACGGCGCTCCCGCAGAAAGCATCGGCGCCTTCGTGCCGCCGCGCTTGTGACAGCCGCAGTAATCCTGGTTGTGGGGCTTGGTGCATTCATTTTCCAGCGCACATCAGGCACACCCCTCTTCGGTGGAGAAGACTCCCTGATCGGTCGGCTCATCACGCCTGTTCAGTCGGTTTTTGCCGGCATTGCCGATTCATTCGGCGGCTTCTTCCGTGAATGGAAACTCCGTGAAAACCTGCAGGCAGAACTGGACCGTGTCACAGCGGAAAACGAACAACTGACCTATGAAACCATGCTCACGGAAGAGCTTCAGATCAAATCCAGGATGTTTGCCGACCTGAAGGAGGAGGCGGATGCGAATCCCCTACTCAGGCCGATCATTGCCCGGATTACGAACAAATCATCTCCGACCTATTATTCCACCTGTACAATCAACAAGGGAGCGGCAGACGGGATCAAACCATACATGCCCGTTACCTATGACTATTCCCTGGTCGGCTATACGGAAACCGTCCGGGAGCATGATTCCACCGTCCGGACCATCATCGATTCCGCCGCTTCCATCGGTGTGGTTATCCAGTCGATCAATGATGACCAGGGAACTTTGCGCGGGACACTTGGGCTGGACGATGTTTCCGGCCCGCCGATATGCCGTGTCTACTATATTCCGGAAAACAGCCTTCCCCGTCTGCAGGACCCTGTGCTGACTTCCGGTGTCGGAATGGATTTCCAGGAAGGCATCCCGGTCGGGGAAATAGCAGAGAGTTCCCGCGGTTCGAAAGAAAACAAGGAATTTATACTGGTAAAGCCCAATGTGGATTTTCCCCATCTGGAATATGTCATTGTTCTTCGCTATGTACCGTCACGGAATCCGGTAATCAGCCAGGCCGCTTCCCGTCCCGACTGGGAGCTGTACACCCTGGAACCGTCCTATGAGCCTCCTGAGGTTCCCGTGGTAGCCGCTTCCCTGTTTGACACTCCTTCTCCGGAGCCTACGGATACGCCTGCGCCGACTGAAATTCCCGATTACTGGGTGCCGACAGCCGCGCCTACAGATACTCCGACACCCACACCAACACTCACGCCGACACCGGCTCCGACACCAGTCCCGACACCGACAGAATATATAGCGCAGATTCCCTATCATATCGGCAAGCGCCGGAATGAAGAGCCGACGCCTACACCATCACCCACTCCTGCACCGACACCGACGCCTTACTATACGCCGGATCCGGACCTGATGGACTGGGAGGAGGATGAATAAATGACAACAGCATCCGCCGCCCGGTATCAGTCCGGGTTTGTCCGCCGCTATCTGGTTCTGGCCTTTCTTACGGGGTTCGGTTATCTTTTCCAGGTCTGCGTCATGCCGTATATCAAAATCGGCGGTGTATCCCCGAACCTGCTCTTCGTAGTGATCGGAATCGTAACAGTGGCCTATGGAAAACTGAGGGCCTTCTGGGTCGGTGCCCTTTACGGGCTGCTGATGCAGATCATGGTTCCGTCTGTCAGCTACCTCAATCTTGGAATCTATACCGTTTCCACCCTCTTCTGCTCTTTTCCCTTTGCGGATAAACCGCTGAAGACCCTGGAATATGACCGGGCCATCAACCGGACCCGGACCGAACTTCCCGCCTGGCTGCGCACTGTATTCTGCTCGATGCTCAACACCTTTGTGTATGAAGTGGTTAACCTGACTTATGTCTATATTTCCGGCATCAGCCTGACCGGCGCCCATATCTTCCGTGGCTTCCTGGATGTGCTGCTGACCGGCGGACTGACCTTGCTGCTGGCATTCCCGGTGCGCCGCCTGATCTTTGGCCGCAGGCTGAACGCGCCCGTGATGAAAACAGCACCCGTTGTATTCAAGCGTGCCTGACCAGTCCGTTTGAAAAGATTCTCTGATTCCTCCGGGAAACCGGCAGAAAGGAGCTGATACTTTGCTTCAGGACGAAAAAAAGAAAAGAAAAACAGCGGAATTCTGGCGTTATGCAGCATTCCTGGTTGTACTTTTTCTCATTTTCATCTGGCTGACGTCCGGTCTGGTCAGGCTCCAGCTCGACCAGGCAGATGTCCATAAAGAAAAAGCAGAAAGCACAAAAACAAAAACAGTTTACCTGCGCGGAAAACGCGGATCGATTATTTCTTCCGACTCGGTAATTCTTGCGGAAGACCAGCTTGTTTACAACGTCACGTTCCAGAAGGATGCTTCCGCCAACACCAAGGCGCTGTATGCTCTCTATACCAAATCCATCAATGATACCATCGATATCATTGAAAAGAATGGCGGAACCATGTGCGTCAGTTACGTCATCCGCCGCAGCCAGCAGGGTGAATGGGAATTCAACTTCGGAAGCGGTGTTTCGGACTCTGTCCTGGATACGCGTGAACGGCAGTGGCGCTCCAATAACTATGCCACTTCAAATCGTTACAAAACAGCGGAACAGTGTATTGACCTGCTCAGTGCCCGCTACCAGATCGACCGGACGAAGATCTCCGAATATCGCATGCTTCAGATCATGGCGATCTATTCCGAAATGCAGATGAATATCTTCAATTCCATGCCTATTGTCATTGCAAAGGATGTATCCATCGATACAGTGACAGAAATCGAAACCCGGTCCAGCATGCTGGTGGGCATGAGCATTGAAAACGGCACCAAACGGATTTATCCCCGTCATACTCTGGCTTCCCAGATTATCGGATATACCGGAGCGATTCCAAGCCGGGAAACGTATATCCAGCTTGCTGCCAAGGGATATGCCTACAATGATATCGTCGGTCGTGACGGCGTTGAGTATTCCATGGAGGATTATCTTACGCCGAATTCCTCCCTTCGTAAGGGTTACAAGGTAGTGGAACGCGATCAGATGTCCCGGATCACCCGCGTGGTGGATCCCGGGGAACCGGCAACCGACGGGAATAATGTCCGGCTGACGCTGAATGCAGCCTACCAGGAGGTGGCAGAACGGGTCATCCGGGATAATGTGGCCACGGTCCGTTCTCTCGAAGAAGACAAAATACATGAGGGCAAATGGCTGGAAAAATACAAAGCGGAAATCCATACCCGGAAATGGGATCAGTTCCCGCTGGAGCTGGCACAGCACGGCTGCCTGATTGTTCTGGATATGGAATGCCGCGTGCTGGCAATGGCCAATTATCCCACCTACGACCTCAATGCCCTTGTCAAAGGCGGAGCCGATGCCGCCGCGATCCTGGGCGATAAGCGGAACGTCCTGCTGAATTATGCGATTCATTCCCGGGCAACTCCGGGCTCGATATTCAAGATGGTAACCGGTTTCGGCGGCCTGGCATCCGGAGTTCTTTCCCCCACCGAGCGGATTAATGATGACGGGTATTACACCAAATACAACAAGGATGAAAAGACAGCCCCGAAATGCTGGGTTTCCAAAAACCAGCGGTACCTGCATCAGGATCAGACCATCAGTGACGGAATCAAGAATTCCTGCAACTATTTTTTCTACACAGTGGCTGATCGTCTGGGAGAAGAAAAGCTCTATTACTATTCAACGCTTTTCGGTCTTACATCCACAACCGGAATCGACCTTCCCGGTGAAGTCCGGCCTGTGGTTGGCTGCCAGCGTTCCCTTTATGATCCAAGCAAACCGGTAAACGAAGCCAATCAGGATACCTCCCTTCCCATCATCGTTTTCAACCAGCTCAAGGCCCACCTGGCAAACCAGGGCAGTTCCCGGCACATCACATATGAGGACGAACGCCTCTCTGTCTGTGCCAAACGGCTGATGGATATGGCCGAACAGAAAAACCAGGGAGAAAAGGGTGAAGGATGGCTCAACGACATCCGTATCATCCTGATGGAAGAGCTGAATATGTCCCGGGAAATGGTTTACCAGCAGGTGGTTATCGGCGATACCTACCGTCTGCTCAACGATATCAAGTGGGGCGGCGGCCAGACTATTCTGACCGGTATCGGCCAGTCCGTTACCGTGCTGACTCCCATTTCCGTTGCCCGCTATGTTACCGCTGTTGCCAACAAAGGGAAAGTCTACAATGTTTCACTTATCGACTCCATCACTTCCCCCACCGGCGAAATCCTTGCCGAACGTGAGCCTTCCCTCCAGTGGACACTGGAAAAGGGTGAACAATTGATGCCCTATATACACAAAGGGATGAAGGGCGTTACGGACGATACCGGTACTGCGGCACGGTATTTCAGAAACTGGCCTTACGAGGATCAGATTGCCGCAAAAACAGGAACTGCCCAGGTCACCCATATCGACGTGGAGGATAACGCCTGGTTTGTCTGCTTTGCTCCGCTTGATAATCCGGAGATTGCTGTAGTCTGCTTTATCCCGAGCGGTGCCTCCGGCGGATACGCTTCCCAGGCGCCCCGTGACTTTATTGAGTGGTACATGAAGCAGAAGGAGCTGCGCAACACGGATATTGTGCTGCCCCTTGGCAACTCCCTCGCACCTTGATCGTTTTTCCGGTTTCTGATTCGACTCTACAGGAGGTTCTGTCATGTCCGTTTCCATCTGTGTCGCGTCCGGAAAAGGTGGTGTCGGCAAATCCACCGTCACGGCCAGCCTCGGTGTGTGCCTGGCCCGTCGGGGCCATTCTGTCGTGATTATTGATACGGATATCGGCCTTCGCTCCCAGGATGCTCTTCTTTCCCTGGAAAACCAGGTGGTTTATGACCTGGTTGATGTGGCTTCAAAAGATTGCCGGCTCGACCAGGCGCTTCTTTCCCATCCTTCAATTCCAGGTCTCAGCCTGCTTCCGGCTTCCCAGTTCGCCCGTGTACGTTCGCTGGAGCCGGAACGCCTCCGCAAAATCCTGAAGGAACTGCTCCGATCCTTTGATTTCGTGCTGATCGACTGCCCTGCCGGGGTTGAACGGGGATTCCGCAATGTTCTCAATGCCGGCGTGGACCAGGCAATTCTGGTCACCACACCGGATGACATTTCAATGCGTGATGCGGAGCGTGCTGCGCAAATCATGGAGGCAAAACATTCAGCCCGTCCCCGTCTGATTGTCAACCGGCTGGATAACGACCTCATCCGGAAGGGAGAAATGTATTCTGCCCGTACCGTTGCTGACACACTCGATCTTGAACTGCTCGGCGAAATTCCGGAGGATCAGGCCGTTTACCGCGCAATGCTGCGGCATGCACTTTTCTGCGACTATGACTGCGAGGCGCGCCGTGCAGTCATGCGGATCTCTGCACGGCTCTGTGGTGAGGAACCGCCTCTCCCGGCTTACGGTTCGAAAAAGCCATCTCTTTTCCGCCGCCTGTTTTCATCCGATTTAAAGGAGGTACTTCCGCTTGGCAGCCACTGATGATTCCCGTCGGACAAGGGCTCATGTGGACGGCATCCTGCTTGCTCTTGTGTTCGCTATGGCCGTTTTTGGCGTAGTTGCGGTCTGCGTTGCGACATTCTCGCCGGACTCGGATCCCGATGCTTCCTTCCTCAATCATGTTGTGGAATCATCATTCACCATGAGGCAGTGCCTGTTCCTGATGCTGGCCCCTCTGGTGGTCGGTGTAATCACCGTCTTCCCGCATGATGTACTGCGGCGCCGGGCAGAATTGCTTTACTGGATTGCGTTTTTTCTGCTTACCTTTACTACGGTCTTCAATCGGGCCCAGGGCGTGAAAGCCTGGCTGGACATCATCTGGGGCTATACCATACAGCCGGCTGAGTTTACCAAGCTGGCCCTGATCGTCCTGCTGGCAAAAAACCTGGCTCGCCAGGACCGTCCGCTTTCTGACACCCGGTCATTTATCCGTGTCTTTGCGCTGGTTGGTCTGCCCGGTATGGTCATCCTGATGGAAGGCGAAACCGGTTCCCTGCTGGTGATTATCTTTATGTTCGCCGTTATGCTGTATTTTGCGAATGTCTCGCTGAAAACGCTCGGCATCCTGGCCGGTATTGCCGTTCTTGGAATCCTCGCGCTTGCCGGATTCATGATGCTGACCAGTTCCGGAGAGGATAACTACCGTCTGGCCCGGATTCTCAGCTGGATCGACCCGGAACAGTATTCTTCCTCCGATGCTTACCAGCAGACCATGTCCAAGATGACAATCGGTTCCGGAGGAATTACCGGAAATGGCATGTTTGTCCAGGGAGCTATCTCCCAGCTGAACTACGTCCCGGCCGACTGGACAGACTTTATCTATGCAACAATCGGTGAAACCTGGGGCTTTGCCGGATGCCTCGCCGTTCTCGTTACATATGTTCTGATCCTTCTTCGCATGCTGTACCTGGCCTGGTACACACGCGACAAGTTCGGCCGCCTCATCATTATCGGTGTAATGGGAATGCTTCTCTTCCATGTGCTGGAAAATATCGCCATGACCCTGGGGCTGATGCCGATTACCGGCATTCCGCTTCCCTTCCTGTCCTACGGCGGATCCAATATGATGACAAACATGGGCGGTGTCGGCCTTGTGCTGAATGTCACGCGGAACCGCTCGATATCTATTCCCGTCAACACACCCCAGACCATGCACAACCCCTATGGCATCAGAAGGACTTTCAAGACCAAAGCATATTAAGGGAGCTACGCTATGGAATGCATCAGTCCCGATTTCCTTATCATGTCCCCGGATTATGCCGGCACCATGTCGTCGGTTGTCATTCCTTTCCTGCAGGATCGGGAAACGCAGATTACTCTCACAACACCGGACGGAACGTCCCTCTATTGCGTCACATACCATGCAGATCATCCCGCCGGCACGGTACTGGTTCTTCATGGCTTCACGGAAAATGCATACAAGTATTCGGAACTGATCTATTCCCTGCTTCGCAGCGGTTTTTCAGTGGTTGCGTACGATCAGCGTGGGCACGGCCGTTCCGGCCGGACTTCCGGCCTTTCCGATTATTCTGTTACTCACGTGGATCATTTTGACGACTACGTTTCAGACCTGAAAATGGTCGTGGACCGTCTTCTTGCTTCGCTGCCGGCACCTCATATGATCTTTGCCCATTCAATGGGCGGTGCCGTCGCCGCGCTTTTCCTGGAGAAATATCCGGGTGTTTTCCGTGCGGCACTCCTCTGTGCCCCGATGATTGCCCCGAACACCGGCGGAATTCCGGTTCCGGCAGCCAGGGCCGTTTGCCGGGCAGCAAAACTCGCCGGGCGCGGAAAGCGCCATCTGTTCTTCATGAAGCCATGGTCCGGCCCGGAGGATTTCAGCACCTCCTGTGCCACAGACCCTGCCCGCTTTGCCTGGTACGATGAAATCAAAACCTCCCGGGAGGAATTCCGGAACAGCGTACCGACGTATAACTGGACGCTGGAATCTCTCGCTGTTACAGGCAGGATTCTGGCACCCGGTGCTCCGGAAAGGATCACCTGTCCGGTTCTTCTGTCCTCAGCGGACAAGGATTACAGTGTTATGCCTGAACCGCAGAAATCATTTATCAAACGCGTTCCGCATGGAAAACAGATATTTGTCAGGGATTCCCGCCATGAGATATACCGCTCCGTCAATGATGTTTTCTTTCCCTGGTGGCACCAGGTGCTTGAATTCTTCCGTACGAATCTTGAAGGGTGATGAATGATGAAACAGTCCCGCTGGTTCCTGTGCCTTTTTGCTGTCCTGATGGGCATCTGTACACTGATCCTCATCTGGCAGGTTCCTGCATCCTCATCCATGGCTTTCAGGCTTTCAGAAGCGCAGCTCAGCCTGGAAACTGCCCAGGGCCGTGAACGCAAGCAGCAGGCTGAATATGATCAGGTGTTACAGGATATCCAGGCTGCGAAAGAACAGCTCGAAGCCATTACGCCGCAGCATGAGGAAGTGCAGGCAGCCCGGGATGCCCAGGTTGCCGAAAGGAAGGAACTGAAAGCCCGGAAAGAAGAACTCCTGAAGCAGCTTGCCGCTCTGCAGCCTGAGGAAACCGGAGAAGAGGAGGCATCGAAATGAGCAATACGCCGAAAAAAATTTCTGTTCCGGCAATCGTCCTGATAACCGTTCTTCTTTTCGCGATCATCCTGTCCGCTTCTTTCCTGATCCGGTATCACCGGGATTCCGTGGAACTGAGATCCATTACAAATCAGTTCAATGAAGTGACCGACCGCTGGAAACAGATCGACGCGGACAAGCTTGTCCTGAAAACCGAACTGAAATCCCTTACCAATCAGATTTCCGATGCGGAAGACGATATTGCTTCTGCTGAAAAACGGCAGAAGGACATTGATTCCCTCCGGGAGGAAATCAATGCTTTGGAAGAACAACTTGCTGCACTCCCACCGTCATCTTCGGCAGAATAACTATGGAATCAGCCGTAAAAAAGCATTGACACCCTCGTGCTAATCTGATAAAATACCATCTGTTGCGGGGATTCACCCGCGTTGCCTGGGTGTGGCGCAGTTTGGTAGCGTGCTTGAATGGGGTTCAAGAGGCCGGAGGTTCGAATCCTCTCACCCAGACTTGGCAGAGCCGTAAGCGGCTCTGTTTTTTATTTCTCACCGCAGTTCTTTCCGATATGATCCATTTCAGCCTTTTTTCGTTTTCCGGGAAGAAATCCCTGTCTCTTTTCGTTTAATTTGTGATCGGATATCGGATGATATCCGGATCCCGCCGCGGGAGCATATGCATCCCCCATCGCATATACTCCCGGATTCTTGGAAAGGAGCCGGACTTACAGTCCGGAATGATCATGAAAAAGCTTTTTGTTCTTCTTTTCTCTGTGCTGCTTGTTTTTGCAGCGCTTACCTCCGCTCTGGCAGAAGAATCCGCTCTTCGGCTGGTCGTTGACAATCTTGCGGAA
>JAEEGL016185676.1_pt1 | contig 17213 bp, 17 predicted proteins | sample 9134231 | NCBI WGS metagenome assembly JAEEGL01 (sample SAMN16246548, study PRJNA631951) | gut metagenome | biome: gut microbiome; feature: rumen; material: fiber-attached | host: Bos | place: Iran: Karaj | collected 2018-10
AAGCACACATATAACTTAATAGGAGGGAAGGAGACATGGGCTGTATTTGATTGTCGCTGGGCTACAAGAATGCCTTTTTTCAAAATGTTGCAATCTATATTAAAGCGTGTTCGTATTAAGCTTGGTAATATTCGATGATTGCGATTGATAAGGAATTAAGCAGTAAACTGGCGAATATGTCATTTGTCTGTACTTTGCTGGTGGTTTTCATCCATTGTCAAAGTGGTGGAGTTGATTTTATTTCCCATTTTTTAAGGAGATATATTCCTGGCGCTTTTCTCCCAATGGCTGTTCCCGCCTTTTTCCTTATCAGCGGTTTCTTGTTGGCAGGTAGTTTTGAGCAACATTGGTGGTATTGTCGCGCCTTGCGAAAGCGCGTCAGTACACTGCTGGTTCCTTATGCGATATTGAATCTTATATATTGGCCGTTAAAATGGGCTGTTCATACAATTGCCATAAGGCATTTTGGTGCTGACGCAGAGACCATGGGACTGACTTGGCGTACTCCATTTGAGATATTAGGTTTCCCTTTCTTCCATGGGCCTGCAATCGGCCCCTTGTGGTATATCACAACTCTTATGTACTTTGTTATGATTTCGCCAGCCTTATGTAGGGTAATTAGCAAGTCAAGGTTGTCCGCCGTTTCAACAGTTGTATTACTGATTATCATCTTTGCTGCTTGGAGGTGTGTCTGCCGTATGGTTGAAATACCATTATGCGTCCGAAGATTCCTGTATTTCGGGTTTTCGTTATGGGGTGTGATATTCTTCGCCTTGGGTATTGCTTTTCGAATATGGTGGGGGGGGTATATGCCTAGCAAAGGATACCTATGGATGATTTCGTGTGTAGGCGTTTTTTCAGCACTTTTGATGGAAAAACACGGGCTATGCAATGACAATGTTTTTTTCATTGCACCAACAGTTCTATGTATAATCGGTCTTTTTGCAATTGTTCCACAAGGTAGATGGCCCTCTTGGTTAACTTCAAGCTCATTTGCATTATTTGCGCTTCATGTTCCGTTTCTTTATTTTTTCGAAGCAATGCTTAAACTTGTCCATTGCCATCAGTTTGTTTTTACCGGTCTGGGATTGATTTCGGAGTACATCTTTTGTGTTGTCATGATAATTGTATTCATCAATAGCATGCGCAAGATCTGCCCAAAGGTTGTCAATGTTTGTTTCGGTGGCCGTTGACCAATGCGCATTTTGTATGTCATTGATGAACGCGGTCTCACTGGAGGTGCCCATATCGCGACTGAACTATTGATTGCTGCCCTGCGGGAACGTGGTTATATAGTCGATGTAATGGAGGCCTTTCGCCGCAATTCGTTTTGGGGAATAATCCAAAGAGCGTATTCACGTTTCCGTTCCATTCTCCCATTGCCTCTGTCGAAGAGGATGACGCCCCATCCACTATTTTTGCGCGATCCCTTCCGTATCAAATCACATAAGATGAAGAGATACAACACGGTTTGCGTGATGGCCGAAAACTCCTCTCTCAGCGAAATTGTCGCGCTTTTACCTCCATCAGTCCGCAAGGTTCAGATGATTCATACCAATTATCCTGCTTGGGCCAAAGTGGCACATCGTGACGTAATTGCAGATGGAGTTTTGTTCGAAAAATTTGACTGCATTGCCTGTGTGGGCATAATTGGTGCAAAACAATTTGAATGTATGTTTCCAAGGTGCAAAGGAAAAGTTTTGCCATTTCATAATATTATTGAGCAGAGTTTGGAAAAGCAACCCAAGGCATCACAGCCAACGTATAGTCCTCTACGTCTTATTTCCCTCACTCGTATCAATGATAAACAGGCAAAAGATGGGCCTCGTATGATACGAATAGCAAAACGTCTGTTAGATGCGGGTTTGAATTTTGTCTGGGATAATTATGGCGGCAGGGGAGTTGGCTTGCAGGAGTGTCAGAAAGAGGTTTCTCATCTAGGTTTGGAGGGTGTGTTTCGAATACATCCATACGATCCTGATGCTCGAATGAAAATTGCGTCAGCAGATTTGTTTGTTCTTCTTTCTCATTACGAAGGCCTGCCTAATGTCATCTACGAGGCGTTATTGGCTGGGATACCTGTTTTTTCGACAAATGTCGGCGGTATATCAGAGCAAATAGACGATGGCATCAATGGTTGGTTGGTGAAGGATGATGAAGAAAACATTGTCAATAAACTGTCAGAACTTCTAACGGATGTTTCGACAATCAACAAGGCCAAGTGTGCAGCCGCCGAGTTTGTCTATGACAATAATAAAGTCGTTTCTGAGCAAATTAGGATTTTAACAAAGGAACATTGAAATGGCCGTTGATAGAAGGCAAGAGGGAAACACGACTCTGCGCAAAACGCAATTGACGCAAGTCTATATGCTTGAAGTTCTAGATGAGATATGCTCAAGACATAACATTCTCTATTTTCTGATGGCAGGGACTCTTTTGGGGGCGCTTCGCCATGATGGATTTATTCCTTGGGATGATGATATTGACGTTGGGATGCTTAAGCGCGATTACATAGAATTCAAACGCATTGTAGCAAATGAACTTCCAGAAGGTCTTTTTTTTCAAGATGAAAAGGATATGCACAATAATTGTCCATGTGGCAAACTACGTGATCTTAATTCATTTTTCTTCAATGGCATGGGAAGTGCAGAAAAATATGACAGAATGCATTACGGCATCCCTTTAGATATTTTCCCTTATGTTCGTACCCCGCGCCTCCCTGGGAAATGGGTCAATCTTCTTGCCGTTTTTCGACATGGAGCATATCAGAGATGGCATGACCTTATGAACCGTCAACGCCGTTCAATTTTTCTCAAATTATTTGACCTTGTTCTTGCCGTTTTTTGGAAGACATTGCATGGAGTTGGCATTTCCGTATGGAATGCACTGGCTTATATTTTCCCGTCATCCATTTGGCACATGCCTCCAGAGTCTGCATTTTTTTGGAGCATTGACGAAAATGAGCTTTTCCCATTGGGGAAACATATATATGAGGGAAAACTTTATTCTATTCCAAAGAATAGCGAGAAATATTTGACCTTATGCTATGGTGATTGGAGAAAAGTTCCACCAGTTGACAAACGTCCTGTGCATTCGCAATATGTGTTTCCTGATTTGACAAAATAATTGAGTGGTGGGATTATGAGTTTCTTTAGCAACATAAAGAACAGATTGCACTGTTTACCAAAATTGCGTGCGGATAATCTTGCCTTATATGTGGCATATAGGGCGTTGATGCGTATTCTAGTTTTGCGAAATATCATTGACCATACGGGGCGATTGACTAATCCACGCAATAACAAGCCGCGTTTCGTCAAGCAAGACAATACATTTTCAAAACTCGTCTCTGTTGGAGGATTTGGGTGGAGTGGCAGCAGCGCTGTCGTGGATTTGCTTTCAGAGTACGATGGGGTTACTACACAATTTGTAGGCGTTTCGGAAGATTCATCGAATCAGCCTTTGCCAACTGTTCCAGAGTTTGAATTGGCACGCGCAGCGGGAGGACTTTTCCAATTTGAACATGTTTTCGAGACACCAAGTTTTTTTGAGCGGGATGCTGGTATTCGCATATTCGTTGAACTGGCTGAATGGCTTTATTTGAATATAAGATCTTTTTATGGTGAAGAATTTATACAGGAAACTAGGAAGTTTTTAGATCGTCTGATTGCAACGCGAGCAGAGAATGGGGGCGATGGATTTGATTATTGCCATCATTTAAGTGGATTAGGGGGAAGGAGCGTGGAAAGATTCCTTGGTCTGCCTAAAACGCTTGGGAAACGATACGTTTTTTATCTCAAGGATATGTCTGTTGCCGAATATCGTAAAATTGCCCGGGAATACATAGCATCTGTTTTGCATTACCTGAAATCGGACGAAATGATGGTGTTGGATCAGGCAACAAGCGATGAAAGTTTTGATATGGGAAAATACACAGACTACTTTGGTCCAATAAAAGTAATCCTTGTCTGGCGCGATCCCAGTGATGTTTACGCCCAAACAAACTCTAGTCAAAAATTGGCCTACCTGCCTATTGAACCAAATGGATTTGTGAACTGGTATAGAGCGAACATTGAACGTGCCCTTGCCGTCAAAAATGAAAACTGGCTTGCCGTACGCTTTGAAGACCTGCTATTCTCATATGACAGAGAAGTCAAGCGAATAGAGGATTTTCTTGACCTAAACGAAAAGGCACATATTAGAAAGCAGACTGCTTTGATCACAAGCGAGACCATCCTTAATAGAGTGGTGGGACTTTGGAAGGCCTATCCAGATCAGAAGGCTATTGGGCTTATTCGTTCCGAGTTGCGGGATTATTGTTTTGAGAGACCTTGAATTATGAGCTCCAAATACACGATAATCATCCCTGTGTATAATGTGGTGTCATACCTTGCGGAATGTCTGGATTCCGTATTGGCACAAAATGAGGAATCCTGGGAATGCATTACTGTCGATGACGGTTCCACGGATGGCAGCGGAAGAGTTTTAGATGACTATGCTGAAAAGGACAGGCGTTTCAAGGTAGTGCATAAAGATAATGGCGGGGTTGCGTCGGCTCGGAACGTAGCACTTAATCTTTCAAATGGTGAATGGATCGTCTATCTAGACGCAGACGACATGCTGGCAACAAATGCTTTGGCTGAATTGTCTCGCATGGAACATTTGCATCCTGATGCAGATATGTTGAGATATGCTCTAGTATCCTTTTCAGATTTCATTCAAAATAAAGACTGTCAGAATAAGGCCCATATTTTAAAATACACAGACAGGCAGGCTATTATCGATGGCTGGAATGGACCAAGTTTTGTAACATACGCATATAAACGAAGTTTGATTGGTGATTTGCGATTCAAACCATATTCAATGGGTGAGGACAGGCTGTATCTTGCAGAGGCATTGCTTCGGATAAAAATAAAAGTTGAATCCGATTATGTTGGGTACTATTGTCGCGAGCGTCAGGGGTCTGCCATGCGCTCTGCTCCGACATGCAAAAAAGTCAGGGATGCCATTTTCTGGAAACAGGATATCTTGGATTTGTTCGAACACTGTGATGTCCGTATAGGCAAAAATGTGCGCCGCAAAATATTCCTGTCATTGCTTGAAGGTGATTCGTATATAATAACTAAATTGCCTAAATCGGAACGAGAAACTATTTGGAACCTATGGTTTAAGGCAATAGATGGTATGCCAGTTTCTCTAGTTCCTTCTAATTGGATTCGTTTCGTGTTATGCATATTGCAACGTACTAATAGTTGTCTTATGGCTTATTTGCTTTGTGTATTACCACAAAAGCTGAAATTATCAGGATTTCATCGTTAAGTCCCTGTATGCGTCTTTCAATAATCATACCTGGCTACAACACGCCCAAATGTTTTTGGCAACGGTGCGTGAAGAGTGTGTTGGGAGCTTGTGGGCCTGATGACGAGGTTCTCTGTGTTGATGACGGAAGCAATAGTCCTGTCGAGATGTCTTGGCTGAATCCCTCGGGCGATGGAAACGACCAGCACCTGAAGCTAATTAGATTAGAACACAATTCTGGTTTGCCGACGGCACGCAATGTGGCGATTGATGAGGCGAAAGGCGAGTATCTTTCTTTTGTGGATAGTGACGATGAAGTTTTGCCTGGAGTGTACGATAACTCTTTGACGGTTATGGAAAAATATAAGAGTGATATCGCCATCTTCGGAGTGCGTCCCGTATGGACAACAAATGGGCTATGCAAACATGATATATTGGAGGAAGAAGATCTAGGCATTATGAATACATCGCAATTAGCGACAGTATTCAAAGCTTGTCTTTTCGATTACGCTTGGAATAAAATCTATCGCCGTGCATTTTTGGATGAGAAGAATATCCGCTTTGATCCGTTGGCGCGAACAGGTGAAGACACTATCTTTAACTGTAATTGCATTGTCGCAGGCGCTAAGTGGTGTACAGTGAATTATGAGGGTATAATTTACTATCGCTATGATGGGACAATGCTTTCACGATTTGTTCCGAATATGCGAGATACACATCTACGTAAACTTCAGGCTCGTTCAGCGTGCCGCGCAGCTAGACCAGGACTTGATGAATTGCTGGGAGGTAAAATAGATATATCCGAAGAGGTATTGGATCGCATCGAATGGGATAATATGTGGAAGCGTCAGAGTCCGTATTCATTGGGAGAAAGATGGCGTTTCCTTAAAACACATCCGAAATTGACATCAAGCAATAAAGTTTTTGAGTTTATCAAAAGGTTATGCTATGGTTTTCTAAGGCATTATTGTTATATAAGGCCAATTCGCCGCTGGCACATTAGACAATTGTTTCCACAAGTTGAAGAATGGAAAGAATAATATTATGAAACGTGACTGGCGCATAGAGGCATTTAGATGTCTAATGATGTTTTTGGTTGTTCTTAATCATGCTGCGGAACAAGGTGGTTATGCAGATGGACACCGCTGGTTGGGTAATATTGCACGAATTTGCGTGCCGGGTTTTGTTTTTATCAGTGGATATTTCGGCTTGATATTTAGTTGGCCACACTTAAAGAAGTTGCTTGGTATCTGCTTATATTGTGCTGTTATTACTGGCTTAGCTAATCTTTCAACTGGAAAAACCTTAAATTGGCATTTTATACATCAATGTTATGGTGAAATTCAAGGAGCGTGGTTTATTTGGTGCTATTTAGCGTTGATGTGTGTAACACCATTGATTAATCCTTTGTTTGAAAATTCATCCTCTTTTAAGTCGTGTGTGCCTGTTTTGGTTCTTTGTTTTTTTGGGTCTTATTGTGCAAGCACTGTGCCAGTTATAAAACACTATTTACCATTTGTAAACGGTTTCGGTGCATTGAGTCTCTTGACGTTTATTGGCATTTATATCATTGGACGTCTTTGTCGTGTATATTCAATTGGAGAAAAACTCACTCTACAAATTTACATCATAGGATTCTTAATATGTGTACCAATGGTGATGGTAGGGTTCCATCATTATTGTTCACCATTTAATATTGGGATAGTAATTCTTCTGTTTAGTTTATTTACAAAGATTTCATACATGGGGAAAAAGCTTGAAATGTTTTTTATTTATCTTGGCCCTTCAATGCTATCCGTATATTTACTACATGATTCCAATGTGGGCTTATCAATATTAAGGAGCTGGGAAAGAGAATATATAAATACGGGGGGATACTATCTTGTGGTATTCATTATTACTATTGTGCTTTTTATTGGTAGTTTAATTCTTGACTTACCAAGGCGTTTATTGTTTGATAGGATAAAGAAGTGAAGACCTTTGAAGCTATAATTAATATTCCAAGTCCTTATAGAGTTTATCTATTTGAAGAGTTGGCAAACCAGCTGAAAAAAAGAGGGGTTGCGTTTAAGGCACATTTCATGGCACAAGGACATGAAGAACGTCCGAAGTCATGGCTAAATCCAATAATGCATTTTCAATATCATTATTGGCATGATTTTAGTATAAAACATCGACATTTCAATCCTGGATTTATTATCCGTTCTTGGAATATTAATACCGATGTATTGTTAGTCGGTTCACCGTTCGATACCATAACTGGAATATTGGTTGCATTTATGGCAAGAGCGAGGGTTAAATGTGCTTGGGTTGAAGGACAAACAAAGACCCCAGGAAAGATGAATGGCTTGATTGGATGGTTCAAACGACTTGTCTTATCGCAATTTAAATATGTAGCTGTCCCAGGTCACGACGCCATACAATATATGGAAATGCATCAATCACTCACAAAACGCCGAATGCCAATACCTATATTTCTTCCAAATTTGATTGATGAATCAAGATTTAGACCTATAGAAATGTGGCCCATAAATGATGTTATACAATGTCGTTCTCTTTTTTGTGCAACAGATAACGACCGTGTTTGTATAATCCCTGCAAGATTGGATGTTGTTAAGGGGTTGATTCCATTTATAGAAGCATTGGATGCTGAATTGATTAGTACTGATTGGAAGATTGTCATTATAGGTCAAGGACCGCTAAAAAGTCATATTCTTGAATTAGCGAGAATGAAAGGTATAGATGAGCATGTTATTATCTTGGATTATATTCCGTATGAACAAATGCCCATTTGCTATGCTGCTGCAGACCTTTTCCTCTTGCCTTCTAAACATGATCCAAATCCATTGTCTGTTCCTGAAGCACTTCATAGCGGTTTGCCTATAGCACTTTCAGATCAAGCAGGCAATGTAGAGGAAGGAGTAACTGAAGGGCGAAATGGTTGGCGACTTCCTGTCAATAATCATGAAGAATATAAAAGAGTGCTCAAAGAAGTTTTTGCTACATCTAAGTCAAAACTACATGAAATGGGAATTTTGTCTAAAAACGAAAATGCCCAATTTTGGAATACAACTAAGTCTGTTGCCTTTTTTATAAAGGAAGTTGGTTTGTAAAAATATAACATTTTAAATAAATATAATAAAAAAGTATCATTTATATTATTAAATGTTTCGAGAATATTTACAAAACAAAGGTCAAATAACAAGTTTGCTAATGGCATTGATTGTTGCTAATCAGATTATTGCCTATACTCCTAATCTTAGAAATAGTTATTATTATATTCAACTACTAATATTAGTGGTTTCAATTGGTTCAAACTTTGACTCTGTATCTATTGTCTGGCTCTCTCTACTATTAATATGTGCCATTAGTATTATTGTCAATGATATTCCAGCTTTTTATAATATTTGGCAACGCTGGGGTATATTTGTCATTTCTCTATTACTAGCAGGTGGAATCCTTGATACCAAGGATTTACGTTTTCTTAGAATTCATTCTTTTTACATTTTGTTATGGCTTTTATCAGGAATCACATTGCTTTCCTCTTTTTCTGTGTTGATAGGTGGTGCATACTACCAAGGTGGTTACCTATGCGGTATTACTAATCATTCGATGCTTCTAGGCATAGTTGCAAATCTCTCTCTTGTGCATCTACTCTATCAATATTTCAATATGCGGATTCATGAAAAGAAACAAAAATATATTTTTTTAGCTGCTATTCTAGATTCATTTATAATGAGCTTATCTTCAGGTTCGCGTTCTGCTCTTATTGGAGGAGTAGCAGGAGTTCTTGTATTCTTAACTTTGGCTTTTAGAGAAAAACTGACAATGTTAGCAAGGGTAGCAATGGCAATTATCCTTTTGCTATCTATTTCCTATTCATTATGGCGACCGTCACTAGATGTCATAATTCAAAAGAATGGTAATATAGAATCTCTCAATCTTAACAGTCGACAAGGTAAATGGGATGCTCTTTGGGATACTTTTAAGAGTAATCCTATAATAGGTATTGGTTTTGCAACTATTGAACTAGATGACGGTTCTGAAGGTAGTGCTTTTACAAAGAGAACTGGACAAATTGAGAGTGGTTCCTCTTGGCTTTCTGTATTATCCATGACAGGTATTATTGGTGGATTAAGTATGCTGTCCATTTTGATTCAGAGTGTACACACTCTTTGGCTCATTATTCAGTTTAATCGATTACGTGGAGCATTCCTTTGTGGAATACTTACCTTTTTTTGTATACACATGTGTGCAGAAGGTTACATTTTTTCAGCTGGTAGTATGGCTTTTTTTATTTTTTGGCTTCTTCTTGGGACAATTCAAGCAGAGAGGCAAACACTATTAGTGATTAATTCTTCTTCTTGAAAAGTTTTGATAATTATCAGAGAAAGATAGTTTTCACTGGGAAGTCTATAAGTGGATATGGCTTATAAGCGACTAAGAGATTGTGGTAGCATCATTTTGGCACCACCATATTTTATCAAACCTTACTTTAAGAGAATATCGTATTATTTAAATACAACTAATATAGTATCATCAAAGAAAACTCTAATATTTCAATCTTTAATTTTATAACCATTTCACTGAAAGATTAATAAGGTATGCTGGATAACTTTGTTGAGACAAATACAAATAGTTATTATGAGGTAAGAGATTACAGTAATAAGTTATCATATATATTTTCATGCACATTCTTCATATAACAGCGGGCATCCAGGAGACCTGCGGAGTTTCCTGTTTTGTGATGGAGACGGCGCGGGCTCAAATGAAAGCTGGGCATGACGTCTGCGTAGTCACAAGCATGACTTGCGGATATCCAGTCGGCGATGTGGATGTGCGTTTGCTGCAGGAGCCGATGGAGGTGGATTTCAAGCCCGACATCGTCCATCTGCACAGCATCTGGAACCGATATATACACAAAATGGCGGTTTGGTGCAGAAAAAAGGGATATCCATATATGATTTCGCCTCATGGGACATTGACAGGCTGGGCTATGCGATATCATTGGTGGAAGAAGATACCTGCGCTCCTGCTCTACCAGTACCATGATTTGCGTAAGGCAAGCGGATTCCATGTCACTGTGCAGGAGGAGGTGGGGGATGTTCGTAGGCTAGGTCTAAAGCAGCCTGTCGTTGTCGCGCCTCTTGGTGTGGATGTTATGCCTGAAATAACATCATCGGCTAAGTCAAATGATATTTTGTTTTTGGGTAGAATTCATTCTGTCAAGAATCTTGATTCCCTTTTAAAGGCCTGGAGTGAGATTTCCCTCGCCAAACGAAAATGCTGGCGTATAGTCATTGCGGGTCCTGATGACGTGGGGCATCAGGCGGAATTGAAGACATTGGCTGGCGAACTGGGGCTTTCAGTGCGTGATTTCTCCAAAGAACTAGAGTTCGGAAAGAAGCAGATTCATGGTGGCAAGGAAGTGCCATTGGAAGTTTATAAGGAAAAGATGTTGCAGAGCGATGCGGATGTGGTATTCACGGGACCTGTCTATGGCGAGACCAAGGACTGGTTGTATCAGGAGGCACGTTTTTTTGTGCTGCCTAGTCACAGCGAGAATTTTGGTGGTGTTATTTTGGAGGCGTTGGCGGCGGGAACGCCATGCATCACCACGAAAGGGACGCCGTGGTCCGCATTGGTCGAAAACAACTGCGGATGGTGGGTGGAGGATTCCGTGGAGGAACTGGAGAATGCTTTGCAGGGTGCTCTCGCATTGGATGATGCAAGATATAAAGAATTCAGTGCCAATGCGCGTTTTTTTGTCGAGCAAAATTTCTCTTGGGATAACACGGCCAAGGGGCTTTTGAACGCTTACGAAGAAATACTCTAGGAGGCAGGGCCAAAAAACGCGGGGCTTTTCGCCCCGCGCACCGAACCAGCCCCGCGTACCGAACCAGCCCCGCGCACCGAAAGGTGGGGCCAGAGAACGCGGGGCTTTTCGCCCCGCGCAGCGAACTGTTGGGTGCTTGCGGCGAGAAGCCGCAAGGGTTAGCGCTTTCCCATCGCCTTTGCCACCATTTCGTCAAGATTATCGGGAATTGTGCCCACATAGCATATTGGGGCGGCATTTGCCCCACAGATTTTCTGTGCAAGTGCATTTAGGATACAAGCATCCAACCGCGTCATTGGTTTTTTGCCAGGGGTATATTGCCACTGAGAAGGAGCTAGCATTAGCAGCCGACCTTCTGCGCAGGCATTAAAGTATTGCCCTGGTGGTTTATACAATGGCGAAAATCCCTTGTTTTGGAGCACAATAAGAGAATAGTGATTTTCAAATGCAACTCTGGCAAGACGACGTTCTCCTTGGCTAATACATGGAGAAACTATAATCGCTCCTGCTTCTGCTGCCTGAATCATTTCAGCTGTTTTCTGATTAATAGTGTTTTCATCAACCTGTCGGCTAACCTGAACTTGATAAAAGGATGAGCCGCTTAACAGAAAGGCGTTGCCTATCCCTGAAAAGGTGCCACCATCAAAGGGGATAGTTCTCAAATGCCGAAAGAAATCAGGAAAGAGCTTTTTGATTGCGGCACGCTTCGGATTGTCGTGAAGATATTGGAACATACGGTCCAATTGTCCTTTTCCAGAAAGAAGCGTATCCTGAAAACCAGAAGAGAACAGCATTTCATTTTTGCCAGTTAGTTCTCGGTAGGCCTTAGTACACGCAGATTTGAAACTTCCGATTATGTTGCCCAGCGGACGAGAAATTCGCTTCGTAACATGCAGGATTCCGTGAAGATGCTCTTCCATCAACTGCAAAGCCAACAGCCGCACCTGTGGATGTAGTATATGTATAGTCGCCCAACACTTCTGAACTATTTCTCCGATGGCAGATGGTTCAATATGTGCGCATACGAATTCGGGAAGAGTATTTGGAGGAGAATCTATTACAAGTTTCCCAAGCAATGGACGGGAACGGTCCGCGAGCGTGATGGTTATCATATAGATGCGTGGCGCACAATAATCCCAATCCTTGAATCTTCTAAGCATTGAATGTTGAATTGGTTTGTTATATTGCATATACATTCCTTAGATTACGCTTTTTAGATAATAATCATTTGATAAAACGAATAAAACAGCTTAGTATTTTCTTGATTTTATAAAAAATGTTTTCTCTATGTATTATCAAACTGCATTTATGGCTGTTCGTTTGCTGGTGGGTAAGATTCTTTAGAATTCGCGGTGACGCGTGGTATCAAGAGCACAAATCACGCGTTAAGCACTCCTTGGGGTATCTTGTCGGGATGGATTTCGACTACGCCTCATATGGTCGTGCCATTCTGGAGCAGTCTAAAACGCCAGACAAGAGCGAATTTGTCCCGCTGGCAGAATCATCGCATCCATGGCAAGAGGGAATGCCAAAGACAATTGCCTTCTATCTGCCGCAGTACCATCAGTTCAAGGAGAATAACGAATGGCATGGAAAGGGTTTCACAGAGTGGACGAATGTCACAAAGGCTGTTCCGCAGTTCCTTGGACATCATCAGCCGCAGTTGCCAATTGATGTCGGATTCTATGATTTGAGCACACCGAAAATCATGTATCGACAAGTTGAGCTTGCGAGACAATATGGTCTCTATGGATTCTGTTTCCACTACTACTGGTTCAGCGGCGGCAAGCGTTTACTGGAGACTCCAATTTTCAACTGGCTTAACAACAAGGACTTGGACTTTCCATTTTGTTTGTGCTGGGCGAACGAGAACTGGTCGAAGCTCTGGGACGGTGGCAACCGTGAAGTTCTGATGAAGCAGGAGAGCCGTCCAGAGGACGCTCCAGATTTCTTCCGCGACATCCTGCCTTTCCTGCAAGACGAAAGATATATCCGCATCGATGGCAAGCCGCTTCTCATCATCTATCGTCCAAACCTTTTCACAAAGGACAACTGGCTTGCCTTTGCCAAAACTCTTAGGGAGAAAGCTGTCGAGGCGGGATTGGTGGGATTGTATCTGAGTATGGTCGGTGTCGATTACTTCGACGATACAGCGTCAAGTTGGGGCTTCGACGGTCTTGTTGAGTTCCCACCGATGCGTATAACTCATCTAAGAGAATACATCAAGGACGGCAACCCTATCAATCCAGACTTCAAGGGCTATGTTTATTCCATGGAGAACGCCATCAGAAGCGGCAAAATCTTCGAGAACAATGTCACGGACGTTCCCGTCTTCCGTGGGTGCTTCCCACGTTGGGACAACACATCACGCAAGGCATACTCAAACGCCTCCGTCTATACCCAGTCGCCTGAATTGTACAAAGAATGGCTCTCTGGACTACTCAAATGGGAGCAGGAGCATAATGCCCCAGATAAGCAATTTGTCTTCATCAACGCGTGGAACGAATGGGCCGAAGGAGCACACCTGGAGCCCGATTCAAGATATGGGTACGCCTATTTGGAGGCGACGAAGAAGGCTCAAGTATCAATATGAAAGAAACGAATCCATTAGTCTCAGTTTGTCTGTTATGTTATAATCAGGAGAAGTATATTGAGCAGACAGTACAGTCTGTTCTTGTGCAGACGTATTCACCTCTAGAAATTATCGTTTCGGACGATTGCTCTACGGACAATACATGGAATATCTTGCAAAGTATTTCAAGGGAGTATCATGGGGAGCACAATCTTATTATTCATCGCAATGAATGCAACCAGAGAATAATTAGAAATCTATGTACGGCGATGAGATTGTCGCATGGAGAATTGATAGTCAAGGCAGATGGTGATGATATTCTCCTGCCAAATCGTGTGGAAGTTCTTGTGTCACACTGGTTAAAGGCAAATAAAGAGCCGTACTGTCTCTGTTCAGCATATAGGAAGATGAACATCAAAGGAACACCCCTTGAGTGTGTTTCCGTGCCATTTTCTGGTTTTGATAAGCGTTCCATAAATGACATCGTTAAAGGTAACGGCTATTTCTATCTAGGTACTGCATCTGCATACCGCAGGGAAGTATTGGAGCATTTTCAAGAAGTGGAATACCCAACAGCATGTGATGATTCAGTATTTACTGTTCGAGCTGCTATGCTTGGCAAACTATATGTGGTTCCAGATGAACTACTCCTATATCGCGTTGGAGGTGGTGAGACCACTAGTAATGCAAACTATCGTAAAGGAATGTCCAAGGGAATTCGTTATTGCGATATTTCACAGCTCCAATTGATAAGAGACTTGGATACTGCACGCAAATGGCTTCCTGAAGATAGTTATAGACAGTTTAAAGAAAGTATAATATCCTTCCATAAACATCTTGAGAGGATACTTATGCTTTACGAGGGGAAGAGTTTCCAAGAACGTCTAACAGGATATAAGGAAGGGATTATTGGCCTTTCATGGAGGAGACACTTTAGTCTATATGGACTATTGCTTAACATATTGCTATTACCACCAACTCTCGCAGATATATGTTTCAGTATATTAATGCGAATAAGGAATATGAAGCGTGAGTATTGATGCTACTAATATGCTTGACGGTCATTTTGAAAAACTTCTTCCTGTTCGTTCGACCATTTCAAATGATAAGCTCCAATCTGAGATTAAATGTGGATTTAATGTAAGCGAGCAACTTAAAAAAACACAGTTTGTTCAATTGGATCTACTAAATGAACTTTTAAGTGTTTGTAGGAAATATGATATCAAATTAAGTGTTTTGCGGGTACAATGTTAGGAGCAATTAGGCATCACGGTTTTATTCCTTGGGATGATGACATTGATGTTTGTATGACCAGAGAATATTTCAAACGATTGTGTGAGGTTGCCTCATCCGAATTTAGGGCTCCCTATTTTTTCCAAACCTCATTAACTGATAAGCGTTTCTTCTGTGCTTTCGCACGACTTCGTAATAGTGAAACCACAGGACTTTTGACATTCAATTACTCTTCTGACTACAACAATGGTATTTTTATTGATATATTTGTTATGGATGGCATACCTGATACATTGTTTGCAGAAAGATTTCAACGCCTTGGTCTGAACATCGTCGGGCGATTATTAAATTCATATTACCGAAAAAGAAGTGATTGGTCAGAACGCATCTACCATATTGGCTGGAAAACTCATCTGTCCATATTTTTTTCTAAATGCCTTGCCAGACTTTTTCCATATAATAGCTTGATATTCGTCTATCAAAGACTCCTCTCAATGTTTAATAAAGGTGCAAAATGCTTTGGCATTGTCAAAGCATGGTGGCAAAGCAATGAAAAAGTATTGGCTTTCACAAAAAGAACTTGAAGAAACAACTGATGTTCCATTTGAGGGGATAACTGTACCAATATGCTGTAACTATGACAAAATACTGAAACGTATATATGGCGATTATATGCAATTTCCTCCTATTGAAGAACGAGGGAAATGGCATGAGAATATTGTTATTTGGGAACCCAATGTTCCATGTAAAGAATATATGAACAACGAAAATAAACGCAACCAATGAAAGCACTAATTTTAAATTCAGGGCTAGGGCACCGCATGGGTGTCCTGACAAGTGAGCATCCGAAATGCATGACTGAGATTTCCGCGACGGAAACCATACTGTCACGTCAGTTGCGGCTGATTGCCGACGCAGGCATCGCGGAGGTGGTCATGACGACTGGCTACTTTGATAGCGTGCTCGTCAACTACTGCCATTCGCTGCATTTGCCTCTCAAATTCACCTTCATAAACAATCCGCTATACCGCGAGACCAACTACATCTATTCCATCTACTGTGCACGAGAGCAACTCAAGGACGATGACATCCTGCTAATGCACGGCGATTTGGTGTTTGAGGCATCGGTGCTGGATGATTTGCTGCAATTTGAGCATAGCTGCATGAAGGTGAGTTCAACACTGCCTCTTCCTGACAAGGATTTCAAGGCAGTCGTGAAGGATGGGCGCGTGATGGCGGTAGGCATTGAGTTCTTCGACAGCGCAATGGAGGCGCAGGCACTCTACAAACTCAATGCCGCCGACTGGGCACTATGGATGGACAGAATCTGCCAGTTCTGTGAGCATGACAACCGCAAATGCTACGCGGAAAAGGCACTCAATGAAATCACAGACACTTGCCACATCTACGCATACGATGTGAAGGACAGGCTCTGTTCGGAGATCGACACGCCAGAAGATTTGGCGATAGTCTCCTCAAAACTGTGGGAAATCGAAAACCGCATCGTGTATATGTGCTTCGCGACGGACATCATCCACAGCGGCCATATCGCCATCCTCAAAAAGGCTCAGAAACTTGGACGGGTTATCGTGGGTGTTCTTTCTGATGAAGCCATCGCCAGCTATCGGCGCAAGCCGCTGGTTCCGCAGGAGGAACGTATAAAACTGTTCCAAAACATGAAAGGAATCGCCGAGGTGATTGTCCAGAATAGCCTTAGCTACAAGGATAATCTGCTGAGACTCAGGCCGACGTATGTCGTTCACGGAGACGACTGGCGCGAAGGCACCCAGAAGCCAATCCGCGCGGAAGTTGTTGAGATTCTCGCCGAATACGGCGGGCGGCTCATGGAATTCCCATACACTCAAAACAACCTTTATGCGGAATTGGAACGGCGGCTGAAGACATTATAATGTGTACGCTGAAGCGGCGCATATTCAGGATGGAGATTGTGAGTACCGAAGCGGCACAAACTCAAGTTGAAAAGTGATGGAGCCAAAATATCCATTGGTGATGACGGCGGCGGTGAATCCGCGCGGGATGTCGGGGTTGTCTGTGAACGACGTCAGTGAGCGGGAGTCGCAGTATCTAGGGACGCTTCAATTCTATCTCCAGAATGACGCCATCGGGGAGGTTGTATTCATCGAGAACTCGGGGCATGAGTTGTCGGCGTTTAGAGAGTTGACGGCTAAGTATCTTCAGAAGCGCGTTGAGTTCATCTCATGCGATTTGAACAGCTATCCGCGGCAGCTAGGGAAAAGCTATGGCGAGCAATTGACG
>JAEEGL017159339.1_pt1 | contig 17213 bp, 13 predicted proteins | sample 9134231 | NCBI WGS metagenome assembly JAEEGL01 (sample SAMN16246548, study PRJNA631951) | gut metagenome | biome: gut microbiome; feature: rumen; material: fiber-attached | host: Bos | place: Iran: Karaj | collected 2018-10
CAAGTCGCAAAGTAGGGGAGGAGTTGGCTCAAAAGGCTCAAGCACTCGCGACCAAGACTTCATAGAGCATCTCTATTCTGCTAAGATGCACGATACAATGATGTTCTTTACGGCTTCGGGTCGCTGCTTCTGGAAGAAAGTTTACGACATTCCTGAGGGCAATAAAGCTTCGAAAGGTCGCGCCATTCAGAACTTGCTCAATATCGAAACGGGTGATTCTGTCAAGGCATTCATCACCGTTCGTGGCTTGAACGATGCCGATTACACCAATTCGCACTACATAATTATGGCTACCAAGCGAGGCATAATAAAGAAGTCGCTTCTTGCCGATTATTCGCGTCCTCGTCAGAATGGTATCATAGCTATATCGATAAAAGATGGTGATGAATTGCTACGTGCTACGCTTACCGACGGCGATTCCGACTTGATGATGGCTACACTACGTGGTCGTGCAATACGCTTCAACGAGAATAAGATTCGTTGCATTGGTCGCACAGGCGCTGGCGTTCGAGGCATCACGCTCGAAGGAGACGACGATGCTGTGGTTGGTTTCGTTTCGCTTCCACAAGACTCTACCGATAATGTATTCGTACTCTCGGAGAAAGGTTACGGTAAGCGTTCGTCAATCGATGAATATCGTATCACCAACCGAGGTGGCAAGGGCGTTAAGACGCTCAATATCACCGATAAAACTGGTCTTGTAATAGCTATCGATTCTATCAACGATGAGAATGATCTTATGATTATCAATCGTTCGGGCATAACCATACGTATCCCAGCAGTAGAAATTCGCGTAAGCGGACGTGCAACGCAGGGCGTTAAGTTGATAAACCTCACCAAGAAGAACGATAGCATTGCCTCTGGTACCGTTGTTCCTCATAGCGATGACGAACCAGAAGATATGGAAGAGGGTAGTGCTACCCCAGTAGAACAGCCTACTAACGAATAAATATTTATATAGTTAACATATAAAACAGAACAAGAAAATGAAAAAGATAGTATTAGTTATGACAGCCTTGGTTGCTGCCAGCACAGCTACTTGGGCACAAAAAGCCAAAGTAAAATCGGCTGAAAATTGCGTGATACTAAAGCAATTCGATAAAGCTAAATCGGACATCGATGAAGCTATGGTTCACCCTAAGACTGCCGAAGAACCAAACACTTGGCTTACCGCTGCCGACGTATATATTGAATGCGCTATCAACGGCAAGGGCGAAGCTGATTTCCTCGACAAAGCTAAAAGCTTCATCGAAAAAGCTGAAGAACTCGATGCAAAAGGCAATGCCAAAGGCAAGAATATTGGCAAAGCTCAAAAAGCTATCATTAAGTATTACCAGCAGTTCAACGGTAAGGCTCAGCAGTATGGTAGCAAAGCTTGGGGCGACAAGGACTTCAAGAATGCCAAAAAAGCTTTCGACTACGCTATTTGGTCGAACAAACAACGATTGAAAGAGGCTTACAACGAAATAGCAGACACAACCGAAATATACAACTCGGCCCTCGCTGCTATGCAAGAACCTGATTATAAGTTCGCTGCAGAACGTTTCATGAAAACTGCAGAACTTGGCTACGATGGTCCAATGTCTATTCTTCGTGCAAACTATTGCTTCGAGCAAATGGGCGATTCTGCAAGCATGGAAAAAACTCTCAAATATGGTTTCCAAAAATATCCTGAGAGCAAAGATGTGCTCACTACACTTATTCAATACTATTTGAGCGCACAACGTTCGTCAGAAGCTCTCGTTTATTTGAATCAAGCTATCGAGAAAGATCCTACCAATGTTCAATACTACTTCGCTCGTGGCTGCTTGAACGAGAAAATCGATGTAGAAAAGGCTATTGAAGACTACAACATCGCTCTCGAAAAAGATCCTAAATTCTTCAACGCGCTCTACAACCTTGGCGTTGTATACTACAACAAAGGCATTGAGATTATGAACGTAGCAAGCGGCGAACGCGACAACAAGAAGTACGACGCATTGGTTAAACAAGCTAACGACCAATTCATGAAATCAGCTCCTTACCTCGAAAGAGCTGTTGAGGCTACCGATAGCAAAGAGAACAAAAAATACTCTCTCGATGCTTTGAAGTCAATCTACTATCGTCTTGTTAGCGCAGAACTCGTTCCCGATGAAAAATATTCTTCAGTAATGAGTCGTCTCAGAGAACTTGAATAAATGGTGATGTAAATATCGTTATTTTACATACTTAAGACCGTTGAGAACCCTCAGCGGTCTTTTTTTTGCATTTTATTACACCTCAATATTCTATAAATCGGAGTTAGTTTATAATTTCGCATGCTAACAAATGATAGGATAAGGCTTGTGGCATACACATTGTTATTTCGCAAAACCACTATAAATATGAATAATCAACCTAACACCATTTCGCCTTTTTTATCATAAGACAAGCACTATTTATTCTCATAACTATTATGACTACAACACATTCAATTAACAGTACGAGAATCGAGGACGAGAAAGTCATCATACGTCGTATAGAAGAAATTATCGAGCTGCTATTGTTTTCTACAGCATTCTATTTTATGTGTCTGCACTTTTATTCCGACATTGTGCTTGGCATAAGAGTATATGGTAGGGTAGCGGAGGTTCTGCTTTATGGCATTCTTTGCTTCTTGGTTATACATATAAACGAAGGTTTCCGCTTTGGCTATATGCGATTCCAAGAGATTCTAACTTCGCAAAACATTGCAATGCTGATAGTTAATAGCATCAGCTACATACTTCTATGTTTGGTGTCAGTTTCGGTGCTCAACGTTGTACCATTCTTGATACTTATGGTTGTTGAGTTTGTTATTTCCTACGTATGTGTATACTTCTCGACACGATTCTACCATCAATTCCACGTTCCATTCAACATGTTAATGATATATGGTGCTGAGAATTACAACGATTTGAAAATCAAGGTCGATGGACGTCCCGATAAATACCGCATCACTAAGATTGTTCCAGCTACACTTCCATTCGAAGAACTCACCGCAATGATTCCCGAGTTCGATGCAGTACTTATTTCGGATATACCTGCCGAGCCGCGTAACAACCTGCTTAAATGGTGCTATACCAATAGCATACGTACATATCTAACTCCCAAAATATCAGACGTTATAGAGGCTGGTTCGCAGGATATTTACCTATTCGATACTCCGCTCAAATTGGTCAAAGGCTTAGGTCTGTCGATAGGCGACCGCATAGCAAAACGTACATTTGACCTGATTGTCAGCTGCTTAGCTTTCATAGTACTTAGTCCGATATTCCTCATAGTAGCAATAGCAATAAAACTTGAGGATGGCGGTCCTGCATTTTATATGCAAGAGCGAGTTACACAAGGCGGCCGACGCTTCATGATTTATAAATTCCGTTCAATGATAGTCAATGCCGAGAAGAATGGCGAGGTTATACCTGCTACCGACCACGATTCGCGCATCACCAAAGTTGGCCGTATCATCAGAGCTTGCCGCGTGGACGAACTTCCACAGCTCATCAATATTATCAATGGCGATATGTCAATCGTTGGCCCACGTCCAGAGCGCGTTGAGCACGTCGAGAAATACACCGAAATGATTCCTGAATTTCAACTTAGAACCAAGGTAAAAGGCGGTCTCACTGGTATGGCGCAGATTTATGGCAAATACAACACGTCGCCGCTCAATAAGCTCAAATTCGACCTTATGTACATCGAGAATTACAACTTCATGCTCGATTTGAAGTTGATAATTATGACCATTAGAATTCTTTTTCAAAAAGAATCAACTGAGGGATTCGACCAAACTGCCAGCATGCTTATGCATGACAGCGTGGCAAACAGCAACAAGTAGAAATAATAATTATAAATATTGATGCGTGGCATCCGCAAGATGCTGCGCATTTTTATTTTACGATTTCTATCACAATGGTGTCTTAGCGCCTCAGTAATGTGCTCATAATAACTTCTAATATTTGTCTTAGAATTTGTATTATGTTAAGTTGGAAATTGGGGGAGTGCAAAAAACAGATTTCTGGACAGAAAGAAGCGATTACTCTGAGCGCTGCGAAATAGATTGTAGATTGTCGCAACCGTAGAATACTTCTGGAGAAACGGATAGATGGGCAGGAATGGAGACAAACGTCAAATTTTGGCACTCTGCAAAGGCATATTGACCAATCTGTTGGACGCTGTCTGGAATATATATTTCACGCAAATCGCACATCGAAAATGCACCATTGCCAATGACCTTCAGATTCTCAGAAAAATTGATGGTCTGCAACTTCTCGCAACCACTAAAAGCTTCATCGCCAATAAATTCGAGTGTATCTGGAAATTCTATGGTTTCTATTGAGCTACAATCGGCGTATGCATTGGCTTCGATGGTCGTCAAACCATCAGGAAAATAAGGACTTGGAAGACTATGGCAACCTACGAATGCGTGATGTTTAATGATAGTTAGATTCTGAGGTAAATCACACTTAATTAGCGAATTACAATTTGTAAAAGCATGACTGCCAATAACTTCTACGCAAGCAGGCAGTACAACTTCTCGCAACGATTTTGCTTTATATGCAAAGCGCTTACTGATGGTAACTATTGTTGATTTTATTATGATTTGTTCTATTGAACTATTATACGCAAACGCGCCATCGTCGATAGTTGTGGCAGTCTGCGGAATGGTGATGCTTGTGGCAGAAATGCGTGGTGGACAAGCGATTAGACGTGATAATGAAGAGGAATAAAGAATGCCATCAATGGTTGTAAAAAAATCGTTATCGCTAAGTTCAAATTCGCGAAGATTTGAACAATTTCTGAATGCATAAGTACCTATATCAGAGATAGTTGACGGAATTGTTAGAGACTCCAAATTTTCGCAATCGGCAAAGGCAAAATCGTCTATTTGCACTACCCCATACGGAATTTCAAAACACTGATTTACAGCCTTCTGTGGCGCATAAATAAGAGTCAAACCATCGGAAGAATAGAGAATGCCATCAACAGTTTTTAGACGTTGGTTTCCTTGCGTAACTATTATGTTTCTCAGTGCGCTACAGCCACGAAACATTGAGCCAGATACATATTCGATAGATTTAGGAATAGTAACCGTTTCAAGTTGAGTGCAATAGGCAAATAGATAATCACCAAAATCTTCTATCGACTCTGGGAATGTAAACGAAGTTATGGCAGTGTGCGCAAATGCATAATTGCCAATATATTGCAGTGTGTCACATAAAGTAATTTGTGACATATTTATGCAGCCGAAAAAGGCATCATCGCCTATGAACACTACCCCACTCGGTAACACAATATTATTCAGTGACTTACAACCGTAGAATGCGCCACGACCTATGGTTTGCAGCTGTTTTGGTAGCAGAATCTCGCACAGAGACTCAAAGCCAGCAAAGTAGCCTTCTTCTATCGATGTAATATGATCATCGAGGGTAATATGTGTGTCGGAGTTTTCGGGCATAAGTATGCTTATTCTATTGATTATCAACAATTAGGTCGGCAATCGTAGCTCTTACGACATGAACAAGGTCATTGGGAGACAACTTCAATTGAAGGCCACGCTGACCAGCGCTGATGTAGATATAATCGAAATCGGCAGCCGTTTGATGAATGAAAATCGGGAATGGCTTTTTGAGACCAATTGGAGAACAGCCACCACGGATATAACCCGTAGTTGGCAAGAGTTCCTTCATTGCTATCATTTCTGCACTTTTGTTGGCAGATACCTTAGCCGCCTTTTTCAAATCGACTTCGCTATCGCCAGGAACAACGCAGACGAAAATGCCATTCTTATCGCCTCGCAAGACGAGCGTTTTGAACACGCGCTTTATATCTTCACCAAGTTCAGCAGCCACGTGAATAGCAGATAAATCGCTCTCGTCGAACTCGTAAGGAATGAGTTCGTAGGCAACTTTCTCCTTGTCGAGAAGGCGAGCGGCATTAGTCTTATTTATCTTCATAATTATACTTACTATCGGAAACTAACACTCTATTTCAAGGCCATCGTAGCCGAGATATACATTAGGCGGAAGCGTTGGTTGAACCTCTGCATGAAGCCCAATTTCGTGAGACATGTGCGTGAGATAAGCACACTGAGGCTTGATAGTATTTATAACATCAATAGCCTGTTTCAGTGTGAAGTGCGACATGTGCTCGTGGTGGCGCAATGCGTTAATTATAAGAGTTTTACAACCTTGCAAAAGACCCATTGAAGAATCAGGAATGAACGATGCATCGGTTATGTATGCACAATCACCAATTCGATAGCCAAGTATGGGCAATTTGTAGTGAAGTACACGAATAGGAGTAATCTCTATATTGTTGATATAGAATCGATTTTCGTCAATTTCGTTCAATAGCAATTGCGGCACACCAGGATATTTATTGGCCGTAAATACATAACTAAGATTCTTACGAATGGCCTCAGCAGTGTGGTTTTCGGCATAAATAGTGACTGAGCAACCCATAGTATAATTAAGTCCACGAACATCGTCCAGACCGCCAACGTGGTCATAATGCTCGTGCGTAATTAGAATTCCATCAATTTTGCGACATCGAGAGCGTAGCATCTGCTGACGGAAATCGGGGCCAGCATCCACGAGAAGCGTAGTATCGCCAATCTCCCAAAGAATTGACGAACGAAGCCTTTGATCGTGGCAATCTGAGCTTTGGCAGACGCGACAATCGCAACCAATAACGGGCACACCAATAGATGTGCCCGTACCAAGGAAGGTTATCTTCATTTATGACTAAAAATCAGAATATTACAGTTCCAAATCGACGTCGAATTTCTCGTGCCAAGGCAAACCTTGTTCGCCAAGACGCGCGAGGAACGGATCTGGATCGAAATCTTCGACATTCCAAACGCCCGGCTTCTTCCAGATGCCCTTCATAAACATCTCAGCACCCAATGCGCAAGGAACGCCAGTAGTATAGCTAACGGCTTGTGTACCAGTCTCTTTGTAGGCGGCTTCGTGGCTACAGTTATTATAAATATAATATGTACGCTCTTTGCCATCCTTTATGCCACGGATGCGACAGCCGATAGAGGTGTAACCTTCATAATTCTCTCCAAGTTCGCCCGGATTTGGCAGCACAGCTTTGAGGAACTGAAGCGGAACAATCTTTACGCCATTGAAATCGACCTCGTCGATGCGAGCCATACCAATATCCTGAATAACACGTAAATGAGTAAGATATTCCTGACCGAAAGTCATCCAGAAACGAGCGCGTTTGAGCGAAGGGAAATTCTTCACGAGCGACTCAAGCTCCTCATGGAACATAAGATACGACTCTCGTTCGCCAATTTCGGGATAATTAAGACCCTTGTGGATTTCTAGAGCACCCGTCTCAATCCATTTGCCATCTTGATAATAGCGACCTTTTTGGGTGATTTCGCGAATATTTATTTCAGGATTGAAGTTCGTAGCGAAAGCCTTGTGGTGGTTGCCAGCGTTGCAATCGACGATGTCGAGATATTGAATCTCATCGAAGTGATGCTTAGCAGCGTATGCAGTAAAGACGCTCGTCACACCCGGGTCGAAACCACAACCGAGAATTGCAGTGATGCCGGCATCTTCGAAACGTTTTTTGTAGGCCCACTGCCAGCTGTATTCAAAATGAGCTACATCTTTAGGCTCATAATTGGCAGTGTCTAGGTATGATGTATGTGTAGCCAAACAAGCCTCCATAATAGTGAGATCTTGATACGGAAGGGCCACATTTACAACCAAATCGGGCTTAACCTTATTAATCAAGGCTATGAGTTCATCGACATTATCAGCGTCGACTTGCGCTGTTTTTATTCTATCGCCGCCAATTTTCTTGGCTACAGCGTCGCACTTCGATTTTGTGCGACTCGCGAGTGTGATTTCAGTAAAAATTTCTGGCAAAGCTGCCATTTTGTGAGCAACAACAGTACCTACACCGCCTGCTCCAATTTGTAATACTTTTCCCATTTTGAGCTATAATTTCAGGTGCAAATCTGACAAAAAAAAACAAGATATTATCATTCAATCTCAACCAATCCGCGTTTATATGCTTGCCACTGCTCATCGTTTTGCCACAAATCGATGTCGGGCCAATGGTCGATGCTATTTATAAGCGTATCCATCAATCTGCGCAAGGCAAGGGCAAGGTTCGGGCCGCGCGAAGTATTTAGCAGCACCACAAAGCAGATATTATCTGGTCTACGTTCTATTATGGCAGATGTGGCAGCAAGAGTTCCCGTTCGATACCAAATGGAATCGCCAATTGTTCCGCGCCAACCAAGTGGATCGAACCCCACTTGACGATGAATCATAGTATCGATAGAGACAGCAGACAACTGGTCGGGCACATCATCGAATCCATCGATAGTGAGCGTAAGTTTCAGCAAATCTGTAGCCGAAGCTACCCAACCGCCAGCAGAACCAAGAGTCTGAATATCAACGCCTCCGTATGAACGTGGAACGCGGACATCACCATCTGTATAATCGGCAACGCCCGACGTATCTGGCTCATAGTAAACTACCTCGCGTGGTAGGCAATGCGACTTGTGAGAATAGCCAATCTGCATATCGTAAATACCAAGCGGAGCAAGCACATTGCTACGAACATACGTCTCGTATGGCATAGAAGAGGCCTTAGCAACCACCTCGCCCAGAATGCCATAGCCAAAATTAGAGTAAACCGAAGCCGTTCCTGGCGTAAAATGCATCGACTTATCCTGCATAAAACGAATAATAGTATGCATATCAATTGGTAGTTGTTTACCCATCAAGCGCGCAATGGTATGCGACATAAACATCGGGTCGCCATAGCGAGGTAACCAACCGCCAGAGTGATTAAGTAGTTGATATACTGTAATATCGCCCATGCGACGATCCTTATAAGTGAGATACTCATCATTATTGAGCACACCAACATTACCAAAAACCTTCTGATGTAAACAGATGCGATTCTGCTGAATTAGACGCATAATAGCAGTCGCCGTTATCAACTTGGAAACACTCGCAACACGCATTCTGTTATAAGGTTCCATAGGTACAGAATCGGCCACATTGCTAAATCCATATCCCTTGGCATAGACGAGACGCCCATGGTAACTAATAGCAACTACTGCACCACCTTCTAAGTATTCGTGGCGAAGGAAACGCTGAATATTATCATCAATTACCTTATATGTAGTATCGTTGTCGGAGTTATGTATGAGCGTAAGAGGTGATTCTGTATTATCTGTGTTATTATTTACAGAGACATCACCATTAGTAGACGTAAACCAGCAATATGCAACATAAACACCAACAACAATAGCAAACGAAACTGATAACTTAACAACAAACCAATAGTGTTTCATCTGATTCTATTATAAAGACAGATATTTCGTAGAATCAGTGAAATGGAAAAGAGAATTGCCAAAGTAGGTGGTTCTTGAACTTCAAATACGGTTAACATAATAAAGACGACGAAAAACAGAACGTTTCCTGCGATTGACCACATCATCAAATTGTTTCCAACGAGAGATTTTCTACGAATAAGTTCAATAACCATTGGTAAGTATAGTAATGATGCCCAAAGAACATTGATATTCATATCCGTCACACTATGGTTGGTAAACAGCCACAAGAACCAAAACAACAATCCCAATAAAAAGGCAGCGCTAAACAAAATAGAATCGAATAGTTTACATACGATATGTTTACGGAATCCAATATACGAAACGAATAGTGTAAACAGCAGAATGAGTAAACCAATAGAAGTTGGCGAACCGATAAAGTTTACACTATTGTCGACATCGCCTTGTTTACTAATAATAGTATGTGAACTCTCAATCAAACCTGCTTGAAGAAATAGAGAATCTACATACATAGGTAAGTATGCCTTATCGTATAGCGATATTGGGGCATCAGTCTTAGCACCTAAGATCAAATCTATGCCTTGTGCCGACCACGATTTGGGGCTATTGCAAATATGTAAGAGGTCTCGAAATGTTTCATTTGTAACCTCTTTATACAGACTTCCGTCAATATTTGCTACCTGAAAAACCAAATCTCTGATGCGCGTTGCACAATTGTCGTAGAAGAAGTCATAACGATAGTAGCGATTTTGTGGACGAGCATTCTCAGCAAGAAGCATAAAAAGTCTGTCGCGCTGTTCGCTGTTGAGTTTCAACTCGCTCTCTACAACTTGTCTATTTTCAGCTTTATAGCTGTATGTAAAACGGCTCATAAACCCCGTAGATAACATATAATCGAGGTCTCCACGGACAAATTTTGCTATAAAGAAAGGGGTATCGAAATCGAATGTTCCGTAATTGAACACTACATCTATGCCAAGCGAATCATCTTTTACACGCAAAGCACTATGGCCAAACGAAGTATACAACTCTTCACCAGATGAGCATGTCAACAATGAAATCGTCGATTTAGACGATAATGCAAATGTGTTTACCGAAATTGTGTTTACAATAACAGCAAACAAAACTGCCAAGCGATGTTGTAAACTCATTATAATTATACTTGTAAACTGCCTATAATTTCTTTTACTGATGTAAACTGATGACGAACCATATAATCTTTTATGCCGTCAACAATCTTTATAGTAATAGATGGATCAATGAAATTGGCTGTACCTATTTGTACTGCAGAAGCGCCTGCAATTAGGAATTCTACAGCATCTGTAGCATTCATAATACCGCCAAGACCGACAATAGGAATCTTTACTGCGTTGTAGACTTGCCAAACCATTCGCAACGCAATCGGTTTTACAGCAGCACCAGACAAACCACCTGTAATAGTAGATAATAGCGGTTTACGACGTTCTGCATCGATAGCCATAGAAAGAATGGTGTTAATCAACGAAACCGAATCGGCACCGGCAGCTTCCACTGCTTTGGCAATTTCGGCAATACTTGTAACGTTGGGCGAGAGCTTCACCATCAAGTGTTTCTTGTAAACTTTTCGTACCGCATCTACTACTGCCGAAGCCTGTTCGCAACTTGTTCCGAATGCCATACCTCCTTGTTTTACGTTAGGACACGAGATATTTAGTTCGATAGCAGGTATATGCTCTAACTCGTTAATTCGCTCAGCAGTAGCCACATAGTCGCTAATAGATGAGCCTGAAACGTTTACAATTACATTGGTATCGTAGTCTGTCAACTTTGGGTATATGTTTTTACAGAAGTAGTCTACGCCTTTGTTTTGCAAACCAACAGCATTAATCATACCTTGAGGAGTCTCAGCCAAACGCGGATAATCATTACCCTCACGCGGATTTAGGGTTGTGCCTTTTACAATGAAACCGCCTAAATCCGATAAGTTTATAAAATCCTCATATTCATATCCATAGCCAAAAGTACCAGACGCTGTAAGCACTGGATTTTTTAGCTTCAATCCGTTTATATCTACGCTTAGATCTACCATTCTAATTGATTTATATTGAAAACTGGGCCTTCAGAACAAACGCACCGATGACCTTCTGTTGTTTTAGTTACGCAGCAGAGGCAAACACCAATGCCACAAGCCATTTTATTCTCGAGAGAGACTTCACATAGTACGTTAGCAGTCTGGCAAGCCTTGCCTACAGCCTTCATCATTGGCGTTGGTCCACAAACCATAACAGCGTCAAAATCAGTGAGATGATTCATAATATCATGGTTCGTAACCATTCCTTTGGTACCAACCGAACCATTCTCTGTGGTTATGTTTACTTTGCCAACTTGCTCAAAATCAGTAATACAAAGTAAACCTTCGGCATCGCGAGCGCCAAAGAGGTACTCAACATTTACACCTTTACTCTTCAATACTTTACCTAAGTATAAAAGAGGAGCAGTACCAACGCCGCCACCAACGAGCAAAACTTTTCTGTATTGAGTGTCAGTTGTAAATCCATTTCCAAGTGGGTAAACAACGTTTACAGTGTCACCAATATGTAGTTTACTAAGTAAATTAGTGCCATTGCCAACGTTTTTTACAAGTAAACTAACAGTATTATTACTATAGTTTACATCATGAATGGAAATAGGACGGCGTAAAAATGTATGAGCAGTATCAGGTATTTGAACCTCGACGAACTGCCCTGCATTAATCTGCGGAAGTTTACTTGGATGCTGTATAACTAACCTAAAAAAGCCAACTCCAATAGGACTATTCTCTACTATTGTAAAGTCGGTAATAAAGCGTTTCAACATATATTTTGGTTATATTTTGCTATTACGCACAAATATAACTGCATTGTCTAATATAAACTCATTGTTTTTGTTGCTTAGTAAAGAACTCTGCTATTATCACCTAATTATCATGTGATAATAGATGTACTATTTATCGGTTGACTTTGGTAAGTATTGACTAAATGTGCCATCGTTGTAGAATATCACAATGCGCTCTATAGCGGCAACTGGCTTCTCTACGCTTTTAGGGTCGATAGCTATGTATTTAGCTGCAAACTCAGCAGCATTGTCCGTTTCCTGATTTATAGAGCTGTTTTTTACAGTTGCGTATGGTTTTTCATCCTTATTACGGTTTACAGATGTACGTGTCTTAGGTAATGTGCTTATCGGCTTTTCTGAATTTACATCAACCTCTTCTGTGTTTACATTGTTTGCTTTTACTACTTCTGATTTACTCAAATTACTAAACAGAGAAGGAATCCCATCATGTAAACTGTCATCGGCAATAGTCATGTTACCAATGCCATTTACAAACCAATCACGACTGACATTGGGAAATGCCTCGAGAATCTTTTCGATTGTCTCTTCGCTAAAATGACCGCCACGGCCATTGGCTGACGTTATATGCGAGATAGTTGCTTTGGAAATGCCACAGCGTTGCGCAAAGTCCGATTTACTTATAGCATAGTGCTGTAAAAGTTCATTTAGACGATCCTTCATATTGTAAACGATTAACTGAATAAACAATAGTTCAAAGTAAACAATAAAATATTTACAAACAAAATTATCATTTGCAAAAATGGTGTTTACATGGATTAATGAACCACAATGTAAACCACAATATACAAACAATAGTTTACACAGATAAAGTATTTATATAATACTATTTGTTTACAATGGTAAACTATGATGTATATGTATGGAGTGTTGATCTATCAGAAATGTATGTTTGAGCAATCTGATGTCACTTATTGACATACTGTTAAAATTTCTTTCTAATTAGTTGATTTTTAGAGGTCAGATAATTATCAACAAGTGTTAATAATCTCATTTGCGAATATATACATAACTATAAACCCTTAGAAAATAAAGGCTTGCGTTATATGCCGATTAATCGCTTTATATGATCGTTGTATATCATTGTTTTTTAGATAGTTAGAAATAAATATAGGTATAATTCTTTATTAACAGGCTAATTTTTAGACATCAATGTATTATATTACTTTATATGATTGTTATAAATAACTGATTTTATGTATTTTATATATGTATAAACGATAGATTTCTCTATTGAATATAAATTCACTATGGGTAAAATGGTTGTAATTTTACCTGTTTACATCTGTAAAAAAGTGTAAATGCTATCAACATGCTACTCCCCCACTCCACTTTATGTTGCATTGCTTCGATTTGGTGTGTGCTGATATAATTTTTGCTAACTTTAGGTATTAATTTATAGTTATGATTACAGAACAAGACAAAGCGCTGCTTGGAGCTAAAGGCATCTCTGAGCAACAGTTAGAAAAGCAACTTGCACAGTTCAAAACAGGCTTCCCATTCGCTGATATTCAACGTCCTGCAACGATTTCGGACGGCATTGCACAAGCCGACAAATCGTCGCTTGACAGACTTGTTGCCACCTACGACAAGGCCATTTCAGATGGTGTAAAAGTGGTAAAATTCATACCTGCATCTGGCGCGGCTACTCGAATGTTTAAGAATATGTTTGAGTTTATGAACGCTCCTGCCGAAAAACAGGTCACAATGAAGGGTGAAAAGCCGTATAGCGACTTCTTTGGCCGATTCGACGACTTCGCTTTTGCTGAAGCATTGAAGGCTACAAAGCCAGCTAATGATGTTGACATCATTACTAAAATGTTGACAGATAGCGGTTTGAATTACGGGCAAAAGCCTAAAGGCGTGGTTTTGTTTCATAGATATGGCGATACTTCGCTCACTGCTGCTGAGGAGCATATATACGAGGGCTTGAGCTACGCCAAGACTAAAGACAATGAAATTAATTTACACTATACCGTTAGTCCACAACACCTCGAACTCTTCAAAGAGGCAACTCAAAAAACGAAGGAATTGATAGAGAAAAAGCATGGCTGTAAGGTTAACATAACATTTTCATTTCAAAAGCCATCAACTGACACCATTGCAGCCACGATGGAGAATGAGCTATTCCGCGATGAGAAGGGTAATTTGGTTTTTCGACCGGGTGGACACGGCGCGTTGATAGAGAATTTGAACGATATCGATGCCGATATTGTCTTCATAAAAAATATTGACAACGTTGCACATCAATATTTGTTGCCAATAGCAACTCAGTATAAAAAAGTTATCGCTGGATATGGCATCGAGCGCAAACAGCGTATCGATGGCATTTTGAGTAGATTGGACAAAAACGACTTTAGTGCTATAGCTGAGGCACTCGATTTTATGAAGAGCGAGCTCAAGACTACCCTGCCAGCCGACTTCGACAAGAAGAGCGACAAAGAAAAATCGGCCTTCATATTTGATGTGCTCGATCGTCCATTGCGCGTGTGTGGTATGGTGAAGAACGAAGGCGAGCCTGGAGGCGGTCCATTCTGGGTGAAAGGTAGCAACGGACAAGTTACGCTTCAGATTGTGGAGAGCGCGCAGATAGACACCAATGATGCGCAGAAAGCTGCCATTATGAAGCATAGTACACATTTCAACCCAGTGGACCTCTTCTGCTGCCTACGCGACAGAAACGGCAAGAAATACGACCTGAAAAATTTTGTAGATACAAACGCAGGCTTCATATCATACAAGAGCCTCAACGGTAAAGACTTGAAAGCTATGGAGCTTCCTGGACTTTGGAATGGTGCCATGGCTAATTGGCTCACGTTTTTCGTGGAAGTGCCTATCGAGACATTCAATCCGGTGAAGACCGTTGTCGATTTGCTTCGTCCACAGCACCAGCCGAAGAAGTAGAAAGTTATATAGTTATACATACGTATGCAGTGTATGTAGCATTGCAAATTCAAGAGCTGTCACATTTGTGGCGGCTCTTTTTGTATATATGAATACGATATAAAACAAAACCCTCCGTACTTGAATATTCAAATTCGGAGGGTTTTAGGTTAGTAACTATAATATTAGCTGGTTGTCAGCCTTTTATTTTCATCTCGATTTGCTTCACCTCGTTGGCGTAGGCTTTGTTTACATCTATTTGATTAGCGACTGTCTGACATGCGTAGAGAACAGTAGCGTGGTTGCGATTGCCAATCTTTGTACCTATGCTGCTAAGGCTCATCTGTGTCATCTCGCGGCAAAGATACATAGCCAATTGGCGAGCCGACACGACCTCATGCTTGCGCGTATTCTTCTGAAGTAATGACGGGTCGATATTGTAGTGCTCACAAACTACTTCTATTACGCGGTCTGGCGTAACTTTCGTAGATACAACCTCTTTGTTGTTAGCGTAATTGCTGACCACCTTCAACACGAGATCCATCGTAATTTCGCTACGAAGCACAGTAGCATGGGCAAGTAGTGAAGCTATTGCGCCATCAAGTTCGCGCGCACGGTCGATATTATTAGCAATATATTCCACAACATCGTCGGGGAATTGTATATCGTCTTTCTGAATCTTATTCTTGATAATCTCCACACGCAAGTCGTAATCGGGCTTCTGCATTTCGGCAATCAAACCAGCTTTGAATCGCGAAATAAGACGGTCTTCTATACCTACTATATCCGAAGGGCGCTTATCTGCAGCAATTACAATCTGCTTGTTATTCTGCTGCATGTGGTTGAAAATCTGGAAAAACGCATTCTCCGTACCGCTTTTACCAGCAAGATCTTGAATATCGTCGATAACTAAGACATCAATATCTTGATAGAAATTCATGAAGCCAATCTGCGAATTGTCTTTCGATGCCTTCATAAACTGTTGCATGAACTTAGCTGCCGAGAGGTAAACAACCTTACGATCTGGCTTTACACGCTTTGTTTCTGCGGCAATAGCTTGAATGAGGTGCGTTTTACCTACGCCACTCTCACCGTATATAAATAGCGGATTGAAAGCAGTAGCACCTGGTTTTTCGGCAACGGAATATGCCACCGAACGTGCGAGTTTGTTGCTTTCGCCCTCTACGAAATTATCAAACGTATAGTTCTGATTGAGATGCGGATCTACCGTGCAGTTAATAGCTACAGCGGCAAACGGATTGAATTGTCCGTCACTTTTGGGCATAGCAGTATTAGGACGATATCCGCCACTTGGAGCTGATACTGTAGGACGTCGATCTATCATTGGAGCAGCACTATAAAGCTGATATTCCAGACGCACATTAGGACCTATAACTTGTACAAGAGCCGACTTGAGAGGATTGAAAAAACCGCGTTTTTCGTCTTCCAACACGTCCACAAAATTTGTCGAAGGCACACCAATAGTAATGGTATTATCGGAGAGATTTACAGGCTTTATTGGCGCAAACCAACGCTCGTAATCATCTTTTGACACACCTTTACTAATCACACCCAGGCAATTCTCCCAAGTCTTAACACAATCCATAATACTATAAATACGTTTTTCTTTTGACGGTACGAATGTCTATGTTTAATTGTTGAAAAAAAAATCGAATCTGTATTGTTTTTTCAGAAATGTCATTGATTTTTGATAATCAATCAATTAAGATGATTGCGTGTAACATACTCATTATTAGATAGTTTCAGACTTGCATGCTTGCATATAAGAAAGTCAATAACTTAGTTATCACATAGTTATACGTAATAATACGCCCAAATGTACATTTCTCATAATTGCGTTTTTTGTACTACGGAATCAACTATACTGTAGATTATTATTCTATATATCCTCGTTTCTTGCTCAATATCAGGGTGTTTGAACGCCTCAAAGTGTTAACGAAAGTTATAGAAAAAGAGTAACTATTCAACTTCTTCGCCGTTGTTGTATGAAACAATCTGAGAATCAGGACATTTCACAATAAGCTTTTTTTGAAGTTCTTCGGCTTCCTTACGAGTTGCGTAAGTTCCTATTAGATAGTTATATCGCTTGCCACTATAATGCTCAATC
>JAEEGL011049484.1_pt1 | contig 17212 bp, 13 predicted proteins | sample 9134231 | NCBI WGS metagenome assembly JAEEGL01 (sample SAMN16246548, study PRJNA631951) | gut metagenome | biome: gut microbiome; feature: rumen; material: fiber-attached | host: Bos | place: Iran: Karaj | collected 2018-10
ACTGAAATGATACGTTTTGAGAATGTAAGTTTCGGCTACTCCGAAAAAAGACCTATACTTGATGACCTCAGCTTTCACATTCCAAAGGGTGACTTCGTTGCACTTATCGGTGCAAATGGTGCGGGAAAGAGTACCATCAGCAGGCTTACAAACGGACTTTTGCATCCTACCAGGGGACACGTTTTCCTTGATGGAAAAGATACTTTGAAGACACCTTCAAGCACACTTGCCAGGGACTGCGGATTTCTTTTCCAGAACCCGGACAGACAGATCTGCGAAAACACTGTGAAGGATGAGATCGCTTTTTCCATGAAGGTCCAGGGATGGCCTGAGGACAAAATAAAGGAGCGCACAAAGCAGGTCCTTGAGACCTTTGACCTCGACCCGGAGTGGTTTCCTTTTTCAAGAAGCCGTGGTGAGCGTCAGAGAATTGCTCTTGCCAGCGTACTTGCCTGCGAGCCGGGACTTCTTATTCTGGATGAGCCCACCACAGGACTTGATTATCTCGAGTGCATCCGAATCATGGACTATGTGAACTGTTTAAATAAGGAAAAGGGTATAACAGTCCTTATGGTTAGCCACGACATGGAGCTTGTTCAGTCCTATGCAAGAAACGTTCTGGTGCTAAACCATGGAAAGATTCTTGGCCAGGGCCCTACAAGAGAGATGATGAAAAATGTTGATGTCCTAAAAAAGGCGAGAGTTCTTCCCGCGCAGATACCGGAGCTGGCCCTTCGCTTTGGCGATGAATTTAAGGATGTGTTTACCATAGAAGATATGCTCGATGCCCTTAGGAAAAGAGTGGGGAAGGAGGGAACACTATGAATCTTTTGAACTATGTTCCCGGGGACAGCTTCCTCCACAAGCTCAATCCTGTGACCAAGCTGCTTGCAGCTTTTATGTATGGAATCGCAGCAATCCTCTGTGAAAATGTCTTTGCGGAGATTGGATTTATTCTTTTGATGCTTGCTATATCTGCAACAGCAGGACTGTTCAAAAGAGCGCTTTACTTAACTAGAAACCTGATGTTTCTAGGACTAATCATGTTTGTGATACAGCTCTTTTTTGTAAGAGACGGCAGTCCGCTTCTTGTGATCGGAGGAGTCGTGCTTTTCACTACAGGAGGCCTTAAGAGCGCGCTGCTTTTATCCCTCAGGGTTATAGCTGCAATGCTGCCTCTGATGCTGCTTTTTGCCATCACCAGAATGAATGACCTGTGCAACGCACTGGTAAAAAGACTTCATCTTCCCTACAGGTACGCATTTATCGTGACCACGGCTTTTAGATTTGTGCCCATTTTTGCTACAGAGTTCCACGACATTCAGGATGCACAGAAGGCCAGGGGAGTTGACTTTGATACAAAAAATATCTTGAGAAAGTTCAGGCTTATCGCACCTCTTTGCGTTCCGCTTCTGGTATCGAGTCTTAAAAAGGTTGACGTATCAGCTATGTCCGCTGAGATGCGAGGCTTTGAGCTAAGGGGCTATAACAGTGGTTATAAGAAATACCCTTTTTATCTAAGGGACTTATTGACAATACTGGCACTGGCAGCGCTTATCGCTGCGACAGTTGCTATCAATACTTTTATCGGGTAAGTGATTATGGATTATACAGCTAAGATGAAATATGGAACCGAGACTGTTGAGATTGAGGTAAAGGGAGCTAAATCCGTAGAGATTCTAAATCCGGATCCCATGCCGGAGATAGAGGATGTCGCCGAGGCCTTCAGGGTCTGCGTCGAGGAAGGTGCGATCTCTTCAGCGCCTCTTCGTGAAAAGATCACGGAAACGGATAAGGTCACGATCGTCGTATCTGATATCACAAGAAGCTGGATGCATCAGGGTGATATTTTAACTCTCCTTGGCCATTATCTTCATGAGGAAATGAAGCTTCCCTTCGAGAACATCTGCGTTCTTATCGCGCTTGGTACTCACAGGAAGTCCACAGAGCAGGAAAAAGAGATCATCGCTGGAAGCTACATGTATCAAAATGCCACGGTTACAGACCACGACTGCGATGGAGAAAATGTTCTTGTGGGCAGGACTTCGAGAGGGACTGATGTGCGAGTTAATCCGCTGGTTGTGGGACGCAAAGTCATCGTTGTTGGAGGAACGGTCCATCACATGATGGCAGGCTTTGGCGGAGGCAGAAAAAACATCCTGCCGGGAGTTGCTTCAAGGCAGACCATACGTCAGAACCACCAGAGAGCTCTTGACCCAAAGCTTGCGCATTCTGATCCGAGAGTAGGCTGTGCTCTTCTTGATAACAATCCGATCAACGAAGATATGAATGAAGCAGCTGCTCTGGTTGAAGTTGCCTACGGAATAAACATTGTGGTTGCTACAAGCGGCAAATTTAGCGGACTCTTTGGCGGAAATCTCTACGAAGCCTGGAAAGAGAGCTGCGTTTTCCAGAAGAAGTGCTATGAAAAATGGATCGACAAGGAAGCAGACATTGTCATAGTATCCAGTGGCGGAGCACCAAAGGATATGAATCTTTATCAGGGCTGCAAGGGTATGCTCAATGGAATGAGAGCAATGAAAGAGAATGGTCAGATGCTCTGGCTCGCCAAGTGCCCTGAGGGGTGCGGAGCTCCGGACTACACTGCCTGGCTTAAGCCCCTGAAGGAAGGAAGACTGGATGAGGCATTAAGAGCTGACTTTACTATAGGCGGATTTATTTTTTACCTTACTGTAGAGAATCTAAAAAAAGGTGAGTGCAGGATACTGACCACTATAGAGGGCGATACAACAGGCCCTATGGGAATGGAGGCATTTACCGATGCGTCTGAATTTGTAAAGGGCGTAGATTTTACAGATAAAACTGTATATGTTATTCCATATGGCGGTTCGGTTGTGCCAATGGTTGAAGGGAAAGACAATCACAGCAAAGCACTATAACATAGTGCGCGAAATATGGTAAAATTAAATGTGATAAACCCTTTAATTGATTAGGAGGACTGACCGATGCAAATTACAAACAAGTTCGAGATTGCATTTCTTGCACTTGCGTTTCTGTTCATGGTAGGAAGTATGGCCGGCTGGGTGATAGAGCTTTTCTTCAGGCGATTTATTTCCAATAAGAACCCTGAGAGAAAGTGGATCAACCCCGGATTCTTAGTAGGGCCTTATCTTCCGTTGTACGGTTTTGGTCTCGTGGCTTTGTTTGTAATGGCGATCCTTCCCTATGTGGGCAGGGATTATTCAGAGGGCCTGACAGTCATGCAGGTTGTCCTGACCATTCTTGCGATGGGACTCATAATGACTATTATCGAATATATTGCCGGCCTTATTTTCATCAAGGGCCTTAAGATCAAGCTGTGGGACTATTCAGATGAACCATGTAATCTGCAGGGAATCATTTGCCTGAGATTCTCCATCATCTGGACAGTTCTGGCAGCAGTCTACTATTTCTTTATTCAGGACCATGCCATCAATCTTGTTAAGTGGTATGGAAATAATATCGCATTTACCTTTTTTGTAGGTATGTTCTACGGGATATTTGTTATCGATCTTTGTTATTCACTTAATATCGGTGCCAAGGTGCACAAGTTTGCAGTTGATAATGATATAGTCGTCAAGTACGAAACTCTTAAGCAGGAGATCCGAAGAGATTCCGACAAAGTCAGGAAGAACTGGAGATTCCTCCTTGCTATGCACACAGATAAGGCACTTTCCGAGACAATGAGAGAAAAACTTGAGCATATCAAGGATAAAAAGAAAGTATCATAAAAGCCTTATGATAAGCGCAGTTGTTTTAAAGGAGTATGATTTATGGCAGATATTATCGGTACAATTAGCAATAACTTCAGCCCGTCATGGAGACTTCTAAATCACCTTTTTGTTATCATCGGCTACTGGATGATCTTTAAAAAGTGCGGAGTCAAAGGCGTTTATTCTGTGATTCCGGTGGTCAGAGAATATCATATCGGACTTTGTGCGGACAGAGAAAAGGATGGAAAGACCTATGCTATCTTAAATATCTTAATCTATTTACTTTATGTGGTTGAGTTCCTCATTCCGGAAAGTAATAAGAATCTAAAGCTCTTTTTAGTAGTTCCTCTTTTGGGAACGCTTGTAGCACTTTATATCTACATGCTCAGAATTTCCATGGGACTTATCAAAATCTTTAACAAGGAAAGACGCTGGATATGGTGCTTCATTGTCTTAGAGGGCGTTACGGTTTTATATTGGGGCTTTTCAAAGAAATTTGTTCCGGAAAAGCAGGTCGTAAACCTTAAAGAAGTTAAAGGCGCGAAGGTGCTCGGAAAACAGATTGAGCCTGTACCTGATGCCCTCACGGTCAACATCGAGGACAGAACAGTTATTGATTTCTTCAGGAAAAAAACGCTTCTTAAAGATATACACATGATCATCCCCAAGGGCCACATGGTGCTTCTTCTTGGTGGTTCCGGCGCAGGAAAGACCACCTACGTCAATGCCCTCACTGGCTACGAGAAAGCAAATGCCAATATCTCTCTGGATAAACATGATGTTTACACGGAGTTCTCCAAGATGAAATATGACATCGGTTTTGTTCCGCAGCAGGATCTTATGCGTGGCAACGACACTGTCTACATGACTCTTCGAGATGCAGCAAACATGAGGCTTTCCAAGGAAACCTCTCCGATGGAAAAAGAAAACCGCATCGCAAGAATGCTAAGTCAGTTTGGACTTGAGAGTGTTAAAAACAGCCTGGTTGAAAAGCTTTCAGGCGGACAGAGAAAACGACTTTCCATCGCCATCGAGTTTGTCTCAGATCCCACACTTTTTATTCTGGACGAGCCCGACTCCGGACTCGACGGAGTTGTCGCAAGGAATCTTTTCGAGAGTCTTCGTGATATCGCAGATGAGGGAAAGATTGTTGTTGTCATCACTCATACACCTGACAGGGTTATTGACCTGTTCGATGATGTAATTGTTTTGGCAAAAGATGCCAGAAGAACCGGACGTCTTGCCTGGTATGGCCCGGTTAATGAGGCCTACGAATTCTTTGGAAAGAGCTCGATGGAAGAGATACTTCTTTCTATCAACCAGAAGGATGAAGGCGGAGAAGGCAAGGCAGATGAATTCGTTGAGAAATATGCAGATCGCATGAAAGAGAAGATTGGGTGAGGAAGACCGATATGGAAGATTATACAGTAAGACACAGAGGTCGTATTTATCAGACCTTCATATATCTGGGTAAGCTTTTCAGAATGTTCCTTTTCCAGAGTGACTGGAAGGTGCTTCCGATGGCAGCAATCATTGCAGGACTTGTATCCTTCGCTGTCGGGAAAAATCTTTTTAAGACCATGGAAGGAACTCTGATGGGAACCTTTGCTCTGGCCTGCATTTGCATCTGGAACGGATTCTTTAATTCGATACAGTCCATCTGCCGAGAGAGGGCAATCCTCAAAAGAGAGCACAGGTCCGGACTTCATATAAGCTCCTACGTTGCAGCTCACATGATCTATCAGGCGGTGCTTTGCATACTTCAGGCAGCCATAACCATCGCAGTCTGCACCTTAATGGAGGTTCAGATGCCAACGGCGAGTCTTGTCACGCCATGGCCGCTTGTTGATATCGGACTTACGATTTTCCTTGTTACGTATTGTGCCGACATGCTGGCACTTCTTGTATCAGCCATCGCCAAGACAACAACCTCGGCTATGACTATCATGCCCTTCCTTCTGATTATCCAGCTTCTTTTCTCGGGCTCATTTTTCGAGCTGCCAAAGGAAGCAGAGCCGCTTACTTACTTTACCGCCACAAAATGGGGCCTTACCTGCCTCTGCGCTCAGGGCGACTACAACTCAAAGCCCATGGTCTCAGTATGGAACAACGCCATCAAGATGAAGGACATGGAATTCGAGGGCGAGAAGCCTCTGTATTCGCTGCTTAAATACATGGAAGAAAACAACATGCGCGACGAATTCCTCATGCAGAGTGCAGCCCTGAATCAGAAGCCCGCCTACAACTTCGACATTAAGATAGTACTTCGCTGCTGGGGCTGGATCCTCCTGTGGACAGTTGTATACGTGGCCGCCACAGTGATCCTCCTCGAATTCATCGACCGGGATAAACGATAGATAAAAAACAGGATAAGGAGAAGAATCGAAAGGTTCTTCTCTTTTTTGATTTAAATGCCAAAATGGGGTATACTCTTACTTTGGAAAAAATGTTTGGGAGAAGGTTGTGAGTTACATTGTTTTTAGAATTGTCAGGAAGCTGGCGGAGATAGTTACCCCTGTTATGAAGATAGAAGGTGCGGAGAATCTGCCAAAGGGGCCGGCGGTTGTCGTTGGAAATCACTCTCAGATGTACGGTCCGGTGGCTGCGGAGCTTTATTTTCCTAAGGAGAGCTACACCTGGTGCATCTCAGATATGATGGAAAAAGAGTGCGTGGCAGATTACGCATACAAGGATTTCTGGTCAAAAAAGCCTGCAATAGTAAGACCCTTTTTCAAGTTATTATCACATATGCTGCCGAGTATTTCCGTTAGTGTTTTCACCAATGCAGCCACAATACCTGTGTATCGTGATAAGCGCATTATGAAGACCTTTCAGATATCCTGCGACAAGCTGAAAGACAACGCAGCAGTCGTTATTTTTCCGGAAGATTACACAGAATACAATAATATAGTTCACAAATTTCAGAGGGGCTTTGTTCACGTTGGAAAGTACTACTACAGACAGACCGGACAGGCAGTCCCTTTTGTCCCTATGTACGTATGCCCTGAGCTTGGGGAAATGGTGTTTGGAAAACCTATCATGTTTGATCCTAAGAATAAAAGCGACGAAGAGGCAGAGAGAATATGCACCTACCTTCAGGATGCTATCTCTGAGATTGCTTACAGCATGCCAAAACACCACGTAGTTCCTTATCCGAATGTAACAAAAAAGTATTATCCGCTTAATGAAAGATTGAAATGAAGAAACCGGTTGTTGATTATACAAAACTAAGATTATCAAATATAACTAGTAAAGAATACAGACACTTACTACTGCTTACAGGATGGCTGGTGTATTTCCTCATGTACTTTGTCACAGAGAGGATTCCTCTTAGCAGATGTCATGAGGTACACAGCGTTGTTGATGACATCGTACCTTTTAACGAGTATTTTGTTATCTTCTATGCCTCCTGGTATTTATTCATGGTCTGGTCCATATTAAGGTTTATGCTCTACGATATTAAGAACTTCGTTCGGGCAGAAAAAATCATAGTAGGAATGCAGATCATAGCAGTAATTACATATATCGTGTGGCCCTCAGTGCAGAACCTAAGGCCTGATCATTTTGAACACAATAACATCTGCACCTGGATGCTTGGAATACTTTATTCCGTGGACACTCCCACAGGAGTCTGCCCGTCTCTTCACGTGGGATACACCCTGGCAGTTTTATCTGCCTGGATCGCAGCAAAGGATGTAAAGTTATGGAAAAAAGTGCTGGTCACCATCTGGGGATTTATGATCTGCATTTCCGTATGCTTTGTAAAACAGCATTCCTTTACTGATGTATGGGCAGCAGTTGTTATGTATCTTTTTCTTGAAGTGTTTTTTATTATTTGGAGGAAATTTAGAAGTGGGCAAAAGAAGATTAGGTGACAGGCGCGATGGAGCGCTGATGAGGGATATTGATTCGATGCATTATATCATGCCTCTCATGTATCCCAACAGATGTGATAATGAGGCGTATATAAGGCTGTCTATAGATATTTCAAAGACAGAGGAATACATCAAAGAATATAACAAAGAGCATCCTGATGCCAGGATCGCCCTTTTCGATGTGGTCATTGCAGCAGTTCTTAAGACCCTGAGGCAGAGACCCCAGATGAACCGTTTCATCGCCAATCAGACCATGTACCAGCGTAATAACTTAACCGCTGCATTTACAGTTAAAAAGGAATTCAGAGACGACGGCGACGAGACTCTTGCAAGGATCGTTGCAGAAGACAGCGATAACCTCACCAGCATAAGTAGCAAGGTAAGGCAGCAGATCGCTAAGTGCAAGACAGAAAACGACGAATCCACCGAAGCCATGAATATCATCATGAAGATTCCGGGCAAGCACCTCATTGGAGCTATCGCCCGTTTCCTTGACAAGCACGGCTGGATGCCAAAATCAGTCATCGCAACTGACCCATATCAGTGCTCAGTTGTATTTTCCAACCTTGCATCAGTAGGAATGGATATAGGCTACCACCATCTTATGAACTGGGGAACCAATTCTCTTTTCATAATCCTTGGGACCAAGAAAAACAGAGCTCATTTCGACCAGAACGGCAATGTCACCATGAAGAGAGAAGTGGACCTTGCCTTTACCATCGACGAGCGAATCTCCGATGGCTTCTACTACTCCAAGTCCCTCAAGATGGTAAAGCTCCTCGTAGAGAATCCCAAACTCCTTGAGACTCCTCTCACCGAAGAGTGCAACTACGCCGACCCCGCCTACAAGACCCTCGAGATCCAGAAGGTCTAAACTGTAAGTTACCCTTCACGCTTTTTGTTGGCAAAAACCCTCTAGAAGTGTGAAGGGTAATCGGCCCCCATATTAAGGGATGAAAATCTGGACTGCGTTGTAGAGTTCGCCGTCGAGGACGCTGATTGCGAGGAGCATGTCGTCGGTCATGTAGTATTCGGTGGCGTCGGCTGACCACTTGGGATAGCAGTCGCCCTTGAATTCTCTTCCGATGATGTATTCCTGCACAAGTTCACCGGCGTCTTCGGTCTGGACGAATTTCTGGAGGATGATCTCGCAGTTTTCTTTGATACTGAAGGTGACATTTTCTTCGATGAGTTTTCTGAGGTTCCCATCAGTAAGCATTGGAACTACATTGTAGGCATCTTCATAGTCTTCTTTTTCAAGAGCGTAGTAAGAGTTGTCGTCGTTGCTTCTTATAAGAAAGTCTTTGAATCTAGTTGTTCCGACAACATCTTTCTTGAATTCTTCGTCAGTCCCGTATTTCATTTCAAGGTTTGCTGCTTCAAAGGAAACAACTGTAAACTCGGTTCCGTTTATAGAGTAGAGTGTGCTGCCTTCTTCTGCACCATTTACATATTCGGCCTTGATTCTCTCATTGCGATACAGATCGCCGGTAAAGGAGGTCTCATCAAATTTATTGACACTCATATACAGGTTATTGTCGTTGTCATAGTATCTGGTAGCCTCAAAAGTAGCCGGATCCTCGGTGCCAAGGCAGACAAGAGAGAGCTTCCCGGCATCAAAGCCGCTGTCACCTGTAAAGGTTATGGTCGGATAGGAGCCGTTTTCCCAGGCAAATTTGCCTTCTGTATTATCATCTGCTGATGCGAAATGGAATACAATATTATCTGCACTGACCTCATAGTTGAAAGGAAGGCCGGACAAGCCGTCAGGTGTCTGGGTATGACCGGCATATTCGTTTTCAAATACATAGTAGCTTGAGACGTTATAAAGATCATCGCCCTCGTAGGCTGCGTAAACAGCGTCTGCAAAGATAGGAGAGCTTTCAGAAGATATACCGGCTTTAGTAAAACTAACGACCTCGGAGCCATTGTATTTATCGCTCAGTTCGTCGAATAAAGCAGAATCTGACGATATTTCTGCCGTGCCGTCTTTGTAGTTGTGATAGCTCTCATCCTCAGCCATTGAATAGTTGATGGTTGACTCTTCTGTTATAACAAACTTGCCAAGCTGCTTGCTAATATAACCCTTCTGCACTGAGTTTCGCTGGCAAAGGATAAGGCAGTTGTCATCTGTAACGGCTATTGGGTAAGCTGTTCCGCCGGATGAGACGGAGGCGACTTTTTCTATAGAACCTGCTTTTTTAATGTATATAGTAGCTTCATAAGTGCCAAGATGACCCTCAAGATCATCGAAAGCATAGCTTGTTACTAAAAGAGCATCCTCGCCTTCGCAGATAGGAGCGTAAGCATAGGACTGTCCTACATGGAGTGAAGCAACCAATTCATCAAAATTGGCAGAAGATACTTCGTTAGCGCTACTTACTTCAACACTTTCAGTGGTATCTACGCCTGCATCAGTAGTTGCTACCAACTCGTCTTCAATTGAAGCGTTTGTGGAATCTCCGGAATCCAGGTTTCCGCAACCTGTGACAAGTGATGCTGTCAGAGCTGTAGACAGCACAATAGTAAAGAATTTTGATTTCATAATTTTTCTCCCCTCAACAATGATAATTTTATAACATAAATTATGTTACACCCTATTAGGCACAAAGATTCTAAAAAGTCTATGAAATCTTTAGCTTTTAGCCTTTTTCTTTTGTCAGATAAAAAAAATAAGTGAAAAAATGATAAAATATATGTGTGATATTGCGCGTTAAAAGAGTGGTTCTGAAAACACTATATAAGAAAATGGGGTAAATTATGGCAATCAAGAATGAAAACGTTTTTCAGGCTATATGGAAAATAGTTCAGACGCTTCAGGGGGATCAGGTCGAGACAGCGATTGCTGATGCCTTAGAGATCATGCTGGCTTCAGTATTTGCCGATAGCGGTATTATCTGGCTTCAGGATAAGAACGCCGGCCGGACTTACGGTGTTATTTCAGTTGGAATAAATAACAAATTTGATGGTTTCACTGTTGAAAACGGCCAGGGAATTATTGGAGAGGGCTGCGAGAGTAGTGAAGCCATAACCATATATGATACGTCAAAGGATAAGAGATTTCCGGGCGGTAAGGACGAGGTCACAGGCATTGAGGTTAAAAATGTTCTTCTTATGCCCATGATCTTCCGAGGGGAGCATATTGGCTGTATTGAAATATTCAACAGAAATAATGATGAGGAATATTCAGAGGATGAGATAACAGCTGTTCATTCCTTTGCAGGACTTGTAGCTCTGTTTATGGATGAAAATGAGTACAGCTATAATCCTAATCCGAACAACACGGTCATCATGTCTCTTAAAGGAATCACAAAGGATTTTTCTTCAGGCGCAGGAGTTACCAGGGTCCTCAAGGGCGTTGATCTTGATATTTATGAAAACGAGCTGCTTGTCATTCTTGGTGAGAGCGGCTGCGGAAAATCTACCCTTCTTAATATCATCGGAGGAATGGACAGCCCGACGACAGGACAGATTACTCTTGATGGCAGGGATTTTTCCCATCCGTCAGAAAAAGAGCTTGTGAAATTCAGAAGAGATTTCATCGGCTTTATATTCCAGGCATATAATCTGATGCCAAATCTTACAGCTATTGAAAATGTAAGATTCATCGCTGAAAAGTGCAAAAACTCAGGGAATCCGGCCAAAGCGATTGAAATGGTCGGACTATCTTCAAGGGCAAATAATTATCCGTCCATGATGAGTGGCGGACAGCAGCAGAGAGTGTCAATAGCCAGAGCTGTCGTTAAAAATCCTAAGATAATCCTGGCTGATGAACCCACTGCAGCCCTTGATTTTACTACGGGTCAGGAGGTTCTGGCCCTCATAGAAAAGCTTATAGCGCAGAAGGTTACAACGGTGGTAATGGTCACACATAACGCCGAGATTGCCAAAATGGCCAACCGTGTTATCAGAGTAAAGGATGGAAAAATCGTCAGCATAAGAAGAAACAGCTGGCCTATGCACGCCTCCGATCTTGCGTGGTAAAAACGCTTTTGCTGAATAGTCTGACTTAGTATTGTAGGGGGATTCATGACAAAAACCACTTGGATTGATGCTTTACGAAATATAAAAAGCCGCTTTGTATCCTGGCTATCTATAGCGACAATTGTCTTCATAGGTACCAGCGAAATTTTGTCGCTTAATTTTGCGTACAATTCTCTGAAATTTTTTGGAAACAATCACATAAAAGCTCACAATGTGAAGAACCTGGATCTGAGCTGCAGCATGGGAATTGAAGAAGCAGACCTTGAAAAAGTACTGAAAGTAGAAGGTATCAAGGATGCAGAGGGAGTCGTTTCCTTCGATGCACAGGTTTCATTACAGGGCCAAAGTTCCGGTGCGACCCTCATATCCATGACAGACAGAATAAACGTGCCCTACATTGTCGAAGGCGCTCTCCCTGAAGCGGCAGATGAGTGCGCAGTTAACCCGGTAGTTGCGGAAAAAATGGGAATCACACCCGGAAATACTGTGACTATTGAGTGCGCTTCGTCCCGTTTTTCCAATATTCTGGTGAACAGCGAGTACAAAGTGACGGGAATAGCTGAAAGTCCGGATTACATGATGCGGGGAATGGCAGATTACTGCATTTTACCAAAAGATGCTTTTGATACCTCATCGAGTGCATTTGACTATACAAACCTTTATATCAGTGTAAGTGCTTGTGATGACCTTAAGCCTACTTCAAATGAATTTGCAAAAGAAAACAAGAAAGCCAAGGCTGACATCGAAAGCATTTTGGGCTCACTTAGCGATGCAAAAGCAGATGCCATAGCGGACAGGCTGGATGAAGAATATGAAAAAGCGCAGGAAGAGACAAACAAGAAGCTTGCAGAAGCCAAAAAAGAGATAGACTCTGCCCAGAGTAAATTTAACAAGGAGATAGCCGATGCAAAGAAGAAGCTTGATGATGCTGAAACAGAGCTAAACGACGGCAAAGAAAAAGTAAAAAATGAGCTCGCCGCTGCCTGGAAGAAGATAAAGGACGGAGAGGCTGAATATAATACAAAGATCGCAGATGGTGAAAAGCAGCTGGCAGATGGTGAGAAGCAGCTTGAGAAAGAGCTGAGCGATGCCAAGTGGCTGCTCTTCGACGGACGCCTTAAGCTTGAAGAGAGCGAAAAGCTCCTTAACAGCAATGAAGAGGAGTACAAAAATGCATGTATAGCTTATGGCCTGAACAACGACAAGCTTGTCGAAGGAAGAAAACAACTGGATGAGGGCTGGACTAAGTATAAAGCAGGACTTGCCGAGCTTGATTCTAAGCTGCCCCCAAGCACGGTTGAGACTGCAGCGATTTTTATCAGAAGCATGAAGAAGTCAGATGGGGACAAATTCGATGTTATGGCCGATAACCTCATTGCGGTCAAGGATTATGCTCCCTTGGAAAGAGGCTTGGCTGTGCTTAAGTTATTTGATGAATTTGATGATGAATTTACCAAGTCCCTGGTCAGTGCCTATATGGACATGGATGCTTTCAGGGCAGGCGTAAATACGCTAAAGAACGGCAAAGCAACTCTCGACGATGGTGAAAGACAGTATCAGGAGGGTGAGCAACAGCTTGCTTCTGCCAGAGAACAGATAGGGGATTTCAGAAAACAGCTTGATCAGGGCTGGTATAGTCTTGAGCAGGGTGAAAAAGAGCTTGTCCAGAAGCAGGCAGAATTTGAAAAGAAGGAACCGGAGGCCAGAGCTCAGCTTGCTTCCAAGAAGGCGGAATTCGAGAAGCTCAAGGCAGATGGTGCTAAAGAAATAGCCGATGGCAAGGCTGCGTATTCCAAAAAGAGCAAAGAGGCAAACGACAAAATCGCTGAAGCAGAAGCAGAGTTTGAGGAAGGAAAACAAAAGTTTGAAAAAGAAAAGGCTGACGGCGAAGCCAAGTTAAGCGATGCTCGCAAGGAATACGATGAAGCTAAAAAGGATGCAGAAGATAAGCTTGCTGAGGTAAAAAAGGAGATTGATGAAGCGAAGATTGTAGACTGCAGATGGCTTGTGCAGACTATTAATGCCAGCCTTTATTTCATGACCTTCAAGGCTTATTGTGAAATTCTGTTCAAGGTATTTGCTGTTTTCACTCCCTTATTTGCCGGAGTTGTGATCGTCGTATGCTTTTTTACTATGCTCATTGTTATTGAAGAGCAGTCAAAAGAAATAGGAACCTGTAAAGCTCTCGGTATGTTCAAAAAAGAAGTAAGGTCAAAATATCTTCTATTTGGAATATCAGCTGCAGCACTGGGAGCAATTGCTGGTATATTCTGTGGCTATTACCTGGAGACCCTGGTTCTTAATGCAGTTAACGGCGTTTTCTGCTTTACGACAGGCCATGCTAATGTGATATTACCGGTGGTTGTAGTTCCGCTTGGCGCAGTGCTTTCGACCGGAATTGCTGTCTTTCTTTCAACTCATAATGTCCTGTCCTGCTCTGCTGTAGGACTCCTTAGCGGAGAGGAACCCAAAAAGAAAGCAAGAAGCAAAGCAGCAAAAAGCAGCAGAGGCAGAGTATACACAAGACTAATTGTAAATAACCTGCTTACCGATGTGGGCCGAGTAGTTGTTTCAATCTTGATAATACTGGCCTGCACTTTCCTTATTGGACTTACAATGACAATCAAGCTTTCACATTCCGGTGCTATTAATAGTCAGGCACATAATATCTGTGCTTATGATCTTGATATCACTCTTTCAGACTCCGCGACAGATGAGGAAAAAGCTGAATTCCTAAAGGAAATAAGTGGCTACGACAGCGTGTCACTCTATAAGTTCGGAGGAGTGCTTCAAAGTGATGTTAGCCAGACTGTGACACAGGTTTACTGCGTAGAGGATGATAGGTTCACAGAGTTTTATGTGTGCAGGGATCAGAAGGGCAATCCGGTCAAAATACCTGAGGATGGAGCGCTTACTACTTTTGAGATGGAGGATAAAAATGGTCTGAGTGACGGAAAGGTGGTCACAATCACCGGCGCTGATCTGAGAATGGGCGACGTGACAATAAACGGGCATTATCTGCTCCATGTCGGGAAAGCTGTGATCATGAGCTTTGATTACTTCAGAGAGGTGTATGGAACAGAGCCGGTTATAAATGACTATATGATAAAGCTCGGTGGAGAGGATATTGATGAAGTTACAGAGAGGTTCAAAAAGCTTTCAGGAGTGGCAAGGATTTCAAGAGCTGATGATGTTATCAAAGAAAAAGCATCTACAGCAGAATTATATACTGCCATAGTTTATGTTGTTATTACCTTTTCAATCCTTCTTTCATTCATGATACTTCTCAATCTTAGCAATATTCTTGTGAAGCATAGAATGAGAGAGCTGCTGACAATGCGGATAAACGGTTTCTCAAAGGCAGAAGTGGTGGGCTATCTTGTAAGGGAGGTCCTTATCACTGTCAGCTTTGGTGTGGTACTTGGTGTGGTTTCGGGAATTCCTTTTACCCTGATTATCTTAAGAAATGTAGAGGCAGATTCCTTTATGTTCCTTAGAAGGACATTTGCTCTTGCCTGGGTTGTGGCAGCAGGATCCAACATTCTTTTCTCGCTGGTCATCAATACTATTTCCTTCAGCAAAGTTGGAAAGATTCCACTTACTGATATAACAAAGTACTGATCATGTGACAAAACGCTCCTAAAACCATGAGAAGTAACAATTTATTAACTTTTTATAAAAAGCAAAATGACTATAGGTCAGGGGCGTAAAATCTGCTAGGATAGAAGATGATTTTTAGTGATGAGGGCGAGATTTTTTATGGGCCTGATGTCATTTTATCTAGGAGGAGAGAGTTATGAAAAAGAATTGTGTTTGTATGATTGCGGCTGCGGCTTTATGCCTTACAATTGCCGGCTGTGGAACAGAGTCTGTAGAGAACACAGGCTCTATTTTTGAGCCTTCACAGGCTGCTGGTGGGGGTAAAGTAGAAAATGAGAGTAGTGCAGGTAAGGAGCAGATAACAGCGACTAGTGAGAGTGAAGCAGGTAGTGAGCAGGTAGCAGCACCTGCTGAGGGTGAAGGCGGTAATAATCAGGCAGGAGCTACTGAGCAGAATGCAGCACCTTCTGAGGGAGGTGTAAGTATCTGCGACGAGACTTCTGAGCTTGATTACAACAGTGATTACGAGGAAGAGATAAAGGTTGCTGTCGAAAGAGCTGTGGCAAGTGCTACTTCTTTTGATGATGAATTTAATCAGATGGGACTTATCCAGGACCATATCACATCTCGCAGGAGCCAGGACCAGACTCAGGTTGAGATGAACATGGCTTCTTTTTATTACTACGAGGTATGGGATGCAGAGCTTAACAACCTCTGGGGCAGATTTTCTGAAACAGTCGATGCTGCCACTAAGGAAAAGGCACTGGAGCATCAGAGAACCTGGAACGCACTGAAGCAGGATGTTGCACTTGAGGTTCTCGGACCTCAGGATCAGGGCGGAAGCATTTATCCTTTACTCTACAATACTTTTATGGAGGAGAGCACAAAGGCTTCCTGCTACTACCTAGCAAAAGATCTTTCTGCTGCTAGTGGCCGTGGGTTTACAATTCCTCCAAAGCAGCCTGCGGGTGGCTACGTTGATACTCAGGGAACTGACAGTATCTACAGCTGTCTTTCAGTGGCAGAAGGCTGGGAATCCGGCTACGACGTTAAGGTTTCACTCTACAGACAGGGAGAGCTTGAGGGCAGTGCAGAAGAGTCCGCAGACACTCTGGAGTTTACCTCCTATGACGACAGCGTCAAAGGAGTGATCTACTACGGTTGGGATGGAGCTACCTTTGAGGTTACTGAGGTAAACGGAGATTCCATCGTGCAGGTAGGAGATACCTACCAGTTTCCTTTTGTTTTTTGATACCGTAATTAATGAGGGCCTTTCGATGTTTATTAGTGAATATGGAAATACTGAGGCAGAGATTGTGCTTATCCAGCCGGTATTTAAAGATAGTGAAAGCATGCTCGAAAAAGAGATAGAAATAATAAAGAAAGAAACAGGAAAGGACTTTCTTTTGGTGGCATTTACAGTGGACGACTGGAACAGGGAGCTTTCTCCCTGGAATGCCCCTCCGGTGTTTGGAAAAGAAGGCTTTGGCGACGGAGCGAAGGCTACTTTGGAGGAAATATTAAGCTACTGCAAGGACAGCTCTAAAGCTTATTTTCTTGGTGGATACTCGCTCGCCGGATTGTTCTCTCTCTGGGCTGTACATCAGACGGATGTTTTCAAGGGAGTTGCTGCTGTTTCACCTTCCATGTGGTTTCCAGGATTTGATAAGTACATGCAGGACAACAGGATTAAATGTGAAAGCGTGTACTTAAGCCTTGGGGACAAAGAGGAAAAGGCCAGAAATCCGGTGATGGCCACAGTCGGTGATAAGATCCGCTGGGCAGATGCTTTTTTGAAGGAACTGGGCGTATGCTGCACCCTTGAATGGAATGAAGGAAATCACTTTCGCGATGCGGACCTTAGGACTGCAAAAGGTTTTTCCTGGCTTCTGGGTAAAAAATAATTTCAGAAAAAAGTTGACAAATGGTCAGAAATAAGTTAAATTGATTTTGCACAATCTAATTATGACAAATGGGTAGACTATATTCAGAGAGGAGAAACGACATGACATACGCAGTAAGATATTACACAAAGACCGG
>JAEEGL010851980.1_pt1 | contig 17211 bp, 12 predicted proteins | sample 9134231 | NCBI WGS metagenome assembly JAEEGL01 (sample SAMN16246548, study PRJNA631951) | gut metagenome | biome: gut microbiome; feature: rumen; material: fiber-attached | host: Bos | place: Iran: Karaj | collected 2018-10
CTTTGGAGTTGATGCCAACAGGGATTTTATGAAGCGCAGATTCCCTCAGGAATCCTACGCTGTGATGAAGTATGAGCTTGTAATAGTTCTTACAACAACAGTAATCAACTACATACTTAATATAGGCGGAACATTCTCACGTCTTGTAATGTTCTATTTTATAGTTCTTGACTATCTTCTGACAGTACTGGTACGTCAGCTTCTTAGAAAGTGCCTTGCAGCTTATTGGAAGAATGCTGATACAGCTGTTAAGATACTGGTGCTTGCAGAAAAGGAACACCTTGAGAGAACTATAAGACATCTCCAGCATCACATAGATATCAACTATGCAATAGTTGGTGCAGTATGTCTTGATGCTGATATGAAGGGTGAAGTTATAAGAGGGGTCAATGTCATATCTGACAGGAAAGACCTTGTTAAGACAGTTACTACAATGCCTCTTGATGAAGTCTTCATCTATACTCCGGGAAGTTCACAGGATGCTCTTGCAGATGTTATCAATGCCTTCTCTGATATGGGCGTTACAGTTCACTACTGCGTAATGCTCCCAGGTATGCGAGGCAGGACATCAATCGGAATGCTGGGCGGATACTCAGTAGTAACCTATGCTAAGGGAACAGGCAGATATAGAGCCCTTATCATTAAGAGAATGGTAGATATACTTGGCGGCCTTGTAGGATCTATATTTACCATCATACTGACAGTGTTTGTAGGTATAGCTATTAAGATCGATTCTCCCGGACCTATCTTTTTCTCACAGGTGAGGATAGGAAGGAATGGAAGACGATTCAAGATATATAAGTTCAGATCGATGTATATCGATGCTGAAGAGAGAAAGAAGGAACTTGAATCTCAGAATGAGATGACAGGACTTATGTTCAAGATCAAGGATGATCCCAGAATCACTAAGGTTGGAGCTTTCATCCGTAAGACAAGTCTTGATGAGTTCCCGCAGTTCTTTAACATATTAAAGGGCGATATGAGCCTTGTTGGTACCAGACCACCAACAGAAAAAGAATTCGAGCAATACAATGAATATTACAGACGCCGTATATCTATGACACCCGGACTTACCGGAATGTGGCAGGTTAGCGGCAGAAGCGATATAGAAGATTTCGACGAGATCGTAAAACTTGACTTGCAGTATATAGACAACTGGTCACTGGGACTTGATATCCGTATACTCTTCAAGACCGTAAGCGTCGTATTCAGAGGAAGCGGAGCATCGTAAACATAGATTATGAATCTGGCAATTGACTGTTTTACACTGATCAAAGAGGATCAGTCAGAAAATGGAATATATGAGCTTATGAAGAAGCTGATAGCCTATCTTGGAGCAGAGAACCTTAGAAGGGACTGCGAGCATCATATCATGGTAATGGGCAATACCTATAACCAGAACGATTTTGATGCAGATGGCACAAGCTTCCTTCTAATGGATGGAGATCCTAAGGACAAGCTCTATACCTTCAAGTGGGAGAACTTTGTAGTGGCATCTATAGCACCAAAACTTGGATGCGACAGAGTCTTCTTCCCTTGTGGCAAGCTCCCTCTTCACTACAGAGGCGACAAAATGGCACTTCTGTATAGCGCAAGGCGCAATGGTCAGCTTCAGTCCTTGTCACCGGATACTGTTAGAAAGTATATATCCTCTGCAAGGAAAGCAGAGCATATAGTTGTTACGGAGAGCTCTCTTGAGAATATGCTGCTGAGCAAGGCTTCAGGCGTGGAGTCCAAGATATCTGTCATGCCGGATCTGGCTAATGTCAAGACTGATCCTATGGTTTATGGAAGATGGTGGACAGAGCTTTTTAAGTAAAAACATTAGATCATATAAAGAGGTATAGCATATGGTAAATGCTAATGAAGTAGACAATAGTGCCACTCTTAATATAGAAAAATCTATTAGTGATGAAAATAATGTAAACAGTGGAAACAAGCCTTTTACAGGGCTTGTTTCTGTTATTATACCGGTATTTAATGCCGGAGATGCGATAAGAGCCTGTGTAGAGTCAGTGACTAAGCAGACCTATAATAATGTTCAGTTAATACTTGTGGATGATGGTTCGACAGATGGAAGCAGCAGAATATGCGACGAATTGGCTGAAAGACTTAATGGACGGTATGCTGATCATAAGTCAAATGGACAATCTGGAGATAATTGGTCATATAGGCAATGTGAAGACTATCAGTTAAATGGACAAGTTGGTGAAGATCACTCATCGATTTCTGAAGCTGTGTTTGAAGATGACCAAAGAGAGAATAACAGAATATCGATCACAGTGATCCATACGGATAATAACGGCGTATCAGCTGCAAGGAATACCGGCCTGAAGGCTGCAGAAGGCGACTGGATCACTTTTATGGATGCAGATGATATTGTTAAGGACGATTATCTAGAAAAGCTTGTAAGCGCGGTTAACGCTTTTAAAGCTCCTATAAGCTCTAAAGACCCTGCAATCACTAATCATAAGGCTTATCCTCTTATGATGGTGACTATGACTGACAGGATAGTTCCTGACACCGATATGAGCGGATACTATTATATAGAGCATGGAGTACTTAATGAAGACTCTCATGTATGGGGCAAGCTTTATAACAAGAAAGAAGTCGATGCCTGTCTTGGAACAGACTGGTTCCCTGTAGGCTTGTCCATAGGAGAGGACATGCTCATGCTTCTTGAGATGGCAGCTAAGATGGAGAACAGGAAGGTATTTAGGTCCATAACTGCAGGAAGTTATGTATATACAGAGAATGAGCAGGGAGCGATGCTAAAACCTTATAAGCCGTCATATCTTGATCAGATAACCTGCTGGGATAGGGCGGAAGAGGTTCTAGAACCCTGCAAGGGACATATCAGTGATTATGTGTATGTAAGGCTTGCGCAGATTCAGATTATGGCAGCACTACTTGTAGCGGGCAAGATCGCAGTATCATCCAAAGATGATGACTATAGTGGAGCGATTAATCTAATAAAGAGGGCAATAAAACATGCCCTCAGAAGAAACGGTGCTTTTGCATCACTATCAGCAGGATACAAGATCAAGACAATTATCTTTAAGGCGTCGCCTAGTTTATACTTAAAGCTTTATGGAAGCTGGAAATCCTGAGCTGTAGCCTGATCTGTATTTAATTGGTTTTCTTATCATATACCATAAGTATTATCTGTATTGCTTTTAGTATAAAACTTGAAGGGTGCTTCATTCCGAAATAGATAATCTTGTTGGCTTTATTATTAACAGTTAGTTTGCTTCTGATTATCTTATCTCGCAGAGATTGCTCCTTGAGTGTTTTCCTTACAGTAGATACTGCTCCGGGATATCCTGCGCGCAGTTCATTTTTGATATAGACGAACATAAGTCTTAGGAACTCCATATCAGACTGCTCCTTGGCATTGGCAATATCTTTCTCTTCAAGAATCTTATAGCAGGTATCGCACAGGAGCATTATTTTATCACGCATATGATCGTCATTGGCATGAGCCATGGAACTGGCAATTGTCCTATAGTGATAATAGCATTTGTCTGATACATAGAGCCTCTTACAATCACATAGAGCCGGGATCATGATATTGACGTCTTCTCCAAATTTGATAGAGTTATTGCAATAGTGCAGGTTGCCGGTTATGAGTCTTCTTGATATTAGCTTCATGCAGCGTGATAAGATAACAGTTCTTTGTTCCTGTCCCAGAAGACGAAGCTTTATGTTATCCAGGTCTTCTCCAAAATGCTGTCCGGAAGCAACCACATGATGGACTTCCTTGCGTTCATTTTGTTTCTCGATGATATAACCAGAGCTTATGATCTCGCAGCTTCTAAATGCTTGGCTTGTATGAGAGATTAGCTCTTCAAATATTGCACTGTCTATCCAGTCATCGCTGTCTATAAAAGAAAGATAATCGGCTGTAGACGCGTTGACTCCAGCTATCCAGGCACTTTGAAGCCCGCCATTTTCCTTGTGGATGACACGGACCCTTGAATCGGATGATGCGAACTTATCGCATAACTGTGGGCTCTCACCATCTGTAGAACCATCGTCTACAAGAATTATCTCCATGGATTTATATCTGGAAGCTAATACGCTATTCACGCATTCCGGAAGATATGCAGCTGTATTATATACTGGAATTATAACGGCAATATCTGGATTATTATTCATTCATTATATCCTTATATACTTTAATTATACTTTCTTTCATTTTGATAATATCATAGTTATCTTTGGCATAAGAATAACCGGATCTGCCAAGAGTCTTACGAAGTGATGTGTTGTCAATGATCAAGCGGAGCGCATTGTATAATGCATCTGAATCCTTTGGGGGTACGAGGATGCCTGTAACATTATCTTTGATCATCTGATCGAGGCTGCCAACGTTGGTAGCTATAGTGGCACATCCGTGAGCCATGCCTTCTGCAACAGATAGAGGCATGCCCTCATAATAGGATGGAAGAACGAAGATAGGGCATCTGTCAAAAAGTGCTTCTTTATCTATACCGCTTATCCATCCACACACTGTAACATTTTTGGAAAGAGCATCAACGCGCTCTTTTATTTTTTCATCTTCAAAAAAACCTCCAAGATACAGCTGTACATCAGGATGATCATAAGATAATCTTTCTATAGCATCAAGAAGTTCATTGATTCCCTTATCAATACAGATTCGCCCAAGAAAAAGGATGTTGGGCTTATCATAATCTTTATTGTCAAGATCAATATCCGGAATAGGAATACCATTGCCTATAACGGTAATCTTATCTTCGCCTATGATTATATGCTTGAAGAACTCTTTAAAGTTAGGAGCTAGGACGATGAATGCATTACTCTTGTTAAAAAGAGATACCATCTTGTTATGGGCTCTGCCTTTGAGATCATGTCCGTAGAAACGTTTGATATCACCGCCATGTTGATGTATTACAAGCTTTTTGTGATGCCTTAGAGCGAGTTTGATAAAAAAAGATTTTCTATAATAACTGGCATCTGCAGATACATGTATATGGACGATATCATATCTTCCTATGCAACAGATGGCTTGAAAATATGCTTTTGCAGCCTGCAATAGCTTACGTGTCTTGGAGCCATCTACCATTGTACCTATATATTTGAGTTCAACGTCTTCATCTAAGCCTGCATTGTACAAGTTATTAACAACGCCTGATACTCCACCCTTTACACTTCTTGCAGGACCTAGCATCAGTACTTTAATCTTAGCCATAATTCTCCTTAAAGCTGGTATACTTCTTTTTGACCATCATTCTAATAGATTGTATAATTTAGAAGCGATATTGTAAAGAATATGGGTCATGGCACATCTTTGTGTGTTATATTATGACGAGAAGATTTTTGGAGATTTGTAGATAGTAATGAATAAAATAATTGTCAGATCGAAGATATCACCTAAAAACTCAGGTGCATATCTTATTTGCATGTTTACAGCGCTTGTCGTGATGTTGATATGTACCAGGTCATCGCCACTATATGCCTTTAATAATTGGGATGATTCCAACAGCTATTTTACTGTTGGTAAGTCGATATTTAAGGGACTTGTTCCGTATAGGGATCTATTTGATCAAAAGGGTATGATGTTATATGCATTGTATGGTATAGCATCGCTGATATCATACAAAACTTTTCTGGGAGTTTTTATAATCGAAACTATTGCAGCTATGCTTGCTTGCACAGCTATGTTCAAGATATATAGTCTTTACATGAGGCAGGAGATCAGCCTTGTACTTATGAGCATAACAGCTGCATTCATCTACTCTACCAGGTCTTTTTGGTGGGGCGGAAGCGCAGAAGAGATGATGATGCCTATGTTTATGTGGGGGCTTTATCTTAGCATGAGATATTTCAAGGAGGAGTATCCAAATCCTATATCTGCCAAGACATTGGTAATAGGCGGTGTTCTGGCAGGTTGCGTACTTAATATTAAGTTCAACTCTTTGGGCTTTTTCTTTGCATGGATGGTTATGATATTGGTAGCAGATCTTATGGTTAAGGATCTGCAGGTATCACACAAATTTAAAAAGTGTGTGATACACGGATGCATATTCCTTCTGGGAATGCTGATAGCAACTATCCCATGGATCGTCTACTTTGCGCTAAATGGGGCACTTTATGACTGGTTTCATGTGTACATATATCTGAATGTATTCGTATATAGCGAGAAGCTTCCGATGTTGCAGCGTATCTACAATATGTGCAAGATCATATATAACCATATGCTTTCTAATCCATATTGCGGGATCATGGCTTTTCTTGGCGGCGCAAGCTTCATAGTCATGAAGAGCAGATGGATAGAGAAGCTCAATGTTATCATGCTGGCTGGATTTACGGCACTTCTTATATTTATAGGAGGTGTTGAACTTCAGTACTATTCACTTCCTCTTTGGACATTTGCGGTACTTGGCGGCATTGCGATAGGGCGCGTTGCAGAATATCTGATCAATTATTCTATCTATAATAAGAGTAGTAGAAGTAATATAAACGTTGTTGATGATAACGAAGTTTCTTTTGATAAGTCTGATGAAAATAGTTTTAATGATAACGGTACGTTAGTAAAAAGAAAAGGATATGCGTTAAGGATAGTTAAAGGAATATGCGCAGTTATGTTGGCCTGTATCATTTCGTATACCACATCCATGAATACATTCTTCATGAAGTATCAAAGAGATGACATATGGATATATCATTTTACGGATATAATTGAGAATTCAGGTATAGATAATCCAACTCTCATTAATATGGGATGTTTTGATGCCGGATTATATACAACTTGCGGAATAGTTCCTACCTGCAGGTTCTTCCAAACACAGACTATTAAAATAAGTGATGTTGGTGAGGTTCAGAATGACTTCATAATAAATGGAAAAACCGATTTTGTGCTAGCGAGAGATTATATTCCCGATTATATAGATAATCATTATTCGCTATTAGAACAGGAATATTGGCAGCAAAGTGGGTATGATTGTGTTTTTTATCTTTATCAGAAAGACAAGTAATACCAGAATATTTAAGAGATTATTATAAAGAGTTATTTTGTTTTTGTGGAGATTTATAATGGAAAGACGTAAAAGGGCGTGTTATTTGGATTTATTGAGAATAATCGCTTGCTTCTTAGTAATACTTAATCACACGCCTGGATATATTGCGAGTTTTGAAGTGGATAGTTCCAAAACTGTCTTACTTCTTATATTTCATCTTTTAGTAGAAATGGTTGTAAAGATTGGCGTACCGATTTTTTATATGATTTCAGGAGCGCTTCTTTTAAAAAAAGACATATCTTATAAATCTTTATTAAAACGAGTATTGAAGATGTTTTTTATATTACTGATCTTCAGTATAATTGCTAACATAGTTGCAACAGGTCATTTTTATTATCCGGGATTTATTCGTAATTTTGCCTCAGCTACTGTTGAAGGTGCAGGACCATATTGGTATATTTACACTTATATCGGGATATTGCTTATTATTCCATTTATGAGATCAATAGCATTAAGACTTACTAAAACAGATGTTTATTATTTATTAGTGATCAGATTTTTGGTTACAGGTGTGATTGCCATCATTATCTTGGCACTCAATATTCTCAATAGTAGCAACATGTATGTGAGTGAACATTTTCAACCTGTATTTATTACAGTCGATTGTATTTTCTACACATTGATGGGATTTGGACTGGATTCACTCTGGGATATAAAAGCTTTTTCAAAAAGAAAAGGTATATATCTGATTTTGTTATTTGTTGGAACAGCTTTGGTTGAGGCGTGGCTTACATGGTTATCCGGAGTTGAAAAAGTTTTTACCGGTTTGGATTTTATAATGACAATTTCCATTTTTATGGGTATAAAAGCTATTTTGAATAAAAGAAAGCCTTCTGAAAGAATGAAAAAAGTAATTACATCTGTAGGAAGTCTGACTTTTGGGATTTACTTGTTAGATCCAATTATAGGAGTATATTTAAAACCATTGGTTCATGAGTTATATCCCCATATCCCATTCTATCTTGGAGTATCGATACTGTATAGTGTAATATCAATGGTGGTATGCGGATTGATAACATATTTATACAAAAGATGTACTAGAGGACTAATAAAATAACAAAATTATGCACGCTTTAGTAGGAGAATAATAATTAGTATGCTTATTATAAGAGTTGCAGGCGGACTTGGTAATCAGATGCAGCAATACGCCATGTATAGAAAACTTAAAAGTCTTGGCAAGGATGTTAAGCTTGACCTGTCATGGTTTGATGAAGAGAATCAGAAGAACCTTCTTGCGCCCAGAAAGTGTGAGCTTAAGTTCTTTGAAGGAATTGATTTCGAAGAGTGTAGTGATACGGAGAGAGCTTTTTTTACTAACAGAGGATTTGTTACTAAGGTAATTAATAAAGTGATTCCTTCTACTAAGAAGATCTTTGAAGAGACCAAGATGTATCATCCTGAGATCTATTCATTTAAGGACAAGTATCTTGAAGGGTATTTTCTTTGCAATAAGTATTATGATGATATACTTCCGTTTCTTGCTAATGAGATTGTATTCCCAAAACATTCTGACCCTGAGATGCAGAAGAGGAATGAAGAGTTGATAGAGCAAATGGATGGTTGGCATACAGCCAGTATCCACTTAAGGCGAGGCGATTATGTAACCCAGCCGGAGAATGAGGCATTGTATGGAGGCATAGCTACAGATGCTTACTATGATGCAGCTATAAGATATGTACTTGACAAGGATTATCAGACTCATTTCTATATATTCTCCAATGATCCGGAATATGCAAAAGAGCATTACAGCGATACATCCAGATATACTATCGTAACTGGCAATGATGGCGACAACAGCCTTCTTGATATGGAGCTTATGAGCCACTGCAGATACAATATCTGTGCCAATTCTACCTTCTCCTTCTGGGGGGCAAGGCTCAATAAGCGCTCTGACAAAGAGATAATCAGAACTTTCAAGATGAGGAACAATCAGGAAGTAAATTCCAGAGAGATGACTGATTACTGGAAAGACTGGATCCTTATTGATGAAAAAGGAAACAGAGTTTTCTAATCTATTACCGGAAAGCGTAGGAAGGACTATATGCAGATCTGTTCGATATACTTTTTAATATTTCTTGCAGCTGTAGCTGCAATTAATTACATACTACCTCAGAAACTGCGGCCATATTGGCTTTTGATAGCCAATTTTGCATTTTATGCAAGCTATAAGATATCGTATCTTGTTGTTATCATCGTCGGGATATTATTCTCTTATGCTGCAGGAAGACTTATAGACAGAAAACCCCAGAAGAGCAGGATGATTCTGGCTGTTTCTGTAATAATACTTGTAGCATCTTTTGCATATTTTAAGTATACAGGAATGATTGGCGCTACCATCAGGAATATACAGGAACTTGCTACAGGTGCATCTGACTTTAGATTAGAAAGCATCATTGTTCCGATAGGAATTTCTTATTATGTACTCCAGATGATTGGATACGTTGCGGATGTATATCATAAGAGAATAGGAGCGAATACAAGCCTTATAAGCTATGCTTTGTTTGTTTCATTTTTTCCTACGGTTGTATCAGGACCAATAGAGCGAGCAGGTAATATGATACCTCAGTACGAGAATATTCCCGGATTTGACGAGGACAATATTAGAGAAGGCCTTTTCAAGATTATCTGGGGATTTTTCCTTAAGATGATAGTAGCAGACAGGTTAGGAGTTCTGGTAAGCACAGTTAATGCTAATCCTGCGGCATACAGCGGTACAGTAGTATTTATAATTGTCTTAATGTACGCTCTCCAGATATACACGGATTTTGGAGGGTATTCTAATATAGCGATAGGAAGTGCCAGAATACTAGGAATCAAGGTTATGGATAACTTTAATTCTCCTTTCCTTGCAACAAGCGTCTCTGAGACCTGGCGCAGGTGGCATATATCGCTCTCAACCTGGTTCAGAGATTATGTGTATATACCACTTGGTGGTAACAGAAAAGGTAAGACCAGAAAGTATATAAATCTTCTTATAACCTTCGTTGCAAGTGGTATATGGCACGGAGCTGCATGGACTTATGCTGTATGGGGACTGATAAGCGGACTGTTTCAGGTTATAGGCATGATCCTTATGCCAATAAGGAATAAGATAGTTGAACTATTACATATAGATAGAGAAACCTTTTCACATAGACTTCTCAAGACTATAGCTACATTCTTTTTGTTTTCGTTTGCTACTATATTTTTTGGCAAGGAGACATTCTCACAAGCTATCCTTATTCTTAAGAATATGTGGAAACTAACGCCTTGGGTACTTACAGACGGGACATTCTACAGACTCGGGCTTGACAGGCCCAACTTCAACCTGATGCTTATAGGGCTTATGGTCATGGTGATAGCTGACATCATGAATTATAAAAGCTATAAGCTTCCTAAGATAGTGGCAGGGCAGAGTCTGTGGATCAGATGGTGTATATATATAGGAGCCCTTGTCCTTATAACGGTATGCGGAGTATGGGGACACGGATATGATGCAGCAAGCTTTATATATGTCCAGTTCTAATAGATAGAACAATTATTGTTAATTCATGAGGTTGAGCATGACTAAAAACGTAGTTGATAATACAAAAAATAATGATGGCAGCTATACTGGTAAAAATCGTATAAGTATATGGCTATTTATAGTAAAGGCAATAGCCCTTCTTGCTATAGCAGCAGTAGTAATGCAGGCTGTATTCAAGGTGGTTCAGAGGAAAGAGAGCTATGAGAAGTATGCAGACTTCTTCGATGTTGCAGATCAGATTGATGTTCTATATCTTGGATCATCGCATGTTATAAATGGAGTAAATCCTGTTCAGATATTCGAACAGTATGGCTACACCGGTTACAACATGGGAGGACACGGAAGTGTAATGCCGGCGACTTATTGGGAACTCATGATCGCGCTTCAGTACTGTGATCCCAAGGTTGTTTTTGTAGATACATATATGCTCGAGAAGAACTATCAGTATATCGACGTTATGGATGAGAATGCTACGGCTGATGATCTTAATACGTCTGTTGAGCAGCTCCATCTCAATATGGACTGCTGGCCGTATTCTTCTGTTAAGAAGGCTGCTATAGAAGATCTTATCTATGATAAGGAATTGCATCAGGATTTTCTGTTCGATTTTGAATTATATCATGAGAGATGGACAGAGCTTGATAAAAATGACTTCCTGCGCCTTAAGGGAACAGGTGATAGGAACCTGCTTATGGGCGGAGAGAAGAGGACTCTGGTTCACGGAACTTATACACTGGAAGAAAGAACAGAAGGCCTTCAGGAAGAGACTGTAAGCATGCAGTATCTTAGAAAGATCATAGAAGAGTGTCAGTCACGCGGGATAGTTGTAGTAACAATGCTCCTTCCGCTGGCACAGTTACAATCTCAGGATATGGCAGTAGCGGCTACGACCGAGCAGATATCTGCAGAGTATGGCATCCCATGTCTTAATATGATCCAGGATACAAGTATAGTTAATCTCTATACAGATCTTAATGATGCAGGACATCTTAATGTTGGCGGCATGAACAGAGTATCTTCTTACTTGGGTAAGTGGCTTAATGATAATGAAAGCGGTATACTTACTGATCACAGGGGTGATAGCGCTTATAGCAGATGGACAGACAGAGTAGTCCAAAGTCATGAAGCAGAAAGCTCTCTTGTGGAGGCATCTGATAATGCATATAGTGCATTATTAACTTTATATGATGAGACAACTTTTGATTATGTTGTCTATGTCAAGGGTAACTCATCGGCCTATACCAATGTGGCATTTCTGCAGCTTATAGAGGAACTGTCCGGAACTACAGAAGTTGAGACGGCAGCAGCTGTTGGCGGGCCTTATCTATTCATGCATGGAGTTGCAGACGGGATTGAGAATCTTGAGATATGCGGAGATCAGCAGCCGGCACCTTTTGGCTCTAAGCTGGGTAATATCACGTACTTAGGACTCCACGACTTTGCAGCTATATATGTTAATGATGATACTGAGAACAATCTCCTTGATATGAATGAACACTATAATGATGATGTGCAGATACTGCTTATCAACAAGGAGACGGGGGAGATATATAATCATTTGTGCTTTAGCTTATAATAAGCGATAGATTAATAGATATATATTTTTAGAGAGATTATATGGTAAATAAACAGGATGGCCGCGTTAAGAATACGGTCCGTAACATATTTTTTGGATATACAAGTACACTTATAACAGCTCTTCTGGGATTTATTGCCAGGAAGATCTTCATCATGCGCCTTGCAGAGTCTATGCTGGGCGTCAACAGTTTATATACAGGGATTCTGTCTGCTCTGTCACTTACAGAACTTGGAGTAGGTACAGCTCTTAACTTCAGCTTATATAAGCCTGTAGCAGAGGGCGATACCGAGACTATAAAGTCATACATGCGCCTATATAAGAAGGCATACAGGATCATAGCAGCTGTTGTAGCGATAATAGGTATAGCTCTTATACCATTATTACCGGTACTTACAAATAAGGGCGCTTCAGATATTTCAACAAGGGATCTTACGCTTTACTATCTGATATTCCTATTCAACTCAGCAACGTCTTATCTTGTATCGTACAAGTATAGTCTTGTTAATGCAGAGCAGAAGACCTATATACAGACCAATATCATCACTATAACCAAGATGGTGTCTGTGACATCACAGATAGTAGTGCTCCTTCTGACATCAAGCTTCTATGCATATCTACTTACTGATCTCTTCGTACAGCTCTTCCAGAAGATATTCGTAAGCAGGTACCTTAGTAAGAGATATCCATATCTTGAGGATAAAGAGGTAAGACCACTTACGACTGAGCAGGTAAGCGAAGTTAAGGACAAGACTGTATCTCTTATGTGGCTTAAGATAGGTGATACAGCCAGAACTCAGACAGATGCTATCGTAATATCAGCATTTATCAATGTCATATATACAGGTGTTGTCGATAACTTCAATATGGTCATTAACACTGTATCAAGCTTCGTTAATACCATATTCAATGCGGCGCTTCCGGGGTTTGGCAACCTTATAGCAACGGAGTCAAGGCAGAAGCAGTATGATATGTTCAAGGTATACAGATTTGCAGCTCAGTGGCTGTATGGCTTCTCTGCAGTTGGATTCTATATACTCCTTTCTCCTCTTATCGTTCTGATATATGGTCAGAAGTGGGCACTGGGACAGGGCATCATACTTCTTATCATCATCGAGTATTATCTTAAGGGGGAAAGAACGGTAGTCAATAATTTCAAGACGGCAGCAGGCAAGTTCGAGCAGGACAAGTATCTTGCAACCACTCAGGGCGCAGTTAACCTTGTGATATCAATAGTACTTGCTATCAAGATAGGTCTTATCGGTGTATATGTGGGAACTGTGGTATCAGGCCTTATCGCTAACTTTGTAAGACCTTATATCATCTACAGAGACTGTTTTAACCAGGAAGTTAAGAAGTACTACATAGATTCTTTCAAGTATCATATAGTTATGCTGGGAACTACTCTGCTATGTATATGGCTTGCAACCTTCACACTTCCTAAGATCAACTGGATATATTTCATACTTACAGGGCTTATGATAACTGTTGTTTATAACGTGATATTCCTTGCTTTCTTTGGACGAGGTGCGGAATATAAGTATCTTGAAGGGATTATAAAGTCCCGTATAAGAAGATGATCATATGCCGGAATTCTATATTGACTTCGTGGGATGTGTGAACGAAGCCCACTAAGTTACTCTGTCAGTATTATGCAAAAGATGGTAGAATAAAATGAATATGCTTTTGCAAGACTAAGATGGTGATTGCTGAATAAGGCTAGATAGCATATTATACGCTTTTAATTACAGAATATAAGAAAGGCTTATCATAATTCATATGGAGAAATCGAATCTTAAACTAAAAATACCGGGCATTATTTTGTTTGCGATACTTACTATCAATGTACTGATAGCCCTTTTTGGAGTATTGTCTGTAACATTTGTTAATTCTACAGACGAAGCCTGCTATGGTATTAATGCGTATGAGATGCTCAAAAATGGAAATATATGGGTCAATACCCTCAAATATAAAACTGATTATTATAATTCCAAGCCGCCTCTTATGTTGTGGCTTATACTAATTGGTTACAAAATCTATGGATGCAATGCTATGGGACTTCGAATAGCATCAGCTGTTTGTGGACTTTTCTTGTTTTTCATAGGAAGCTATTTTGTATATCGTAAGAAGGATGGAGTATCAGCACTTTTGTTTGCTGCATTCCTTCCTGCATGTACGCTTTTATTCAACTATCATATGATGCGTTCTGGTGATACAGATTCTCTGTATGGTCTATGTTTTATTCTGGCCATGATAGGTCTTATTAATGCAAGTCAGAACCCTATGTGGCTGGTATTGTATGGATTGTCTTTTGGACTTGGCTTTATGACCAAATCAACGCATGCAGCACTTATCATTATTATAGGGATTTTATGCATACCATTTCTTGTTAGATATGGTGCTAAGATCAGACATATAGTATTTTCTGCACTTGCTGCGGTTTTGGTAATACTCCCTTGGTTTATCGCAAGAGTGGGATATGATGGACTTGATTTTATCAAAGTTATGGTATTTGGTGAGACTATAGCTAATGCTACAACATCTTCCCAAAATGCGGACTTTAAGGAATATTTTAGTTATATAGTTCAGTTTGCAAGAGAACCTATATGTGACATTTCATTTGCTATAATAATTATAGCAGTAGTTGTTAGATTCATAAGCGGGGCAGGAAGAGATGATGGCAAGGGCAGGATTGTCTCATTCATTAAAGAGATAATAGATTACAGAAGATATGTCCTTATTGTATGGTTCATAGTAGTCGTAGGTGCATTTAGCGCTGTCAAAGCGCGTCTTGAGTGGTATATCTATGTATCCTATATCCCACTTGTGATGATGGCAGCAGAATGCGGAGCATACCTTGTTAAGACTATATATAGACGTAAGAAGACAGTGCTGGCAGTAATGCTGTTTATGTTAATGATATCAGCAGCACTTGCTATATCTGTAGTCAATACAAGCAAGTACCCATGGAATGGTACAGGAGGCAATCCTAAAGTTAATCTGGGCAATGACCTTGAAGTGTTAAGAGATAATGCTGAGATCGCTACAAGCGGCAGGACGGCTTATATAGAGACTCCCTATAACGACTACAAACCGCAAAACTGCTGGGAACTTGACTGCGTATTCTACTTAGAGGCCATAACTGATATGAAGTGTATGGACGGTGGTGCGCCTGAGTTTCTGGCTACAGATGATATGGATGCAGTACTTATTATTGATAAGTCACTATGGGATCAGTATTCTGATGTTCTGACAGGATATGTCATATTGCAGGACAATAATTATCTAATCTTCAGCAAACATAAATATGGAGAGTGATCAGTCAATGCAGATAAAATCAAGCTTAAAGAGAATATATAGAAGGCATACATTATTACTGGATTACGTAGTACTGACCTTGTCCTTTACACTGGCCCTTGTATCCAGGTATATAGTGTTATCCAAGCTTTATCAGAAGGCAGTTGTTATATCGACAATATATATAACGATCTTTTTGATGCTTATAGCATTCCTTACACTTATTACATATGCCGGCAAGGATATGTTTACAGTTGTTCCTAAGCAGACCAAGGCAGAAGTGATCTTCGATGTAATAAGGATTCAGCTGATGATGCTCTTTGGCATAGTGATATACCTGTTCGTAGCACGCTGGAGTAGCTATGTATCAAGAACTGTACTGGGGTTATTCTTTGTGATCAATACAGCTGTAGATTGCATAGCAAGGCTGTGGTACAGGAAACGGGTCCTTGATAGATTATCAAGCGATATAGAAGGTAAGATATACTTGATGGTAACTGATAAGATCAGTAGTGCCTTTGCACCTCGTCAGTTACAGCTCTCTCACCCTGATATGACTCTGGATGTGATAACAATAGATGAAGATTTCTCTACTATAGAGGAAGATGCATATGTTAAAGCTTATATATACCTCCCAGGCTGTACACAGAACGAGATATTTGAAATAGTAAATATCCTGGAAGATAAAGGAATAGCATCAGATGTCATATTGACAGCTCTTGGCGATAGACCTGAGAAGAGGAATCTCTCAGATGATGGCGAATTCAGAGTCCTTAACTATACTGCGATGCAGAAAAAGGGTAATGTCCTTGGGGTTAACTATACTATATCGACTATATCTGAAGCCGTATTCTATGTCAGGCACCATATAGATAAGTTAAAAGGGCAGTATCTATGCTTCTCCAATGTTCATACAACAGTTATGGCTCATGACAGAGCGGATGTGCTGGAAGCAGAGAACAGCTCAGCATTTACTTTTTCAGATGGTGCGCCGGTTGCAAGAGCCTTAAGACATCAGGAAGAGAGCGATGCTGTACGAATGGCAGGACCTGACTTTGTAAAGGAGATGCTCATATCTTCAATGGATGGAAAGACCAGCCACTATTTCTATGGTTCATCTGAAAAGACACTTGCTGCTCTTAAACAAAATATAGAAAAAACTTATCCCGGGGTAGTAGTAAAAGGCTACTACTCGCCTCCATTTAGAGAACTATCACCTGAAGAAGATCAGCAGATAATCGATATGATCAATGCAGCAGATGCTGATATCATCTGGGTAGGACTCGGAGCTCCAAGACAGGAGAAATGGATGCTGGCTCATAAAGGTAAGTTCAGAGGAGTAATGGCAGGAGTAGGAGCTGCGTTTGACTTCCACGCCGGAACTATCAAAAGAGCTCCTAAGTGGATGCAGATGATGTCCCTTGAGTGGCTGTATAGACTCATGCAGGATCCGGTGAGACTTTTTAAAAGGTACTTTGTGACTAATATAAGATTTCTATGGCTGCTTCTTGTAGACAACAAAGCATAAAGAAAATAAGATTTCAAGTTATAGTCTAAGTGTGCTAGAATATTTATCGAGATCATATAAGCCATCGAAGTAGCAGTACCCGATGGCTTTTGATGTGTATGAATAAAACTTATAAGAAAACGGATAATGAGACAAAATATACCCAATACATCAAGAAAAAACAATAAATATATATACAGATTCCTATGCGAAGTATTCCTGACTATGATCGCCACAGGGATATTCTATGTCAACTGGTATGAGTTCGCCAGTATTAACAACCAGA
>JAEEGL014725597.1_pt1 | contig 17211 bp, 11 predicted proteins | sample 9134231 | NCBI WGS metagenome assembly JAEEGL01 (sample SAMN16246548, study PRJNA631951) | gut metagenome | biome: gut microbiome; feature: rumen; material: fiber-attached | host: Bos | place: Iran: Karaj | collected 2018-10
AGGCAATAACGAAGAGGGCACCCAGATAGACTGCGTAAGCCTCCATCTGTGCACCCGGAATAAAGAGGAAGGCACCAGCGGCAAAGAGCAGTAGCCCGAAGACCACCCCCCGGCGATATCCGTATCGGTTGATGAACATTCCTGCGGGAATCGCCATCATAAAATAGGCCAGATAGGTGCTGACCTGAATCAGTGCACTCTGCGTGATGGAGATGTCCAGCGTGTTCTGGCAATGCTTGTTGAGAACATCCAGCATGGCCCGGGCAAATCCCCACAGGAAGAATAGCGCCGTGACGAGGACGAAGGGGACGATGTATTCCCTGTTTGTCAGGGATGCCTTGTTTGTCGATTTAGCCATTTTTTTTTGCATTATGCAGCCGTTACCTTGGTCAAGCTTAGTTCCTCTTTTCCTCCCCTTCAAACAGTTTTTCGAGGAAGTCGGAGAGCTCCTTGCCACGCAATTTCTCGCTGATGATGCGTCCGTGATTGTCGAGAATGAATGTGTGTGGGATGTACTGAACGTGATACTCGCTGATGGCTTGTCGATTGGCATCGAGATAATTTGTCCAAGGAAGGGATTCCTCATAGAGACATTCGAGCCAATCGGATTCGTTGTTGTCGGCACTAATGCCGATAATTTCAAGTCCTTGCGGATGGTAGCGCTCGTAAAGACGTTTCATATTTGGGACTTCTTTACGGCAAGGTCCACACCAGCTTGCCCAGAAGTCAATGATGATATAGCGCGCCTTGCTGAATGAAGAGGCGATATCGAGCCTGCGTGACATTCCGGCGGTATCGGTCACAAGTACTGCGGGAGCCTTGCGATTCACAAGTGTGGTCGGATTCACCTCTTCCTGAACCTCGTGCCCATAGAAACTGTTGCGTGCCTCGTCGCTCATCTGGTTGTATATCGGACGATAGGACTCGTCGAGCCGACCAGCCAGACGGAGCAGCAGCAGGGGAGCCATGAAGTTGTCACGATGAGCAAGTACGGCCTCGCGAAGGAGATTCTGGCGGTCCTCATAGGATTGTATGACACGAGTCACATAGCTCTCTCCATGCAATGTCTGGTACATTTGAGCAATGGCTTGCTCGTCATTGTTTTCCTTGGCTTGCTGGATGAGCTTTCGCACATCACGATATTCGTTGTAGAGGCTTGCGTCAATACTATCGAAACGGGCGTTGAGCGTGCGGAGCGCATCGGTATAGGCCGACTGGTAGCGTGCGCCATCAATTTTTATTGATTGGAATTGGACTTCACGCTGCCTGTCGGTCTTTTTCTTCTTTACGCTTCCTGTGACGTTAATCTCCTCGCCAGGCGCTGCCATAATGTCATAGCCGCCGAGGTTGCCCTTCAATCCAAGCACAATGAGGCGTGGCTCGTCAAGCTCGACATTAAATGCCATCTGCTTCTGTGCACCCTGTTGCATGATGAGAGGAAGCGTGGTCTTGTTGGTGGCTCCCCATTGAAGGATAACAGTATCGGTGCGCTCAAGCCCCTTCAGGGCGAGACGAACGACAGCTTTCTCCTTTGCCAATGACGGCTGGAGGGAAAGGCAAGCTGCGATGAACAGAAGACTAACGAAACGCATGGTCAGAGAATCTATGTTCAATGGTTTTAACTATTCATGCTCATCAGGAACTCCTCGTTGTTCTGCGTGGTCTCCAATCGGCTCTTCACTTCGTTCATTGCTTCGATGGGGTTCATGTCACTGAGGAACTTGCGGAGAATCCAGGTGCGGTCGAGCGTCATGCTATCCTGGAGCAGGTCGTCGCGTCGTGTGCTGCTGGCTACGAGATTCACAGCGGGGAATATGCGCTTGTTGCTCAATACGCGGTCGAGCTGAAGCTCCATGTTACCCGTACCCTTGAATTCCTCGAAGATGACTTCGTCCATCTTGCTGCCTGTATCGATAAGGGCAGTGGCAATGATGGTGAGGCTGCCTCCGTTTTCAATGTTACGTGCGGCACCGAAGAAACGTTTGGGCTTATGGAGCGCGTTGGCATCAACACCACCCGAGAGCACCTTTCCGCTGGCGGGCGAAACAGTATTGTATGCACGCGCCAAACGCGTAATAGAGTCGAGGAAGATGACTACATCGTGACCGCATTCCACCATACGCTTTGCTTTCTCCAACACGATGCCGGCAATCTTTACGTGACGTTCGGCAGGTTCATCGAATGTGCTGGCAATCACTTCGGCCTTCACGGTACGCGCCATATCGGTAACCTCCTCGGGGCGTTCGTCAATGAGAAGCATCATCAAATATGCCTCGGGATGATTGGCTGCGATGGCATTGGCAATGTCCTTCATAAGCAAAGTTTTACCCGTCTTCGGCTGTGCCACAATCAGAGCGCGTTGTCCTTTGCCGATGGGAGCAAAGAGATCCACAACACGTACCGATATCGAGTCGCCTTCGCCTTTGCAGAGCCTAAACTTCTCGTCGGGGAATAGGGGAGTAAGGTTCTCGAAGGGGCTGCGGTCGCGAATTGTGGCAGGTGAGCATCCGTTGATGGACGTAGCCTTGATGAGCGGGAAGAATTTCTCGTTGTCGCGCGGAGGGCGCACCGGGCCTTCCACCACATCACCTGTCTTCAGGCCATATTGGCGAACAATCTGTGCGCTGACATAAATGTCGTCGGGACTACTCAGATAATTATAGTCGCTGCTCCGCAGGAAGCCGTAGCCCTCGTTTGTGAGTTCGAGTACACCTTCGCCGCGAATGTTCTCACCGAAGTCGAAGCGCGGTTCTTCCTCGACCTTCACAGCGGGAACTGGCTGTTCGATGACTTCCTCAACAGGCACATCCTCGCGCGGCATCTGCTGATGGGTGCCAAAGGCGGAAATCGGAGTGAAGGCATTCTTCTCCACCTCAAGAGACTGTTCCTCTTCGGAGGGGATGTCTTGAATGATGATGAAGTTCTCTCCTTCGTTCAGGAAGGCTGCCTCCTCTTCCGTGATGCCCTCCATCGGCGTTTCCTCTTCAGGCTCCTGAGGCAGGAATTTTTCAAACTCCATTTGAACGGGCAATGCCTCTGTCTCGGGAATCTTGCCTTCTGCAATTGTCTCACCGATTCTCTTGCGACGCTTCTTCACGGGTACCTCCTCGGATTCGGCTTTGACTTCGCTTTCTGTTGGAGTTTCTTTTTCTTCAGCTTCGGCTAAAGCCGCGGCTTCTTTCTCAGCCTTCGACTTACGCCCACGCTTTTTGGGCGCCGGCTTCTCGTCAGCCTGGGGAGTAGCTTCTGCATCTGGGAGCACAGCAGGAGTTTCATCCTTTGCTTCGTTTTCTGTCTCAGTGGTATTCTCTGCCGCTGCCAATGCCGCCGCCTCTTTCTCGGCCTTCGATTTGCGACCACGTTTCTTGGGCGCAGGTTTCTCGGGAGCCTCAATGGAGGTGCGATCCGCTTCGGCATCTATGATACTATATATTAGTTTCATCTTGTCATCTGATTTTGCAGCATTGAGCTGCTCAGCCATAGCATTCAGTTCTTCCATGCTCATAGCTTCCAATTCACTTTTGTGCATAGCTTTTATAGCGTATAATAAATAAAGTTAATGTTTCGGGGATGTAAAATTGGCCTTTGCGCAGGCCGATGTGTCTGTAAACACAATGCAAAGGTACGCTAATTCTCCATTTCCACCAAATATTCGGCCACAAAACTCCTGCATTAAGATATTTTTTCCTATTTTTGCATAAAAATAAAGCATGGTTCCATATCTACAGGTACAAAACTTGACGCGTCACGTCGGTGACCGCACCCTCTTCCGTGACCTCTCGTTTGGCATTGCTCAGGGACAGAAAGTGGGTCTCATTGCCAAGAACGGTACGGGAAAAAGCACACTGCTGAACATCCTTGCGGGCAAGGATACAGCCGACGAAGGGCAGGTGGTCTTTCACCGTTCGCTACGTGTCGGTTATCTGGAACAAACACCACACTATCCTTCCGACCTGACTGTGATTGAAGCTTGCTTCTGGCACGGTAATGAAACCACCAATCTGATTCGCGAGTACGAGCAATGTATGGCGACGCCGGGCAATCCGCGCCTACAGGAGATTCTCGACCGCATGGATCATCAGAAGGCGTGGGATTACGAAACGCGCAGCAAGGCTATTCTGAGCAAACTCTCTATATCTGAGTTTGACAAACCGCTCAGTCAGTTATCTGGCGGGCAATTGAAGCGTGTGGCGCTGGCAAATGTACTTATTACGGAACCCGATCTTCTCTTCCTCGACGAGCCCACCAATCATCTCGACCTGACAATGATTGAATGGCTCGAGAATTATCTTCGTCGCGGCAACACCACACTGCTGATGGTCACTCACGACCGCTACTTCCTGGATCGCGTATGCAACTCGATCATGGAGCTGGACGAGGAATCCATCTATACGTATCGCGGCAACTATGCCTACTTCCTTGAGAAACGCGAAGAGCGCCTTAATGCGGAGCGTAGCGAAATATCGCGTGCCAACAATCTTTACCGCACCGAACTCGAATGGATGCGTCGGATGCCGCAAGCGCGAGGACACAAGGCACGCTATCGCGAGGAGGCTTTCTATGAACTGGAGCTGCAAGCCAAGCGACGCATCGAAGAAGAGCAGGTGCGCTTGGAGATGAAATCCGCATACATCGGCAGCAAAATCTTTGAGGCCCAGTATGTCTCGAAGTCTTTCCCCATTGGTCCTGCTGACGCCCCCACAGGCAGACACATTATCCTGAAGGACTTTTACTACAACTTCTCGCGCTTCGAGAAGATGGGTATCGTGGGCGACAACGGGACGGGCAAAAGTACGTTTGTCAAGATGCTTTTGGGTGAAGTGCTCCCCGACAGCGGACGCTTCGTAGTTGGTGAGACGGTACGCTTCGGATACTTCTCGCAGGACGGCATCCAGTTCGATGAACAGATGAAGGTCATCGATGCGGTGCGCCGAGTGGCAGAATATGTTGATTTGGGTGGTGGTCGCCATTTGAGCGCCATGCAGTTCCTGCAGCATTTTATGTTCTCGCCTCTCCAGCAGCAGAACTATATCTATAAACTCTCCGGCGGAGAAAAGCGGCGGCTCTACCTTTGCACGGTGTTGATGCAAAACCCGAACTTCCTTGTGCTCGACGAACCCACCAACGACCTTGACATCGTCACACTACAGATACTGGAGCAATACTTACAGGACTTTCACGGATGCGTCATCGTTGTCAGCCACGACCGCTACTTCATGGATCGTGTGGTGGATCATCTGCTTGTCTTTCGTGGCGACGGCATGGTGAAAGATTTTCCTGGCAACTATTCGCAATTCCGCGAATGGGAAACACTTGAGGAAAGGAAGCCCTCTGAAGCTAAGCCCAAACAGTCAGCTCCGCAGACGGAGCGTCACGCTGTGCATAACGATGCTGCCAACCGTCCCCGACGGATGACTTTCAAGGAGCGACGCGAATTTGAACAGCTCGAGAGCGACATCGCCCGCTTAGAAGAAGAGAAGCGCGAAATTGAGACAGCTCTCAGTTCCGGGCAAATCTCTGTGCAGGAAATCACGGAGAAGAGCAAACGTCTCCCGCAACTTAACGAAGAACTTGACGAAAAGTCGATGCGCTGGCTGGAGCTGAGTGAATTAGCTTAAGTAAGCACGATAAAAAGCGAGAGGCTGCGTTTCTATTTCTCGCAGCCTCCCGACGTGTTGGTTTACCGTTACTTCAACGAATCTCGATTTCTTCTTTTAAGTCGATTTCCTGTCCTTCGCGGTCGAAAAACTGATATTGCAGGAAGGCCAACTTTTGGCTTGGGATTACGCGTACGCCGAAACCGTACTTCAGTTGCCAACGCCGCTTGATTGACAAGAATCCCTGATTCAAATAGGCATAGACGTATGGGTGCACATAAAGTGTGAACTGCCGTATGCCAAGCTTGTGTACGAGGAGCTTTATCTTCCCATCGAGCATTTTGTCGAAGAGGAAGCTGCTCTTGATTGTGCCCGTACCGTGACAAGTGGGGCAAGATTCCTCGACTTGCACGTCCTGCACGGGGCGTACGCGCTGTCGTGTAATCTGCATGAGGCCGAACTTTGAGAGCGGCAGAATGTTGTGCCGAGCGCGGTCACGCTTCATGTTCTCGCACATGTGGTCATAGAGTGCCTGACGGTCCTCGGGAAGTTTCATGTCGATAAAGTCCACGACGATGATTCCTCCCATATCGCGCAGTCGCAGCTGGCGTGCGAGTTCGTCGGCAGCTCCTAAATTCACTTCCAGTGCATTAGCTTCCTGTCCGTCGGCATTGCGATTGCGGTTTCCGCTGTTTACATCAACAACGTGGAGCGCTTCCGTGTGTTCGATAATCAGGTAAGCGCCGTGCTTGTACGAGACGGTGCGTCCGAACTCCGCTTTTATCTGGCGTGTGACGTCGAAGTTGTCGAAGATGGGCAACTTGCCCGTGTAGAGCTTGACAACTTCTGCGCGTTCGGGTGCAATCAGGGTGACGTAATCCTTGACTTCCTTGAACACCTCTTCCTTATTCACATAGATGTTCTCGTAGCTTGTGTTGAAGAGGTCGCGCAGAAGGCCCACGGTGCGGCTCGTCTCTTCATAGACAAGTGCGGGCATATCCTTCGCTTTCTGGGCGCGACGCATCGTTTCCTCCCATCGTCCGTAAAGCACCTTCATTTCCTGATCGAGCTCGGCGACACGTTTCCCTTCAGCAACCGTGCGTACGATGATGCCGCAGTTCTTCGGTTTGATGCTTTGGATAATCTGTTTCAGTCGCGTGCGTTCCTCGGCTTTCTTAATCTTCGACGAGACCGAGATATTGTTGTCGAAGGGCATTAACACGAGGTATCGTCCCGGGAACGAAATCTCGCAAGTCAGTCGCGGGCCTTTCGTGTTGATGGGTTCTTTGATAATCTGTACAAGCACCTCCTGTCCCTGTTTCAGCGTGTTCTGTATGCTGCCGTCCTTGGGAAGGTCGGGTTGATTGGTGGCCTTGGTAAATGGATACAGGTTCTGCTTGTCGCTGAGCACCTGCTTCAGATACTTGGCGTACGCATTATACTGTACGCCCAAATCGAGATAGTGAAGAAAGGCAGCGCGTTCATGTCCGACGTTTACGAAACATGCATTCAGCCCGGGCATCAACTTGTGCACCTTGGCCAAATAGATGTTCCCCACAGAATACGATTCTGCCTGTCCCTCTTCCTGGTATTCCACCAGACGTTTGTCTTCCGTCAGAGCGATGGCGATTTTCTGTGGCTGAACATCAATGAAGACTTCGCTTGTCATAATCTGTCTTTCTTCTTAATACAAAAAGACTCGGTGGCTTCCATAAGGCTTGTCACCGAGCAGTTCCCCTGAGAAGTGTTCTTTCTGTTACTTGCTCTTATGTCTGTTCTTTCTCAGTCTCTTCTTACGCTTGTGTGTGGACATCTTGTGTCTTTTATGCTTCTTTCCGTTTGGCATAATGTGATGTTATTTATGGGTTAAACTTATTATGATTCGCCTTTCGAACCGCAAAATTATATCTTTTCCGCGAGATGTGAAAGTATTTGCCACTTTTTTTAATTAAAAATGACTCAGGAAGGGCAAATCTTCGTCATTTTCCGAGATAATTTCGTAAGTTTGCATGTGTTTTGACGTCCACAACAGCATGATGCACGATTTTACGTACACATTATTAATATGGTTCGCGCGCGAGGGAAGAGAGCTTCCTTGGCGTCAGACACGCGACCCCTACCTTATCTGGGTTTCGGAGGTTGTGTTGCAGCAAACGCAAGTGAAGCTAGGCATCGACTACTACCGCCGTTTTGTGACGCAATTCCCGACTTATTTGGCGTTGGCGCATGCTGAGGAGGACGAAGTGCTGCGCCTTTGGCAAGGGTTAGGATACTACAGTCGCGCACGCAACATGCTGGCAGCAGCCCGACAGATTGAGGTGATGGGCGGTTTTCCTCGCGAATACGCACAGATTCGTACACTTCGCGGCGTGGGTGACTACATCGCGGCAGCTGTGGCGAGTTTCGCGTTTGATGCGCCTTATGCAGTCGTTGATGGCAATGTCTATCGGGTGCTTGCCCGCGTCTTTGGAATTGATACGCCCATCGACACCTCGCGCGGACAGAAAGAGTTCCGCATGTTGGCTCAGGAATTGCTTCCGCCTCAGGAGGCAGCCAACTACAATCAGGCCATTATGGACTTTGGCGCTCTGCAATGTACGCCTCATTCGCCTGATTGTGCTGCCTGCCCGATGGCTGAGATTTGCGTTGCCTGTGCCGAGAACAGAGTGGGGGAGTTGCCTGTGAAACAGCGACGAACGCACGTGCACGATCGCTATTTCACCTATCTCTACCTGCGGCGTCAGGATACTCATGTCTTGCTTCAGCGGCGAGGCGGCGGCGACATTTGGGAAGGCCTCTACCAGTTTCCGCTCATCGAAAGCGAGGCGCCGTTGTCTTCTGTCGAAGTCGCTCGGCGTTTCCCCAAAGGGCGCCTTACCTGTGTGGCTTCGGAACTCAAGCATCTGCTCAGTCATCAGCGCCTGCATGCAGCTTGCTATGTGGTGGAGTTGGCTTCTGAGAATGAAGTCTCTGCGGCGGGGCAATGGGTTGCAGAAGCCGCACTTGACGATTACGCAATGCCGCGACTCCTCGAACGAATGTTGGAGAAAATCAGGACAATGTTTGCCACAGACGCGAAAAAAACGAAACTCTGACTTATGGGCGAAGTTACTTCCGCTCGATAGCATAAACGAAAAACTTTGTCTTTCATTTTGTGCTTTCCTTGCTTATTCGTAACTTTGCACCCCGTAACCCGACGTCTCGCACGCAGCCTTTCGTCGGAGGACAGCACATGAACAAAAGGAGGTAAGACTATGAATAAGGTAATGTTAATAGGTAATGTCGGGCAAGACCCCGAGATACGCTATGTGGATTCTGGCGTTTGCGTTGCCAGCGTGCGTCTCGCGACCACCGAGCGCGGCTATCGCCTGAAGAACGGCACAGAAGTGCCCGACCAAACCGAATGGCACAATGTGGTGCTATGGCGCCAGTTGGCCGAAACCGTCGAGAAGTATGTGCACAAAGGCGACAAACTCTACATCGAAGGCAAGATTCACACACGCAGTTATGACGACCGCAATGGCGTGAAGCGCTACACCACCGAGGTGTGGGCCGATGCACTTGAGTTGCTATCGCCCAAGCCTGCGGCACAAACTCCTGCCGAGTAAACCCCGACTGAAAACGCATCGCAGTGGATTTCGCATCATTCTTTTCCAGCATCGGAGACATCTTTTCCAGCGTAGTCGTGCAGGCTCCCGGTGTCGGCGCCATATTCGCCCTTGTGCTGGCGCTCGTGCTGCTCTTTTTCTCGGGATTCGTCTCGGGCAGCGAAATCGCGTTCTTCAGCCTCGGCCCTTCCGACCTTGTGGAAATCGAGGAACGGAAGCGCTCGGCCGATGAGCACATCATAGCTTTGCGCGAGGACAGCGAACGCTTGCTGGCCACCATTCTCATCTGCAACAACCTGGTGAATGTGGCCATCATCATGCTGCTGAATTACTTCTTCTTGCAAACCATCCAGTTCGGCGAAGCCGTATGGCTCGAGTTCCTGTGCCTCACGGTTGTGCTCACGTTCCTCCTGCTACTCTTTGGCGAAGTAGTTCCCAAGATTTACGGCACCCAGCGCACGCTGGCGTTCTGCCGTTTTGCTGCGCCGACGCTCACCGTACTCGGGAAAATCCTGGCTCCGTTCAGCAATATCCTGATTCGCAGCAAAGTGGTGACCGAGCGATTTGTGCACTCCGAGCCGCAAAGCCTCACCGTTGATGACCTTGAGAAGGCAATGGAACTCACCGACCAGAAGGACATCGCGCAGGAGAGCAGCATGCTTGAAGGCATCATCCGCTTCGGTGGGGAAATGGCACGCGAAGTGATGACGAGCCGCATGGATATCGTGGATCTCGACATCCGTACGCCCTTCCCGGAGGTGCTCAAGTGTATCGTCGAGAACAACTACAGCCGCATCCCCGTATATCAAGGTTCGCAGGACAATATCAAGGGCGTGCTCTACATCAAGGACCTCCTGCCGCATCTGGGCAAGCCCGCCAATTTCCGGTGGCAGAGGCTCATACGTCAGCCGTATTTCGTGCCTGAGACGAAGCTGCTTGACGACTTGCTGCGCGATTGCCAACGTGACAAAGTGCACATCGCTATCGTTGTCGATGAGTTTGGCGGCACCAGCGGTATCGTCACGATGGAGGACATAATCGAGGAGATTGTGGGAGAGATTAACGACGAGTACGATGACGACGAGCGCTCCTTCATTCGCCTGAACCAGAATACATTCGTGTTCGAGGGCAAGACGCTCCTCACCGATTTCACCCGCACACTTCGTCTCGACGACGAGTACTTTGAGCAGGTGCAGGGAGAAGCCGACACGCTGGCGGGTCTTTTGCTTGAAATCAAGGGCGACTTCCCCGAGTTGCACGAAAAGATTACGTATCAGCGCTGCGCCTTCGAGGTGATGGAACTCGACGAGCGCCGCATCGTGAAGATAAAGGTCGTGCTGAAATCCTCGGCGGAAGAGTAACCTCTGAAACTCCTTAAAGTCAGTAAGGTCCTTAACCTCCTTAAGAGCGGTTCAAGACTTGCGCAAGAAACCGCTCGCGCTTGCGCAAGTAAATCGATTTGCTTGCTGTAGTTTTTGCTCTTACTTGCGCAAGTAATCTTTCCTGCTTGCGCAAGTATGTTTTTTCGCCTCATTTCCTTTGTCCGTTGCTTTTATTTTCCTAAATTTGCATCGTAGTTTAACCCTATAAAACGTTTTCCTATGATTTATGTTTTCCTTGCAACGGGATTCGAGGACATCGAGGCAATCGCTCCCGTAGATATTATGCGCCGTCTCGGCCTGACTGTGACAACAGTTTCTGTAACAGGCGAACGCGTAGTGACAAGTGCGCACGGAGTGGGCATCGTGGCCGACAAGCTCTTCGAGGAAGTCAACCTCGACAAGGCTGAACTCCTGGTGCTCCCGGGCGGAATGCCTGGCGCGACGAATCTGTATGAGTGCGAACCCCTCAGGAAAGCCATCATGAAGCATTACCAGGAGGAAAAGATGCTCGCAGCCATCTGTGCAGCACCGCTGGTGTTTGGCCGAATGGGGATTCTCAAGGATGTGCAGGTCACCTGCTATCCGGGCTTCGAAAGCGAGCTGGAGGGCGCCAAGTGCTCGGGCTCGATTCTCGAGGAGGACGCCCTGTTCCTCACCGCAAAGGGCCCCGGAGCTGCGCTGGAGTTCGGCTTTGCGCTTGCGGAACTCTTTGCTGATCAGAGGGAAGTTGAACGCCTCCGTCGCTCGATGATTTATTCGGAACTTCTGTGCGAATGAAGCGTTACGTCATTATCGTAGCTGGCGGACGAGGTACGCGGATGGGGGGCGAGGTACCGAAGCAGTTCCGCTGTGTCGGCGGGCGACCGGTGCTGATGCGCTCAGTCGAAGCCTTTCTCAACGCCTATCCCGATATTGCTATCGTGTTGGTGCTGCCGCGCGACCAGCAGGACTATTGGAAGACGCTCTGTAACGAGTACGATTTCCGCGTGCCGATGCAGGTTGCCGATGGGGGAGCGACACGCTTCGAGTCGGTAAGCAACGGGCTTGCCCTGATTCCAGACGAAGCAGATGCGGTGGTGGGCGTGCATGATGGTGTGCGTCCCTTCGTGACTTGCGATATGATTCACCGCTGCTATGAAAATGCCGAAGAGGGCCGCGCCACCATCCCCGTTGTGTCTGTCGTAGAGACGATTCGGCATTTGCAACCTGACGGAAACAGCACGACGAAGAATCGCGAGGACTTCCGCCTCGTCCAAACACCCCAGACGTTTCCCCTCACGATGCTTCGAGCCGCCTACGCCCAGCCCTACGACCCAGCTTTCACGGACGACGCATCGGTTGTGGAACACATGGGGGAAAGGATACATCTGGTTCCGGGCGACCGACGTAACATCAAACTCACCACTCCCGAAGACCTTTTGCTGGCCGAGGCATTATGCAGGATCTGAGACACACGGACATCAAATACCTGCCGGGAATTGGGCCGGCGCGCGCAAAGGTGCTGAATGACGAGCTGGGCATCAAGACCTGGCACGACTTGCTGTACTATTTTCCCTTCAAGCACATCGACCGCAGCCGCCTTTACAAAATCTATGAGCTCACGACGGACATGCCCTTCGTGCAGGTGAAAGGGCATTTCCTCAGCTTCGAGGAGATGGGCGTCGGAAGGAAGAAGCACCTCGTGGGACACTTCACGGACGGCGAGATGGTGATGGATGTCGTCTGGTTCGCCCGTTTCCAATATATCACCAAAAGCATCAAGCTCCACACGGATTACATTGTCTTCGGACGCCCCTCGCTTTTCAACGGACGCATCAACATCAGTCATCCCGATATCGACCCTGCGGACACGCTCTTGCTGAGCAAGATGCGCATGCAACCCTACTATTCCCTGACGGAGAAGATGCGCAAGTCGGGCTTCAGCTCCCGTACCATCGAACACTTTACCTCGAATCTCATTCAACAACTGCGCGAGCCGATTCCCGAAACCCTGCCGCAGTATCTGCTCGAGCGTCTGCATCTGATGCCGCTCGACCGCGCACTCCGTCTGGCTCACTATCCCTCGACTGCCGACGAACTGTCGCATGCGACGATGCGCCTCAAGTTCGAGGAACTCTTCTACATACAGCTGTCCATCCTGCGCTACACGCGTGAGCGCGCACAACGCACGCGCGGGCACGTATTTACTATAGTAGGCAATCTCTTCCACACCTTTTATCGCGATTATCTCCCCTTCGAGCTCACCAATGCCCAAAAGCGCGTCATCAAGGAGATGCGCATCGATATGGGGAGCGGCTTGCAGATGAACCGCCTGCTGCAGGGCGATGTCGGCAGCGGGAAGACGCTTGTTGCGCTGCTCACAATGCTTATTGCGCTCGACAACGGCTTTCAAACTTGCATCATGGCGCCCACAGAAATTCTTGCTGAGCAGCATCTTGCCACCTTCCAGTCCTTTTTGCGCGACATGCCGGTGAGGGTGGAACTGCTCACGAGTACCGTAAAAGGCCGACGGCGTCAGGCAATCCTCGAGGGGCTGCGTACTGGCGAAGTGGGCATCCTTATCGGGACGCATGCGGTTATCGAAGATAATGTCGAGTTTCGCAACCTTGGTTTCGTGGTTATCGACGAGCAGCATCGCTTCGGCGTAGCGCAGCGCGCTCGATTGTGGCGCAAGAACGAGGTGCCGCCTCATGTACTTGTGATGACTGCGACACCAATCCCGCGCACACTCGCAATGACGCTCTACGGCGACCTGAGTGTCTCGGTTATCGACGAATTACCTCCCGGACGCAAACCCGTGAAGACAATCCACCTCTACGACAACCGACCCGACGACCTGTATCGTGGGATGATTCGCGAGATTGAGGATGGGCGGCAAGTTTATGTGGTGTATCCGCTCGTGAAGGAAAGCATGAAAGTGGATCTGCTCAACGTCGAAGACGGCTTCCGTCACCTGCAGGAAATCTTCCCGCAATACCGCGTGGGGATGGTGCATGGGCAGATGAAGCCCGCCGTGAAGGATGCCGAGATGCAACGCTTCGTGAACGGCGAGACACAGATTCTCGTGGCAACAACTGTTATCGAAGTAGGCGTAAACGTGCCCAACGCTTCGGTGATGATAATACAGAACGCCGAACGCTTCGGACTTTCGCAGCTCCACCAGTTGCGAGGGCGAGTGGGACGCGGTGCCGACCAATCCTATTGCATCCTCGTCACGGGGTTCGAGCTGGCTCGCGATACGCGTCGGCGCATTCAGATAATGACGGAGACAAACGACGGCTTTGAGATTGCCGAGGAAGACCTGAAGCTGCGAGGCCCGGGCGACTTGGAGGGCACACAGCAGAGTGGCGTTGCCTTCGACCTCCGCCTTGCCAATCTGGCACGCGACGGGCAGCTCGTGCAATTGGCGCGCGACACAGCAACATACGTCCTTGATAATGACCCCGACCAGAAGCTTGCGGTGAACCATTTGCTGTGGCAGCATCTCAACGAGCTTACCGAAGGGCGCGAGAATTGGAGCCTGATATCGTAACTTAATTCAAACTCAATAACCCATAACCTCTAACCAATAACCATTCATCATTCAATGTATAATCATCGTTTTCTTCGCTATATACTTTCGTTCTATGCCTTGTTGCTTGCCACAATGCCGGCAGGCGCGGAAGCTTGGATACGCATCAACCAGCTGGGGTATCTGCCACAGCAAACGAAAGTTGCAGTATTGATGAGCGAAGAGTCGCAGTTGCCGCAGGAGTTTCGTCTCGTGGATGCCTTTACCGGTGAGACAGCTTTACGCTCGAAGAAAGTGGTGGCGACGGGAAAGATGGGGAAGATGCAGGCAACAGCACGCCTCGATTTCAGTAGTTTGAAGCGTGAAGGCACCTATTACATCGAGGCAGGCACGGCACGCTCCCCGCATTTCGCAATCTCCAATGCCGTATATGACGGCACACCCGACTTTCTCCTGCGCTACATGCGTCAGCAACGTTGCGGATGGAATCCCTTTATGCGTGATGCCTGCCACCAGAAGGACGCCTTCATCGTGGGACATCCTACGAAGGACAGCACGTTTCTCGATGTGCGCGGCGGATGGCACGATGCTACCGACTGCCTGCAGTACACCACGACGTCGGCCAATGCCATTTACCAGATGATGCTTGCATGGGAGAAGAATCCCGATGCCTTTGGCGACATGCATGCCGCGAACGGACTTCCCGGCGCGAATGGCATCCCCGACATCATCGACGAGATTGCCTGGGGTATGCAGTGGCTCAGCCGGATGAATCCCTCAGAGGGCGAGATATACAATCAGATAGCCGACGACCGGGATCATGTGGGAATGCGACTCCCTAATGCAGGAAAAGCCGACTACGGACGCGGGCCGGGCAACGGGCGACCTGTGTATTTCTGCTCAGGCCAACCTCAGCAGCAGGGAAAGGGAGTGAACAAAACGACAGGCGTTGCCAGCACGGCAGGAAAGTTTGCAAGTGATTTCGCACTTGGCGCACGTATTCTTGCACCGTACTATCCCGAGTTGGCGAAAGAGATAGAGAAGAAAGCGGCTCCGGCATTCGTGCTAGGAGAGAAACAGCCCGGATTCTGCCAGACAGCTTCAGTACGTTCGCCGTACATCTACGAGGAGTCGAACTGGGTGGACGATATGGAACTGGGGGCTATCGAGCTTTTCCGCGCCACAGGCGAGGGACGTTATCTCGATGCCGCAGCAGATTATGGGCGACGCGAAACGAAAACACCCTGGATGGGTGCCGATACTGCGCGGCATTATGAGTGGTATCCCTTCATGAACGCAGGGCACTATCGCATAGCGTCATTCGGCATGAAGAAGCAGCAGCGCGAGTTCATCGGTTACATGCGCCGGGGCATCGAAGTGGTCTGGCAGCGAGGAAATTCCTCGCCTTTCCGCAACGGCATCCCCGCTATCTGGTGTTCCAACAATCTCACGACTGCTATGCTCACGCAGTGCATTCTGTATCGCCAGCTGACAGGTGAGAAACGCTACGAGGAGATGGAAGCAGCGCTGCGCGACTGGCTTTTCGGTTGCAACCCCTGGGGCACGAGCATGGTGGTGGAACTGCCTCTTGGCGGCACATATCCGCGTCAGCCTCACTCCCAGTGGTTGCGTCTCGGCATGGGAAATGCTACAGGCGGATTGGTCGATGGCCCCGTCTATGCCAGCATCTTCGGCAGCCTCTGGGGCGTGTCGCTCACGGGCGGCGAGGCATACGAACGTTTCCAGCCCGACAACATGGTGTATCACGATTGCACCACCGACTATTCGACCAACGAACCCACGATGGACGGCACAGCATGCCTCGTGTTCCCACTCTCCACATACGCTGAGGAGGGGCGCAAGGCTTCGCAACGCGTGGCTGATCGCAACGTGTATCAGCAGGGCGGCAGCATTCAGGGCGACCCGCAGCGGAAGCGCATTTGTTTAGTTTTCACGGCAGCAGACCGTGCCGACGGCGCCGACCATATCATCACGACGCTGCACGAAAAAGGTATCAAGGGCGGCTTCTTTTTCACAGGCAAGTTCTACGAGATGTTCCCCGATGTGGTACGTCGGCTTGTGTCTGAGGGACATTACGTGGGCAGTCACAGTTATGGCCACCTGCTCTACTTCCCGTGGGGCGAACCGCAAAACATGAGTGTTACGCAAGCCGAGTTCGATGCCGACATGCAGAAGAGCTTCGCCCTGATGAAACAATTCGGAATCTCGAAGGAGAGTGCACGATACTTCATCCCGCCCTACGAGCACTACAACGACCTGGTTGCTTCGTGGGCACGCCTCATGGGCCTTCAAGTCATCAACTACACGCCCGGGACGGCAAGCAATGGCGATTACACAATTCCCTCGATGAAGAATTACTATTCGAGCGACTCCATCTATCGCCGTATCATGCGCTTCGAGGAAGAACACACGCTCAACGGACACTTCATGCTCATCCATCTTGGGACGCATCCCGAGCGCACCGACAAGTTTTACCTCCGTCTCGCAGCCCTCATCGATGAACTGCGCCGTCGCGGCTACGAGTTTGTGGGTGTGCGCGACATGATTGAACAATAACACAGCCGAGTTAATGATGCATCCGCGCTGAAAAAGAATAAGACGTAATCGAAAAAACTATGTGCAATATGAGAATAATACGACCGATTCATTTACTGACGATAGCTTTCATGCTGTCGATGCCGCAGTTGCGCGCCGAGAAAGTCAGAGTGGCATGCGTGGGAAACAGCATCACCTATGGTGCCTTCATCGACAACCATGAGAAGTATCATTATCCTGCGCAGTTGCAGGCCTATCTGGGCGAGGGCTACGATGTGAGGAACTTTGGCCAGAATGGTGCCACACTGCTTCTGAAAGGCGACATTCCCTACATGAAGAGTCCCCAGTACCGGGAGTCGCTGGATTTCCTTCCGAACATTGTTCTCATCAAGTTGGGAACCAACGATACGAAGCCGTGGAACTGGGAGCACAAGGCCGACTTCATCGACGATTACAAGACGCTCATAAATTCCTACCGCGCCTTGAGTACGAAGCCCAGGATCATTCTGCTCACCCCCTTGCGCTGTTTTATACCCGATAACGACCCAGGCATAAAC
>JAEEGL015302691.1_pt1 | contig 17211 bp, 18 predicted proteins | sample 9134231 | NCBI WGS metagenome assembly JAEEGL01 (sample SAMN16246548, study PRJNA631951) | gut metagenome | biome: gut microbiome; feature: rumen; material: fiber-attached | host: Bos | place: Iran: Karaj | collected 2018-10
GTAATTTCATTTCTTTGTTTCTATATGTTAATGCTTCTTTAAATCTGTGTTTCTTTATTTTTTTATTTTTTTCATCTTCTAATTTTTTTATTTCTAATTCGTAATTTAGCATTTCTTTTACTTTTTTGTTGTTAGCGGCTGCATATGAACATACCTCATCTAATAAATCTATTGCTTTATCTGGTTGCCTTCCATTAAATATATATTTATATGAGTATTCTACTATCTTATTTATTATATTCTTCTTTAAAATAACATTATGATAGTTTTCATATATTGGCTTTAATTCTAATAGTATCTTTAGAACTAATTCTTTATTAGCTTCTTCTACATATATTTTTTGAAATCTTCTATCCAAAGCTTTATCATTTTCCATAAATTTATTATATTCAGAAATAGTAGTTGCTCCTATTACTTTTAGATCACCTCTTGCTAAATATGGTTTAACTATATTAGAAGCATCTATTGCTCCTTCTGCGCCACCAGCCCCCATAATGGTATGCACTTCATCTATAAATAAAATTATATTTTTATTTTCAACTGCTTCAGATAGTACTTTATTTATCTTTTCCTCAAATTCACCACGATATTTAGTTCCTGCTACTAATACTGACATCGAAATACTATATATGACTTTATCTTTTAATTTAAAAGGAACATTTCCAATAGTTATCCTATGAGCTAACTCTTCTACTATAGCTGTCTTTCCTACTCCTGCTTCTCCTATTAGTAATGGATTATTTTTATTTTTTCTTAAAAGTATCCCTATTAATCTTTCTATTTCATTATCTCTTCCCACCACAGGATCATACTTTTTGGTTTTACTATATTCATTCATATTAATAGCTATCTCATCCAATAAAAGTTTTTTAGAATTATTCTTTATATCATATTCTGTTGATAATATATCTTCGGATAGTTTATTTAATTCTATGTTCATCCCCATTAATATTCTATTTGCTACTCCATCACCCTCTTCAAAAATAGATACTAATAAATTATAAGGAGTAACTTTTTTAGTATTATCTTTTGTATGATATGTAGCGTTATTTATAATTCTTCTAAGTAAAGGAGTAAATAAAAACCATGTATTTTCTTTTGTACCCATCCCGACAATATTTATTAATTCTTTTTTAAAATTATCATAATTTATATTATACTTATTAAGTTTTTTTGTAATATCTAGTTTATTATTATGAAGTATTGCCAAAAAAAGATGTTCACTTCCAACGTATGGATGTTTCAACTCATACATTTCTTTCTTTGCCTCTATTATTAGTTTTTGTGCTTCTTCATCGAAATATAAATTCATATTATCACCTAGTTTTATTTTATATAGTAAAGATTTTTCATTCAATTAAAACCAATCTAAAAATTTAGACAAAAAAAGAAGCCTTATGGCTTCTTGATTTAATTATATTAAAGCAAAAATTATGAATATAATTAATAATGTTACAAATAATTCTAGTAACAATTTCCATACGTTCTTTAACCAATCTTTGTATGAAACTTTTAGGAATGATAGTATTACCATCAAAGTTAAACTTGTTGGAGCTACTAACATTACTAATCCATACATAGTTTGGAAGATTACTGCAACTAATGGATAATCAGCTGCTTTTGTAACTACGCTAGTATAATAAGGAATTGCTGCTTGATAACTGTATGCAACATCTGAATTAAATAATCCAGTTAATAATGCTACTATTACAGTAGTTGCAACATTAAATCCTTTTGCTAATCCTAAAATTGCTTTATAAATTGTTAATTGGAATGGATGATATGTTACTAAGACTAAGATAGTATACATTAAGATTACAACTAAAGCTGGTGCTAAAGCTTTCTTAACTCCTTCTACAAATCCTTCGAATATATCATCTAATTTAACTTTATAAATTAATGATAAGATTAATACTACTAATGCCATTGGTAAGAACATATCTGTGATTGTCCAATTACCAAATGCAGTAAAGTTTCCTAATACTTTAGCAAATATTGGGAATTTGAATAATTCAAAACTTTGAGTATTAGTAGTAAGTTCTTCAAAGAATTTAATACCAAATCCACCTTCACCCCATGGGATAAATGCTAAAATAAATAGTACAAATAATAAACTAAATGTTAATACAAATGGCCATATTTTATGACTACCATTAACACTGTTTGGAATTACGATTACGTCTTCGTCCATCATAGCTGCTTTATTTGGATTTTTACGTTTCTTAGTAGTTGATTTTTTAGTTGTTGTTTTAGCCTTAGCCTTAGTCTTAACTGGAACTTTCTTAGTCTTAGTTGCTAGTTTCTTAACTTCAACTACTTTTTCTTTCTTAACTTCTTTTTTAGTAGCTTTTGTATCTTTCTTTTCAGTTACTTTATTATACATTAATGTATTAAAGATTACTAAAACTATACCTACTAAAAGAATAAGCCATCTTACACCAACTTGGAAATCATAGTTTAATGCTAAAGATGATGTTAGAATACTGCTATTATTTATTGCATATGTAGTACCAATTAATCCAGCAGAAATTGATCCTACTGTTACTAGTGCAGCAGTAATTTTGTCATATCCCATTAATAGAATTAAAGCTACTATAAAAGGAATAAATAAAGCTATACCAAATTGCATACCACAAACTGAAACAATTAGTGATATTAAAACAATCATAATTGATAAAGCTATTTTTTCTTTACCTTTAAATAATCCTACAATCTTATCTAAGAATGTACGATATGCTGGAATCTTATATAAAATTCCATAGAATCCTCCAACTAGGATTAAGAATAATGCAATATATCCAAAATAGCTTAAAGAAGTTATTGGATAATTGAATAAATCAAATAATCCCATTTGAACGCGTCCTTGATCTACATATTGTCCTGAATAATAAGCAGCTGGTAATATCCAAGATAATAATAAGAATACTAGCATAGTAATAAGAACGACTTTTATTGTATTATGCTTCTTCATAATTAACCTCCCATAATAATTATATTATTTTCAAGTCCTTTTTACAAGCATTTACACTTTTTTTGTTAAAATTCCACAAAAAAAGAGGATTAATCCTCTTTTTTTCTTTCTCTCATAGTTGGGAATAATAATACATCTCTGATTGATTCTTGTTCTGTAAATAACATAACCATTCTATCAATACCATATCCTATTCCACCTGCTGGAGGCATACCATATTCTAAGGCCTCTATAAAATCCATATCAATATCATTTGCTTCATCATTTCCTAAATCTTTTTCTTTTAATTGAGCTTCAAATCTTTCTAATTGATCGTCTGGATCATTTAATTCAGTATAAGCATTGGCACACTCATGTCCTGAAATGAATAATTCAAATCTTTGAGTAAATCTAGGATCTTCTGGATCTTTCTTTGTTAATGGACTAATTTCAATTGGATGACCATATAAGAATGTTGGTTGAATTAATGTCTCTTCTACATATTTTTCAAAGAATTTATTAATAATATGACCATATTGTTTTTCATGTTCTTCTAATTCTATATTATGTTCTTCACATAGTTTTAAACATTCATCTAATGAAGTTATTGCTTTAAAGTCAATTCCTGTTTTTTCTTTAATAGCATCTGTCATTGAAATCCTATTCCATTTACCATCTAATTCAATATCATTACCTAAGAAATGGAAAGTAGTTTTTCCGCAAACTTCTTTTGCAATTGTTTTATACATGTTTTCAGTTAAATCCATCATACCTTCTAAATCACTATATGCTTGATACAATTCCATTAAAGTAAATTCTGGATTATGTTGAGGATCCATTCCTTCATTACGGAAAGTTCTTCCTATTTCATAAACACGTTCCATACCACCTACTAATAATCTTTTTAAATTTAATTCTAATGCTATTCTTAGATACATATCCAAGTCTTGTGCATTATGATGTGTAGTAAATGGTCTAGCAGCAGCACCTGTTAATAGAGTAGTTAAGATAGGTGTTTCTACTTCTACAAAACCATTATTATCTAAAAAGTTTTGAATACATCTTATAATTTTTGGTCTCATAAAAGCAACACGTCTTGATTCTTCATTGACCATTAAATCAACATATCTTCTTCTATATCTTTCTTCTTTATCAACAAGCCCATGAAATTTTTCTGGGAGTGGACGTAATGCTTTAACTAAGTGAGTATACTCTAAACATTTAATAGTCACTTCACCTGTTTTAGTTTTCATTACTTTACCATAAACACCTACTATATCACCAATATCTGCTGATTTAAATAATTCATAGTTTGCTTCTCCAATATCATTGACTGATATATATATTTGAATTGAACCTGTTTTATCTTGAATACTAAAGAATGATGCTTTACCCATTTTTCTGATAAACATAATTCTACCAGCTACTTTAGCAGTATCATCCATATTCTCAAAAGCATCATGATCTATAATTTCATACTTTTCTTTAATATCTTTAGCATAATCTTCTCTATCAAATCTTTGTCCAAATGGATCAAGACCTAATTCAACTAATTTTTCTTTCTTTTCTCTTCTTACTAATTCTTGTTCACTAAATTCTCTCATATGTCCTCCTATTTTGCCATGACAACACGTGTATGAGCTATTCTATCATGAATAGTACGTCCTTCTTTTGTAGTTGCCATAATAATTGAAACAATTGCAACAATATAATTAATTGCTTCTATAGAACCTGTTGCAATTATATATACGTATTTAGATGCAAATATTAAAAATGCAAAATTTATAATATTTACTAATATAAAATTTGATAATAAACATCTAAATATCATTTGATTCATAGATAATTCTTTATCATCTGAAATAATTTTTATTTTTAATAATTTTTTACCTAAAGTTTGTCCTTTATTATATAATTGGAATACTATAAAATATCCTATAGAAAGAATAATACTAATAAGAGTACTAATACCATTTTCTTTAATTAACTCATAGTATACATCCCCATAATTCATAACATATTCATCTGCAGTTATTTCTTCATTTCTATATTTTTCTATTGTTTCCACTTCTTTTTCATTTAATTTATCTATTTTACTTGTATTTACAAAAGGTGTTGCTATTATTCCTGCAATAAATGCAATTAATACCATGTCTATAACAAAAGCAGTTAATCTTCTGATAAAAGAAGCCTTTTTTAATTCTTTTGCCATGTTTTTCCCTCCTTAAACTCTTTCAATAAACAAATTATATCATGAATATTTGTAGTTTTATAGACCCTATTTTTTAAATCATTCGATGATTTTATTCCTTTGAAATACCAACCTATATGATTTCTAATTTCTAAACAGGCAAGTTTCTCATCTTTTAGGCTATTTAAATATTCTAAATGTTTTAAACACATATCTATTCTATCTTCTACAGTAACATCAATTAATTCTTTACCATCTAAATAGTTAATACAATTTTTTATAAGCCATGGATTTCCTAAAACTCCACGTCCTATCATTACTGCATCACATCCTGTTTCATCTAGCATTCTTTTAGCATCCATTGGACTCTTAATATCTCCATTACCAATTACTGGAATAGAAACATTTTCCTTGACTTCTTTGATAATACTCCAATCTGCTTTACCACTATATCCTTGACTTCTAGTTCTGGGGTGAACACAAATTGCAGAAGCACCAGCTTTTTCTACTACTTTTGCAACTTCTACTGCATTAATATGTTTATTATCCCAACCACTTCTTATTTTAACTGTAACAGGAATAGGAACAGATTTAACGACAGCACTTACTATATCATAAATCTTATCCACGTCTTTTAAAAGGGCACTACCTGCTTGAGCACGAACCGCTACTTTAGGAACAGGACACCCCATATTAATGTCTATAATATCAGGTTTCATATTTAAATAAATGTATTTAGCAGCTTCTACAAAAGAAGATTTATCACTACCAAATATTTGTTGAGAAAGTGGTCTTTCAGATTCTTCCATATAAAGCATATCAATTGTTTTTTTATTATTAAAAGTAATTGCTTTATCACTAACCATCTCAGCATATATTAACCCACAGCCCATTTCCTTACATATCTTTCTATATGCAGAGTTACATACACCAGCCATAGGAGCTAATACTATTTGATTTTTAATTTTAACATTTCCTATATTCCATTCCATAATAATCCCTTTTCTTTGACATGCATAGTATATTACTTTTTCGTATTTATTACAAGAAAAAAACGCTAATTAAGCGTTTAAATAATTTATTTTTTCTTTTTTAGTAAATCTCTTATTTCTTCAAGTAATACTGTTTCATCTGATTTTACTACAGCAGGTGTTTCTTCTGTTTTCTTTTTCTTACCAGCTTCTAAAATACTATTAACTACTTTTAATAAGATAAATAGTACTAAAGCCATAATTAAGAAATTAATAACTGCTGTTATAAAATCACCATATTTAATTACTTGTCCTCCATAGATTTTGAAAGTACCACCTACTTCAGCACCACCTAATCCATTAATTAATGGATTAATGAAATCACTAGTTAATGCTGTAACTATTCCTTGGAAAGCACCACCAATAATTACACCAATGGCCATATCCATTACATTACCACGTAATACAAAATCTTTAAATTCTCCGAAAAATCCTTTACTTTTTCCTTTTATTTTCTCTAATTTCTTATTTTTTACCATATTTATCACTCCTTTAACCTTATTATAATATAATTTATTTATTTTTCAAGAAAAAAGAATTAGATTGTTTTATCTAATTCTTTTAATAATTCTGCCTTATTTTTCTTATCTACATCTTTAATACCTTTATCACTAGCAAGTTTTCTTAATTTAGTAATTGATAAGCTTTCTAATTTTTCATCATCTTCTTCTGGCATCTTACCATTTTCTACTAAATAATCTATTTGCTCTTTAGTAAGTGTTTCATATTCAAGTAAAGCTTCTGCGATAAGTTTTAATAAATCTTTATTTTTCTTAATTATTTCAGTCGCTTTCTTATGACATTCATCTATAATTTTTCTCATTTCCATGTCTATTTCATTAGCAACTTCATTTGAGAAATGTTGTGGTTTATTATAATCTCTTCCTAAGAATACACTTCCTGATTGTTGTTCAAATTGTAGTGGCCCTAAATCACTCATACCATATTCAGTTACCATTGCTCTAGCTATCTTAGTAGCTTTTTCAAAGTCATTATGAGCTCCTGTAGTAATTTCTCCAAAAGTAATTTCTTCTGCAGTACGTCCTCCTAATAATCCTGTAATTTCTTCTAATAAATCAGTCTTAGTAGAGCATAATTTTTCTTCACTTGGTACCATCATATTATATCCACCAGCCGAACCTCTTGGAATAATAGTTACTTTTTGAACATCACTAGCATTCTTTAACTTTAATCCAATAACTGCATGTCCAGCCTCATGGAATGCAACTAGTTTTCTATCATTTTCACTATATTTATGACTTACTTTAGCAGGCCCCATTAAAACACGATCTGTTGCTTCATCTATTTCACTCATTGTAATTTTATTTTTATCTCTTCTAACTGCTAATAATGCTGCTTCATTAAGTAAGTTTTCTAAATCTGCCCCACTAAATCCTGGAGTTCTCTTAGCTAAATTCTTTAATGTTATACCATCATCAATAATTTTATTTTTAGCATGTACTTCTAATATTTCTTCACGACCTCTTACATCAGGTAAATTAACTGTTACTTGTCTATCAAATCTTCCTGGACGAAGTAAAGCAGGATCAAGTACATCAGGTCTATTTGTAGCAGCTATGATAATGATTCCTTCATTTTCTCCAAAACCATCCATTTCAGTAAGTAGTTGGTTTAAAGTTTGTTCTCTTTCATCATGCCCTCCACCTAAACCAGTACCACGTTGACGCCCTACTGCATCAATTTCATCAATGAATATTAAACAAGGAGCATTTCTTTTAGCTTGTTGGAACATATCTCTTACACGGCTTGCACCAACACCTACGAATAATTCTACAAAATCAGATCCACTTATAAAGTAGAATGGTACATTAGCCTCTCCTGCAACAGCCTTAGCCAAAAGTGTTTTACCAGTTCCTGGAGGACCCATTAATAAAACTCCTTTTGGAATCCTTGCACCTAATTTTTGAAATTTTTTAGGGCTCTTTAAGAAATCAATTAACTCTTTAACTTCTTCTTTTTCTTCTTTTAATCCAGCTACATCTTTAAATGTAATTTTATTTTTATCACTATTTAATTTTGCTCTGCTTTTTCCAAAATCTAAACTATTTTTATTATTAGCCATTTGTTTACTAAAGAACCAAAACGCAGCAACTATTAATATTACGAAAGGTAATACATTAACTAATATTAATAATAAACTTGATGCATCAGGATCTGGTTTTACTGTTAATTTAAAGTTTTGTTCATCACTAGCTTGAACTATCTTTTTCATTACCTCTTCAGAAAGAGGAAGTGTAGCTTCAAAACTTTCATTTTCTTTATATCCATTAAGCATTCCACTTACTTCATATGTATATCCATTACCTTTAGCTACTAAAATTAATTCTTCTACTTTTCCTTTATCTAGTTTTTCGATAAACTCATCATATGTTAAATTATGAACATTTCTATTTAAAACATTAAATATGTAAAATACTCCTAATACTATAACTATTAAGAATAAGTATGGTAATAATCCTTTTTTTACTGTTTTTTTATCTATTTTATTTTTCATAAATGCCTCCTTAACTGTATTTCAATATTATATCATAACTATCAGTTATCTTTTTGTCAAATGTAGATTTTTTAATTCCTGGAATCCATACTACTTTGCCAGTAGAATCAACTACTATTGGCCATGTATCCCTTAAACTTATTGGAACTTTTTTATCTATAAATATATCTTTAACCTTCTTAGTACCATTAAGATTTTTCACCATCATCTTATCACCTATTTTTCTAGTTCTAATTATTAATGGTAAAACTATATCTTTACTATTCAATCTACAAATGTTATTACTATTGTCTTTTGTTTCATTGATTATTTCTATTTTTTTATTATTAGGCAACATAACTACTTTATCAAATTCTATTTCATATGTTGATATATCTTCTATTTCTTTTACTATTTCAAAATAATTATAATTCTTTCTAGCAATTACCTCATTAGGTAAATTAATAAAACTATTTGCTTTATCACTTCTAATCAAATCAAGTATTAGATTAATATGTCTATCACTTAGTAATATTAAATCATCTTGATAAAACTCACTCAATAAATAGTATAGAATTTCTTTTTGAAGATATGTATCTTCATATAAAAATTTATCTATTAATATTTTATTATCTTCAATTACTCTGTTTAATGCCCTATCTCTAGCTTTATCAATAAATTTACTTGCTTCTAATAAGGTATTACTAAATTTATAAAATTTTAAATGAACATCTTTTTCTTCTTCTTTTAAAAATGGAAGTACATACTTTCTATATCTATTTCTAGTATATTTATCTTTTAAATTTGAACTGTCTATATAATATTGTACATTGTTTTCTTTATCATATTCTTCTAATTCATCTTTTGTATATAAAATTAACGGTCTAACTATATAATAATTATCCATATTTACTATACTTTTAAATCCACTATATCCACTCAAATTAGATCCTCTAACCATTCTCATTAATATAGTTTCTATTAAATCATCCCCATGATGGGCAGTCATTAAATAGTTTGCATCATACTTATTAACTAAATCTTCAAAAAAGTTATATCTAATATTTCTAGCTTCATTATGAAAATTATCATCTCCATAATTTTCTATTATCATAGATTCAAATATTAAATTATTTTCTTCACAGTATTTTTTTAAAAATTCAGCTTCTTCAAAGCTTTCTTTTCTTACATTATGATTAACATGAGCAACAATTATATCTAAATTATACTTTTTTCTTATTTTTAATAGCATGTCTAAAAGAGCCATAGAATCAGGTCCTGTGGAACATCCTATAACTATTCTGTCATTTAGATTAAATTTAAAACTATTTTCAATATTAATCATATTTCCTCCAAACGCTTTTATTATAACAGAAAAAAAGAAAAATAGTTATCTATTCTTCAGGAATTTGTAAAATAAATTCTCCATCTTTTGAATATAAATACTTTTCTCTTGCATATCTTGCGATATAATCAGGGTTTTGTAGTTTATTAGCATCTACTTTTAATTCCTCTTCTTTTTCTTTTAATTTAGTTAATTTTTTTTCTAATTCCTTCTTTTCTTGATATTTATCTATTATTTCTACCCAATATTTACCAATAGTAAATGTCATGACAAAAATAACCATAATTGAAGAAAATCCTAAGAAAATCATTCTTCTTCTAGCTTTTTTCTTACTATTCCTAGTCATAACATTCACCTACCTATTCATAATAATTATACTACCAACAAGTAAATAAGTGTTTGAAAATAACTATCTTTTACAAGCTACTTTACACTATTTTTTTAGACAAATGATGACTTAATAAAAAGCCAAAAATAATAAGTAATAAAAAATATATATGTAAAGTACCATTATTTATTAATAATAAGAAGAAAAAATAAAGTAAAGAAAAAACTAATGAATATAATAGACTAAATAAAACTCTATATCTTTTTTTGCACTTATATCTATATCTAAAAACTATATAAATTATAAATCCATATATAAAAGAAAATAATAAACTTATTATTTGTGTTTTTAAATCCATTACTTAAATAATCTACTAAATATACTTTCTTCTTTATTTTTCTTAGTATTTTCTATTATATAATCTATAGAGTTAATTGTCCCTTTAATAGTAACATGTCCCGCCAAAGTATCTAATTTAATTAATTCTAAGTCTTCTCCTTTTACTAACATATATCCCATACTAGTATCTAATAAAAAATGATTATTATCAAAATTATCTATTTTCTTTACTCCAGTAATAACTAATGTTTTTCTTTCTAATAAATTAATACTATGATTATAACTACTAATATTATTATCTTTATCCATATTATCCTCCTACTAAATAATATGCATAAATTGTTTTTTTAGAACAAAAAAAGATGCCTAAGCATCTTTGAAATTTTATTCTTCTTCGTCTTTAACTTCTACTGCATCTTCTGCTTCATCATAAGCTTTTAAAATAGCTTCTTCAAACATAGCACGAACTTCAGGGTTAATTGGATGTGCTATATCACGGTATCCACCAGTAGCTGTTTTTCTACTTGGCATTGCGATAAATAAACCGTTGTCTCCTTCAATAATTCTAATATCATGTACTGCAAAACTATCATCTAATAAAATAGATGCAATTCCTTTCATACGTGAACCTTCTTTTTCAATCTTGCGTACATTAACTGATGTAATCTTCATAAGAATACTCCTCCCTCTTAAAGTATAAATCACTTTATACCTATATTTTATAATAATATAAAAGAAATTGCAATACATTTGTTTTAGGACATAATTTTTATATTTTTAATAATAAAATCATTATAACTAAAAGATTTTATTATATTATCGCTAGTTTTAATAATAAACACTGATGGGTAACATTTTATTATAGCTCCTTCAAACTCTTCTATCTGATTTCTAGCTCCTTTATAAATAAATTTAGAATATACTCCTATTTTTTGTTTTACTTGTTCTTTTGCATAATTCAGATTCATCTAGGATACCCCACATACATTGTTCCATTAGTAATAATTCCACCTATCCCATCACTACCATATTTTGTTTTCTCTATTAATTTTATCAAATCAATACTTTGATTTTTATCACTTAAAGCAATTGATGAAGCAATAATTGCAGGGTCTAGTGCATGAATATTAATTCTTTTAGGACTAGATGCAAAATTTGCACCAGCTTTTATTAATTCTTCATAATTAGATTGGCAAGCACCTGCAATAATAATTAGTTTATCCTGACTTTTTTCATATTTTCTTACTTCTTTAACAGCTTTTACAAAATTATTAGTATTTTGATAATTATTTATGTCTTCTTTATTATTTTTTTTAGAATAATATGCATCATGCCCTGTAATTACTATAATATCAGGTCTATACTCTTTTATTAAATCTATTACTCGATTGGAAATATCATTTTCTTTTAAACATAATCCATTAGCTTTAATACCCATATTTTTATAAAAATTCATACATCTATCTAAATAATCATCATCACCGTCTATATGTAATACTTTACCCGGTAAATAAAAATAATTATTTCTATCAAACTTTATAGCTTTTACATTTCTTTCTATTATTTCTTTATCATCAGTTGTATTACTACTAGATGACAAATCATTTATATCAGCATCAGCCTGGAGTCTAACGTTTACCCCTTGAAGTATTACATTATCACTATTTATAGAACTGATTCTAAATAGAATATCATGGTTATGAGAAATTCTTGTAACATAATCTCCAACTTTAAAGTTCAAATTATCATCTCCCATAAATAATATGCAAAAAAAAATAAAATAGACTAAGCTATTTTATTAAACTATTAGAAAGATTAACAAACACTTCTACACTTAAATTTTCCGCACGAACTGTCAAATCATAATTATATTCTTTTAATACTTCCTCTATTTTCTTTAAATCATAACCTTTCAAATTATTTCTTAAAGTTTTTCTTTTAAATTGAAAACTATCTCTAATTAGTTTTTCAAAATGATTAAAATCTTTTAATTCTAATTTATCTTTTTTTTCTGAAAAAGATACAACTACACTATCTACATTGGGTTCAGGGATAAACTGTTTACGAGAAACATTAAACTCTTTTTTTACATTGAAATAATAATTTAAAAGTACTGTGATAGAGGAGTATTCTCTACTACCAGGTGATGTGGTAAATCTATCTCCAACTTCTTTTTGAACCATCATTACTATTTTATTAAATTTTAAATTTGATTGTATTAGTTTTAAAAGTATTGGGGTAGTTATATAATATGGAACATTACTTATAAAATATAAATTATTATATTTATAATTTTTAACATCATTTATTAAATTTGCTTCTAAGAAATCTTGAAATAAAATATCTACATTATCTAATCCATCTAATCTCTTAATTAATTCTTCTTCTAAATCTCGATCTATTTCATAGGCTAATACTTTTGATCCTTTCATAGCTAACTCTCTTGTCATAACTCCTCCGCCAGGGCCTACTTCAATAACTAAAGAATTACTATCTAATTCACAAACATCAACTATTCTTTTAACCACATTTATGTCTTTCAAAAAATTTTGTCCAAATTTCTTTTTAAATTTAACATTATATTTTTCCATATTACCACCAACAGAACCTATTATAGTTTAAAGTTTAAAAAAAAGAAAGAATTAAATATTCTTTTTTCTTCTTTTATTCATCAAAACTACTATTTTTAATAAATTATATAAAATAAATATTGTTGCAGGGACTATTAAAAGTAATAGATAATGACTTGGCTTTGTAAAATATTTTTTAATATAACCAATCCCCGGAATTTTAAATAAAACTTTTCCATAGATTGACTTTGTTTTAACAGATGCTGGGTCTATTATCCTGTTATTATCACCTTTAGTAGTATAAACTGATTCACTATCACTTATTTTTTGTTTTTCAATAATTCTATGGGTAACAGCTAATCCTTGATAGTTAATATCATTTGAATAAAATGTAATTACATCCCCAACTTTATAATTATCATTATCTAATCTTTTTACTAGTATTGCATCATTAACATTTATTGTTGGAACCATACTAGGAGTTAATATCACATAAGTACTAAATAGTGGTTTTTTATTTGTATCATTATTTATCATCATATCACCAAGATATAATGCCATAATTATTCCTAAAAATATTAATATACATAATACTGATATTAAAAAAGAGCGAGTAATAAAGTGAAAAATATATGATGCTTGTGTTATTTTTTTATTTTTCCCCATTTTATCACTCCTCGTCTATTTTACATTGTACAATACTTTTTTATCTTGTACAATATTTCAAATATTAAAAAAGAAGTGCTTTACACTTCTATTCTGCCTTCCCATTTAATACTACTTCTACATCAAAACTGCCTGATGCAATACTTGCTTTATCACTTAACCACATTCTTAATCGATAATTATCAGATGTAGAGTTTTCTTTTTTATACTTATATAAAACCATTGATCCTACTTTAGATCCATATTCACTTTTTTTAGTTAATGGTCTAAATTTATCTGGGCCAAAAACTTTTGTATATGTTCCATTAATCTCTTTTTCTGAATATATTCTTATGTCATCATCATTAATTGTTGAATTCTTAACGTTTTTATTTATTGCTATCTCATATTGAACAAGTGATGCATTATCTAAATCAACATCTACAGTAAAATCAAAATATTCTCCTTTTTCATTTTTCTTTATACCTAAATCATCTGCTAAAGGAGATGCATTTACTATTTTTAATCCTGTAGTATTATCAGTATATGTAATAATTAGATTTGCTCCATTTTCTTCTTCTTCTATTATTTCTTTCCCTTTTATGGAAAATATTATAAAACCTATAATAATAAATCCTATTATTAAGAAGGCTATTGATAACATGAATATTTTAAAAGTTTTTGTAGAACTTTTAGTCTCCATAAAATCACTCCTATTTTACTCTTACGTCTATATCTACACTAAATTCTTCTTTTACTTGTGATAAAACATAACTATCTGCTAACCAAATACGTAATTTAAATTTATCTTCTTCTTTTGGTTTCAATGTAGATCTATATAATAGTTTTGCTCCGGGTTTATCTTTTAGTACATAAAAATCATAGAAAGATGGTATTTTTTTACTTTCAAATCCTTTATATGGTACATTTTTATCGTCTGTTAAATATATTTTAATATAATTGCTTTTTATATCATTTGTTTTTGTTTTTTGTCTTACCATATATATTTCATATGTTATTTTCTTTTTATTAGGGTTTGTTATAGAAAAAGTTGTGTATCCTTCAATTCCTTTTTCCATACCAGATCCTTCATAGTTTTTACCTATTGCATCAGATATTGGTAATTTATTTTCTATTGAAAGAATATCAGAATGGCTAAATACAACATCTAGATTTTGATATTTTAAATTTTTTTCATCTCTCGATATAATAAAAGTAATCATTATAAGCATAGCTACAACACAAAAAAATGAAATAACAAAAAAAGTGATTTCAAAATGTTTAGATTTCTTACTCATTATGCTTTCCTCCAACCCTTTTATTATTATAATTAATATATCATATTATTTATTTCAAATCAAACAATATCTTTGCATTATTTGATGTTATTTCACTAACCTCTTCCGAAGAAATATTTAATTCATCTGCGATTCTTTTAGCTATATATGGAATATATTTAGATGAATTTATTTTACCCCTAAATGGTTCAGGAGTTAAATAAGGAGCATCCGTCTCCAAAACTATTTTATCTAATCCTATTTCTTTAATAACTTTAATTAAATTACTATTTTTAAAAGTAACTACGCCACCTATTCCTAAATAATAACCCATACTTAAATATATTTTTGCTGTTTCAAGGCTCCCACTAAAACAGTGCATATCACCAATAACTGTAGGATATTCTTTCAGTATACTAATAGTGTCTTCTACTGCATCTCTTGAGTGTATTACTACGGGAAGATTATGTTTTTGAGCAAGTTCTAATTGCTTTTTAAATAAAGAAATTTGCTTTTCTTTATTCTCTTTTCCATAATGATAATCTAGTCCTATTTCTCCTATACCAACCACTTTAATATTCTTAATTTGTTTTTCTAATAATAACAAATCTTCATCTTTTGTAATATCTGCTTCACTAGGATGATACCCAATAGTAGCATATAAATCACTATATTTATCAATCAAATCAAGAGACTCTTTAATAGTGTCTCTACTATATCCAGAAATAATAATCTTATCTATAAGATTTTCTTTATTCTCTTTTATAACTAAACCAATATCATCATAATCTTCACTAGATAAATGACAATGAGTATCAATATACATATAATCACCACTCTAATTATAACAAAAAAAGAAGAATTAATCTTCTTTTTTCACATCTATTCTCATAAATAATGGAGTTGGATTAGTTAAATTATAACTATTTTTCTCATTATACCCAAAGTCTTTACAAGAATTATTAATTTGTGTAAATATCTTTTCACTTGTTTCAGTTAAGAATGGATTTAAAAATACTGCACATACTCTTATAGATTCTAATAAATTATAAATAACTGTTTCTAATCTATCTTTTAAAGATTCATCTTTTGCTAAAATCCATGGTGTAGTTTCATCTATATATTTATTGCTAGCTCTTAGTACATTAAATATTTCAGTTAAAGCATCACTAACTTGAAGATTATCCATCTTTTCGACTACTTTCTTCTCTAAATCATTAATATTAGCGATAAATTCTTTATCTATTTCTTCACTAACACCTTTATTAGTAACTTTACCATCAAAGTATTTATTACCCATAGATATAGTTCTTTGAACTAAGTTACCTAGGATGTTAGCCAAGTCTCCATTAATTCTTTCAATTAATAAATCTCTAGTAAATACACCATCTGCAGCAAAAGGTATTTCATGTAAGAAATAATATCTTACTGCATCAACACCAAATTCATCTACTAAATCATCTGCGTAAACAACATTTCCTATTGATTTAGACATTTTTCCATCACTCATAATTAACCAAGGATGACCAAATACTTGTTTAGGCAAAGGTATGTCTAAACTAAATAAGAAACATGGCCAGTAAATAGTATGAAATCTAATAATATCTTTACCAATTAGGTGAAGATCTGCAGGCCACTTACATTTAAATTCATCATTTCCGCCATCAATGTCATAACCTATATTAGTAATATAGTTTGTTAAAGCATCAAGCCATACATAAACTACATGTTTTGGGTCAAAATCAACAGGTATTCCCCAACTAAATGATGTTCTTGATACACATAAATCTTGTAATCCTGGTTTAATAAAGTTATTAACCATTTCATTCTTACGAGCAACAGGTTGAATAAACTCAGGATGAGACTCAATATATTCTTCTAATTGCTTTTGATATTTACTAAGTTTAAAGAAATAAGCTTCTTCACTTTTCTTTTCTACAACTCTACCACAATCAGGGCATACTATCTTACCATCATCTGTCTTAACAACTTGTGAATCTGTCCAGAATGATTCGTCAGGAGTACAATACCATCCTTCATA
>JAEEGL016635794.1_pt1 | contig 17211 bp, 14 predicted proteins | sample 9134231 | NCBI WGS metagenome assembly JAEEGL01 (sample SAMN16246548, study PRJNA631951) | gut metagenome | biome: gut microbiome; feature: rumen; material: fiber-attached | host: Bos | place: Iran: Karaj | collected 2018-10
TCTTACAAAATTCGAAGAAATCATATACCATTTCACTACCTGATAGTTTTTCACAATTCTTGAAGTCTTTTCTTCTAAAAATCTTTGCCATCTTTAAAGGTACTTGCCCATCAATAGATGCATAATTACTATTAACAAAGTTAAATAACTCTTCATTCGTATTAGCAAGTGTTATTATTTGAGCATTTAAAGTAACTATACATTTAGGTTTTTCTTTATCTTCTTTAAATAATTCCTTTTTATTCGTAAGATTAATATTTAAATTACAATATTCCATTAAGTACTCCCTAATTTTATTTTATCAAATTATTATTTTTAATTATATTATTTTACGTTATGAAATAAGTTATCCCAATCATTAACTATTTTATCTATTTGGAAATTCTTATTATATTCTTTAGCATTAATACCCATTTCTTTTAATAAAGATGGATTATCCATAAGTTCTTTTATTTTATTAATATAGTCTTCCCTATCTTTAGCAATAAATCCTGTTTTATTATTAAGTATTACTTCTTCTATTTGCTCTCCTGAATCAAATGATATAGCAGGTACACCACATTCATAACCTTCAATAATAGTAAGACAAAATCCTTCATAGATACTAGTATTAAGATTAATTGATGAAGATAATAATACATCTTTTGGATTATCAGTGCTACCCATTAATTTAACTTGAGGGGAAGTAATAGTTTTAGATAAGTTATCAAATTCTTCACCATCTCCATATATTTCTAGAACCCAATTAGAGTATTTTTCTTCTTTAAAGACTTCTTCCACCATTTTAATCATTAAATCAAGTCTTTTATCACTAGATAATCGAGATATAGATACCAATTTTTTATTATTTTCTACATTAGAAATGCTATCACTTTTAAATCTTACGGCATCATATATATGATAATTATTCTTAAGACCTTTTTCATTTGCTTTTTCCATTGTTTTGTTAGTTAACCAAATAAAGCCTTTAATCTTATCATTATATTTAAAGAAAGTATCGATGTTAGCATTAATACTTAAAGTATCCATAAAACTTGTATGTTGATGCATAAATGTTATTGGTAAATACTTAGTATCAATTAAATCTAATACCTGATAATGACTTACTACAATATAATCTGGTTTATATTCATCTAAATATTTAGTTAAATTCTTTTTATCATTCTTTAATCTAAATATATTTCTAATTCGATGACATATTTGTTTAGTTAGTCTTATTAAATGAAAACCATATAAACTTTCTTTAAAGTCACTTCCATAATATGTATGCCAAATATCTTTTTCATTAATAGTAACTACTTTAAGTCTCTCATCATGCTCTAAAGTAATACCAAAATGATCATCTCTAATTGATACTATTGATACATCATATCCTTTATTAATTAAAGCTTCGCCTACTATTTTATTTACTTGCCATACTCCACCATAATTTCCACCCTTATTTTGAATAAAAACTATTTTCATTTGGCACCTCTCTTAAAGAGAATTTTAACTCTATAAATAAACTTTGTTTCATTAAAAATACGATATATTAGTAAAATTAATAATGCATTTAAAATAGTAAAACAAATAAATACTAAGAACCACATGCCTAAGTTAGTTATATTAAATCTTTTTATTACTTCATAACCTGCAAGAAGATCTAGTCCATAAATTATAAAGAACTTAATATTCTTAACAAAGTAATCAAAAGAACTTCTATTAAAGACATATTTATGTACTACTACAGCTTTAAGCCCGTATTCAGCAATAAATACTGAAATAGCTGTAGCAAGAAGTACTCCTGGTATACCTATAAAATGAACTAAAGTAAGTGATAAGAATAAGTTAACACTAGCATCTACTATGGCACAATGTTTCGTCTCTTTATATAATCCATCAGCATTAACAAAGGTAGTTGTACCTAATTTAACAACAAATGAGAATAATATAAAACAGAAAGAGAACGCAATAAAGAAACTAGTTTCAATATTACCTTCATAGAAGATACCAATAAAACCATCAATAGCAAGTGTTAATGGTACACACACAATAGTCGCAATATAGAATAACATACTATCAAATTCCATATATAAGTCATACATCTTTTCTCTTGATTTAACTAAAGCATTACCAATAATAGCAGTCATTGAACCTGATAGTTTACCTAAGATATTCTTCATCATTGTAATGATATAACTGTAAGCCGAATAAATAGCAACATAACCAAGTCCTAAGAAAGATGAAATAATAATCGTATCAACATTACTACTTACTAAACCACATATTTTATGGAATATAAGTGATGGTAACATCTTTTTAAATCCAAAGTCTTTCTTCTTATTAAAGATTTTAACTTCAGGGAATTCTTTCTTACATACATATACTTCAACTAAATGAGCTAACAGTCTTACTACACTATGCATAATTAAGATATAAGCAAACTTAAAGCCCATAACTAACATAATTATCTCAGTAATAGATAATACTATTTGGCCACCTTGATATATTAAATTATAAATATATTTCTTTTCTTTAACTTCTAATAATTCCTTATGAGGTACAAAGAAATAACTAATAACATTACTTAATGAGAATAATAAGAAAGTAATTACAATATACCAATAATCAAATTGACAATCTTTAATAAAGATAATTATAAAGAATGAAACTATAAATGCTAGTCCAAAGACAATCATTCCAATTTTCGAGAATGTTTGCATTGCACCACTTAGTATTTCATTAATCTTTTCTTTATCTCCATTAGCATTAGGTTTATATAATGAATATAGAACAGCACTAGCAAGTCCACCATCTACTAGGGAAACATATATCATTACATTATTAAATAAGTTATATAAACCCATTGTTTCATTACCTAGATACTCAATAAAGAGTTTAACTTTAAATATACCTAGTAAAGAGACAATTAACAATGGAATTACATCTGTAACCATGTTAAGAGCTGTTCTCTTAGTTTTCATTTTATCACCTACATTTCGTCATATTCTTTTGTAAAACTTAATAATATTTTTCCTCCACCATGACCTACTTGTTCTTCTTTAGGAGGAAGAGTCATGTAATCACCAAATTGAACTGTTAATATTTTATCATATTCTTCTGGAATAACATATTTTCTATCTTCAAAAGGAACAGTTATTGGATTAAACCAATTTTTATCAAATATGTGATCATCAGTAAAATATTCATCAAAATCTTTATTATATTTTAACATTTTATTATGTTTTCTAATAATTATTTTATTATTTAAACTTCTTGGTATTAAATGTAATACTAAATATATTATTTTACCTTTAATACCACCTAATTTAATATCTCTATTAAGAAGTAAACTAACAAGTTTATATCGATACATAAATCTTATCTTACCTAGTTTACTTTTAGGAAATCTATACATTGGAAAGATATCTACATTAATACCTTTCTTAAATGGCATATATTTAAGTTCTTCTTCTACCATTGTTGTATGATATTTCCTAACTTTAGAGAAAATACAATTATAATACTTGGTATTTGTTATATCTTGAAAATAATAAATATCATTCTCTTCATTCTTTATTACATCAAGAAATTTAATATAATCATCTGGTTTCATTACAATATCAATATCATCGTCCCAAGGAATAAATCCTTTATGACGAATTGCACCTAATAATGAACCAAAATATAAATAGTAAGTAATATTATATTTCTTACATATTTTAACAATGTAATCCATTACTTCCATTTCTACTTGTTTAATTTTTTCTAAATCACTATTTTTCATATTGCCTACTTCTTATTATATTTATAATATTCTTCTTTAGTATTCAAATTATCACCATGATTAAAGTCTAAATACATTGGTTTATGAGCTATTTGTTTTTCTTTTGGTGGTAATTTCATATAGTCTCCATATAATTGGATAAGATATTTATCAGGGTCATGATAAGCATGATACTTCTTTCCTTCAAATTCTACTTCACTATGAGGAAGAACCATACCTATTGGATAAACATCTTTTTTATAATAATAAATTGTTGGATATACTGCTCCATTAACATGTTCTTTTTTATTATTATGACTATATAACCAATCTATCATTTTATGTATTCTTCTATTTGTAAAAGGTACAAATAATAGTGATATATAAGGTCTTCGCATATCCCCAAATTTAAGATTCTTATCTTTATATTTTAGTGTTTCTAACATACATCTTGAAATTGAAGCATCAAAAGTTACTAATTTAGTATCTTTTTTATTATAGTCTAGTGGAAATATATCTAAAAAGAACCCGTTATGACATTTATATTTATAACCCATTACAAAAGTTGTGTTATTCTTCTTTATCTTTGCAAACCCAAAATGATTCTCAGGATTAGTTTTATAGTAATCTAAGAAATACTTATCATCTAATTCATCTCTTGCAATAACAAGAAATTTTTCGTAATCTTCTCTTGGCATAACCATATCAATATCATCATCCCAAGGTATAAAACCTTTATGACGAATTGCACCTAAACATGTTCCTCCTGTAATAAAATATTCTAAATTATGTTTATTACATATTCTTACTACCTCATCTAACATTTCTACAAGTGTTAATTGTAACTTTCTTAGTTCTTTAGGATCATATTCATCTTCCTTTGTAGTATCAAACACTAATCTTTCAGGTTTGTGATTACGTCTCTTTTCTTTAGGAGGTAATTCCATATAATTACCGAATATTTTAGATAAATAAACATCTGGCTTGTTCATACCATTATATTCTCTATCTTCAAACTTTATTTTTCTAGGTGGTAATATATCTTCTCTTAAATTAGTTTCTTTAAGATAATGATAAGTTCCTCCCAAAGCATTAATATATTTAGAATTATTGTTCTTACATTTCTTACAATAATGCATTTCCATTTTCATTAATAATCTTTTAGGAAGTAAACTTAGTAAAAATACTAAATATGGTTTATTAGTAGTTTTTAACTTTCTTACCTTTAGTTTATATGACATAGTTTCCATAATATTTTTAACCATACCAGCTCTAAACTTTAAAGATCCATTAATTTCATCCACATTTTCAAATGGAATAATATCAATATATATTCCTTTTAAGTATTTAAGTTTATCAAATCCTTCATCAAAAATAGTATTCTTTTTTACTATTTTAGCAAAAGGTAGATGATATTTTTTATTCAATTCAAAACACTCTAGTTGATATTTATCACCTAAAGCTTTTGGTCCTAATTCAATAAATTTATCATAATCTTCTCTTGGCATACCAATATCAACATCATCATCCCAAGGAATAAATCCAGAGTGACGCATAGCACCAAGCATTGTTCCACCAGTTAAGAAATAACGCAAATTGTGTTTTTCACAAACACTAACAAAATCATCAAGTATTTCTAATTCTACTTGATGTAATTTGTCTAATGTTTCTTGATCATATTCTTTGTAGACCATCTATTTCACGTCCTTTAAATACTCTATCGTCCTTTTAAACCCTTCTTTTATATCATATTTTGGATACCAATTTAATTCTTTCTTTATCTTCTCATTAGATAGTATTCCTTTTTTAAAAGATGCACTACCTTTAGATAATGTATTATCAATATCCATAACTAATTTACTATTTTCACTAAGTGATACTAGTACATTTGCAAGATCTTTAATACTTACTTCTTTATCATCTGATATGTTATATACGATATCATTACTTGATAATAATACTTTAAATAGGCCATTTACAGCATCACTAATATAAGTATATGTTCTTACACTACTTCCATCACTTTTCATTATTATATCTTGATTATTAATAACATTATTTAAAAAATCTGCTTGAACTCTTCCGTCAGATGTCGACATACCAGGTCCATAAGTGTGAGCAAGACGTAGTATTTTAGTATTAATACCATATTCTTCTTTGATACCAACACACATATTTTCAGCAGCTTTCTTGCCTTCTGCATACCCATTTCTAGGTACTAACGGATTTACTTGACCAAGAAGGCCATCTTCAGTAAATACTTCTACCCCATCCATAGGTTCACCATATATTTCACGAGATGATACAAATAAATAACTAGAAACATTCTTTTCTTTAGCAAGAATAAGAGTATTATAAGTTCCTACTGTATTAGCAACATTAGTTTCAAATGGATAATCTTTCATAATCTTTGGACTAGCAGGACTTGCAGCATGAACAATATAATCAATAGGACCATCAATATTAAATTTTTCACTAACATCTTGTTTAATTATTGTAACATTAGAATCATTACGTAATTCTTCGCTTAATTTATTTTCATCACGAACATTAAGAAGAATTTTTATATTCATCCCATAATCATCATTAAGAACCTTTAAGACATTAGCTACATATGACCCTATCATGCCACTTGCACCTGTAATTAAGAAACTCTTATTTCTTAATTTTCCCATATCATTATCCTTGATTATTTGTATACAATCTTCATATATGATTTTATGCATAATTACTCCTTATTTTTCAATTTAAATACTTGATAATAATCTTCTATTTCTAAATTACCTAGTAAGGCAATATAATCATCTAACGTAGTTACCTTAATATTACCTCTATTACCTTCTACAATGTGAACAGTATTACCACACTCTTTCATAAGTGAACAAGAATCTACTATTTTGGAATTATTATAACCTAATTCTGTACTTCTAATCTTCTCATGAGCATTAAGAATATCATCTAATCGAAAACTTTGTGGAGCTTGTGCTGTATATACTAAATTTCTTTGTAATACTTCAGATACTTCTTCTCCATCTAAACTTAATATTGGTGTTTCAAATGCTTTAGTAACTGTAACAGCAGAACCATATTCTTCGACACTTTTAATATTTTCATTAATAACATCATCATTAATAAGAGGTCTAACACCATCATGTATTAGGCAAATAGAATCTCCTTGATTCTCTTCTCTTGCTCTTTTTAAAATTCGATAAATAGTATCTTGTCCCGTTGTACCACCTGGAATAATACCACCTACTGGAATCTTAGAAATATGATATTTTTGAACCATTAGTTCTAATTCATGAATATATTCTTCAATACAACCTACATAGATTAAATCAATTTTATCATTATATTGGAATCTCTCTAAGGTATGAATAATAATTTCTTTTCCATAAACTTTCATAAATTGTTTAGGAACATTAGATCCCATACGAGAACCAACGCCACCAGCAAATATTATTGCAATATTTTTAACTCTTTCCATTATTTACTCCTTTTATATATTATTTTAGCTATTAATTTATTAAAGAATACCATATATAATCCTTTTAAACTCTTATAGAAATAACTATTTCTTCTATAATGAGGGAAATACTCTTTAACATTCTTTATTGCTTCATTAACACCTTTTTTATATTCTTCATAATCATACTTGGCAATACTTCTTATAAATGTTGCATAAATATAACGGACATAAGCATATTCAAGTTCTTTTTTATATTCATCATATAATTTATTCTTCTTATAATAATCCACTACCCCGTTCATATTATGAATATAGTCATAAATCTTAGGATTAACCGTATTAGTAATAGATCCTTCTCTTTGTACATATTGATTAAATGGTTCATGAATTACTCCAATACTTTTTACATATGGAAGTAATCTGTAGATAAACTCAACATCTTCAAACCAAACACCTTTTTTAAATAATACTTTATGACTAAATAAATCTTTTTTAAATAGTTTATTCCAAGCTGCCGGTTGAATAGTTAAATATGTTTTCTTAATATCCGTAGTATCTTCTTTAATACCTGCATCTACTCGAAGCGTTTTATCAGGATATAAGTAATTTATATCACAAACTACCATATCAAAGTCTTCACTCTTAGCTTTAATATACATCATCTGATACATTTCAGGTAATATATAATCATCACTATCAAGAAATGCTATATACTCTCCTGTTGCATATTTTAGTCCATAATTTCTTGCATCAGATAACCCACCATTTTCTTTAACTACATACTTAATATTTTTATATTTCTTTTCATATTTTTTAATTATCTTTTCAGAATTATCTGGACTACCATCATTAACAACAATTATTTCAAGATCTTCTAGTGTTTGATTAACTAAACTATCTAAACATTTTTCAATATAATCTTCAACATTATATACGGGTACTATTACACTTACTTTCATAACAACCTACTTCCCTGTTACTTTTTTAATATAACCTAATAATTTATATTTTCTTTTATATACTAAATTACAAATAAGTCTTATTTTATATCCACTTTTTAATAAATAAGGATTATTCTTCCAATTAGGGAATTCTTTATCCATTACTCCAATTACCCTATTAATATTCTCTTCATAATTGTCATAATCCATAAATCTTAATCCTGATGTTCTAAGTAAATGAATTATATACATATATTCAATTTCATCAGGATATTCTTCTTGTAATTCTTTTTTATTAGATTCAAGTACAGTAAATATATCATACAATTTTTCATTAAATTCTTTTTGTCTCATGATAGAACCACTTCTAATTACATAGAAATATAATCCTTCATTAACAAAAGATATCTTTTTAGTATATTTAACTAACTTAGGAGTCAATTCTAAATCTTCATAATATATTCCTTTTTTAAATTGAATATTATCAAATAATTCTCTTTTGTATAATCTTAACCACGCCATAGGAGGAGTTAATAAATATTTTTTGTCAGGAACATCCGTATAATTTAAATTAGAGTAACTTCTTACTAACTTATCACCATAAACATAATTAAATTCACATACTACAATATCACTCTTTGATACAACAATCTCATTATACATTTTTTCCATCATATCAAAAGATATAAAATCATCACTATCAACAAAAGTTACATAGTCTGCTGTTGCATACTTTAGTCCAAAGTTCCTTGCATCACTTAGTCCCCCATTTTCTTTATAATAGTACTTAATGTTCATATATCTTTTTTGATAATCTTTAACTATTTCTTCACTATTATCAGGGCTACCATCATTAACTACAATAATCTCTATTTCTTTTAATGTTTGTCCTAGTAAACTATCTAAACATTTAGGTAGATATTCAGCTACATTATATACAGGAACTATTACACTTATTTTCATATACACTCCTTATTTAATAATACCATATTTTATTATACTTTCATAGATTATTGACTAGAAAAAAAGAAGCCAAAGCTTCTTTTAATTAAAATACTGTTTTAGATTATTTGTTGTTGTCCAACTATAAATAACATATCTTGGAATACGATAATGATTATCACTTGGTTTAGCAGCTCTTTGGCCACCTATAAAGGCCATTGTGAATCCTGCTTTTTTAAGTTGATTAATTGCGTATTCATTCCATTCATAGAAAGGATAACAGAAATATGTTGTATTATTAAGTATTTCTCTACTTTGTTTTAAATCTTCTTGTATTTTAGATTCAGAAAGACATTGAATACCGCCACCTTGACCAGTCTTACATTGTCCTTGAATATGCATATTATGAGTATGACTATGATATTCAACATATTTTGATTCAATAGGCTTATATTCAGATGTTATTAAGAAATATGTTGCATGGAATTCTAATTCATCAAGAATCTTAATAGCATTTTGTCTCATCCATCCATCATCATGAGTAACCAAAACACTCTTAGGTAACCTAATTTGATTATTCATGAACATATCAAATTCTTTCATTGTTAAATCTAGAATATTATTATCTTTAAACCACTTAATATGTTCACGATATCTAGTTGTTGTCATACATATACTTTGATTACATGTTTTCTCTTTAGGATCATAGATATGATGATAATTAAGTACTGGTACTTTAGATACTGGTGTTAATTTTGTATTCTCAGCTTTCTTTGTTTCTTTAACATCATCTTTCATAACATATACTAGTTCATCTTGATATTCAAAGTAATATTTATCACTCATTTTAATTATTATTGGATATTCACTAGATTCTGTTAATTTATAATATTTCTTATCATCATTATGATAAATAATATATTCATTGTTAGTAATTATATTTTCATTAAAAGGAATATATTTTTTGTATCTATCATCTTTAACCACTTCGCCATTATTCGGATCTACATCAGTATAACTTATATAAACATCTAAATCTTTATTATGGAAATATTTAGTATTCTCATTAACCTCTTCTTTTTCTACACTAATTACATTATCTTTATAAAGAATACCAGATACTTGATAATTACTATTTATTTTCTTATATAAAGTAGCATCTTTATTCGTTTTAACTTTTTCACTATAATGACTTTCTACTTCCTTAATATAATTCTCTTTTCTAAGTCTTTCATCCTCTTCTTTTCTTTGTTTATTGCGATATATAGTAAAGGCAGTAATACTAGCTATAGATACTAGTAAGATAAATACTACTAAGAAAATAGCTTTCTTCTTTATACGATATTTCTTCTTTTTCTTTTTAGGTTTAACAACAAGATTATTATTAATCTTATTTTCTTCTACTTTCTTTTCTAATTTCTTAATCTCTTTACTATAATTAGGGAGAACCATTGTTTCAGGATTTTCAAATACTTTCTTTTTATTTATTTTACTTAAAACAATTGTTTCTTCATTATCTTTAGGTACATCAAGTACCTCAGGATCTTCATCAATAATTATTTTATTATTTGAATCATTAACTATACTTGGTTTATTCTTAATTTCTTGCTTATTATTTGGTAAATCTAACACTTCTTCTTCATCATAAATATTACGATGATCTTTATTTATTTCTTCAATTAAACTTTCTAGTTTTCGATCTTTTTTTCGATAATTATTTGTCTTTGTTCTAGAATAATTAATATTTTCTTTTGTATCATTTCTTTTAACACGAGAGAATACTACTTCTTCTTCCTCCATAATATTATTTTTTATTGGTTTTTTAGCAGCCTTTTTTCCACGAGAAAAATTAACTTCCTCTTCTTCAATAATATTAGGTTTAGAAGTCTTTTTAGGCTTAGCATTAACTTTAACTTTTTTAGTCTCCTTCTTAGTAGAAGGCACTATAACATCGATATTATCAAAAGAATTCTTCTTTGCCATATCTCTCGCCTCTTCTTGTCTTTATTATACAACAAATCAATAAAAAAAACTATTACTCACTTAATAATAGTTCTTGTTTATTTATTATGATACTTTTTATATAAAAAATCAATTATTTTTTTATTCCAAAATTGTTTTAAAATATTTTCTTTTTCTATTATCATATCCATATTAATTTCTTTATCATAAATACGATATCCAACTAATTTTTTATTTAAATAAACCATTCTTGTATTCTTCTTTGCAAAATTAATAAAACCTTGCCAATCATTATAATATTTTAAGTCTTCTGGAAAGAAGTTTTTAATACCTTTATCTCTTACAAAAGTAACGGAGCTAGTACAAAAACATTGTCCATGTGATAAACATCTTTTCTTATAATGTTTTTTATTTTGAAATAATCTATATTTAAGAGGCCATATCATTAATCTTTTCTTAAATAATGTCCAGTTATGTTTAACCATTACATCTTTATGTATTTCATAATAATCAGTAAATATTAAATTAGCATCTTTATTCTTTTCATAACAATTAATTACTTCTTTAGCATAATTACGGTTATAGAAATCATCTTGATGAACTATTGTAATTAATTTTGTATTAAAAGTAGATAAAGCAAAATTATAGTCACTGCCTTTATTACTTTCTTTATCATTAATCATTATGCCTATTCCATATTCTCTTGCTAAATCTGTAATAAAATCATTAGGAGTACTTGTTGCAATAACAATATTACTCTTAACACTCTGTTTAAGTACTGATTTAATGCAATCTTCTAAGTCATCACTCTCTTTATAAGCAAGTATTACAAACGTATGGATTATTTTCATCATAATCACCATAGTAATTATAACATAGGAGACGATTATTTCGACAATTAATGTCAAATATAGAATAAATAAAACCCCTTTTATTTATATATATAAATAAATACGATATAATTATGATGGGTGATAATATGGCAGGAAAGAATAATAAAAAACCTACTACTACTCGTAAAAAGAATCCTGATTTAGCTAAAATAATTAGTGAAATCAAAGAGGATGAAGAAAAAGAAAGAAAAAAGAAAAAGAAAGAAGAAGTAGTTAAGGACGATATTGAAATTATTGAAGATCAACCTAAAGTAAAAGTAAAAATAATAAAAGAAGAACCTAAAGAAGAGATTATTAAAGAAGAAAAAAAAGATATTAAGAAAGAAGTTAAAGAAACTAAAAAAGAAGTAAAAGAAGGAAAAAAAGAGATAAAAAAAGAAATAAAGAAAGAAGAAGTTAAAGAAACAAAAGATAGTAATAAAAAAGGATTAGTAATTACTTTTTCTATTCTTGCATTAATATCATTTATAGCATTTATAATTATTAAACTACCTAATAAAGAATACTTTAAAGATATTAATCATCTTGTAAATTTAGGAGTTATCTTCTTAATAATAATTGGATTAATAATAATAGGATTAAAGAATAATAATAAAAAACTTAATAAGTTTATTATCCTTGTACTTTTATTATTAACAGGATTTAATACATTTAGTATCCTAGTAGAAAAGAATGTAATTAAAATTAAAAAAGAAGATAATTATGTATTAAATTTCTATAATATGCCAATAACTGATGTTTATAAATGGAATGACGGAAAGAATATCCAAATAAATGAAAAATATGAATTTAGTGATATTATTCCGATGTATAGTGTTATAAGTCAAGATATAGCGCCTAATACGCCTATAAAGGATGTTAATGTAATTAATTTAATTATTTCTAATGGACCTAACTTTGACCTTGAAACAGTAGTACCTAGTTTTATGGGATGGGAATATGATACTGTTATTGATTATTTAGAAAAGAATTTCTTAAATAATGTAGATATATCATTTGAAAAATCAAATAACAAAGAGAATACTGTTATTAGTCAAGATGGTAGTGGTTCAAGAAAAAGAAATGACTTAATAAAACTTGTATTTGCCATAAGTGAATTAAAAGAAACAGAAATAATTGATTTAACTGGTTATAGTCGTATTAAAGCTATTGGATGGCTTTCACAACATGGATTTAAATACGAAATAGAATATGAAAATAGTGATGAAATAGAAAAAGATTATGTAATTACTAATAGTGATATCGGAGAAACTAAAAATCCTGAAACAGATATTATTAAAATTGCTGTTTCAAAAGGTAAAATAATTAAAGCCCCTGACTTTAAAACAATGAGTCAATCAGAAATTAATAAGTGGGTTATGGATAATGATTTAAAAGTAACTTATATTGAAAAATATGATGAAGAATCTAATCTTGGTGATGTTATTGATAGTAGTGTTAAAACTGATGATATCTTAGAAGTAGGAGCTAAAATAGCAATAACAATATCAAAAGGAAAACTTGAGATGCCTAAAATAGAATCTATTGATAATTTCAAGATTTGGGCTAGTGAAAATAAAGTTAATTATCAAGTTAATTATGATTTTAGTGACAGTGTTAACAATGGAGACATTCTTAAATGTTCTCATAACACTGGGGATGCTATAAAAGAAAATGATACGGTAATAATAACTGTATCAAAAGGAAAAAGTATTACAGTTCCAAACTTTGTTGGAACAAATCAAAGTAATGCTAAATCTAAATGTAATTCATTAGGACTATCTTGTACTATCAGAGATGGTGGTTATAGTGATAAATATGCAAACGGCGTTGTTATGAAACAATCACAAGGTTCTGGTGCTAAAGTATCAACAGGATCTAATGTTACTCTTTATGTTAGTAAAGGTGCTCAACCAAAAGTAACTGTACCTAACTTTGTAGGTCAAACGAAATCTAATATTCAATCTAAATGCAATAGTCTAGGTATTAAATGTAATTTTAGTTATCAATCAAATTTCTCAAGTACAGCAAAAGATACATGTGTAAGTCAATCGAAAACAGGTACAGTAACAAAGGGAAGTACAATTAATATTACTTTATCAAAAGGACCTGCTAAATCATACACATTTGAAATATATGCAAATCAATATTTGGTTGGAGGTAATCCAGAACAAACAAAAGCAAAATTACAAGCTAAGTTATCACAATATAAAGGTGTTAACTTCGTATATAAGTTTGAAAAAGGAAATTCCGGAATAGGATACTTAAGTAAGAATAGTCAAATTAAAGTAGGATCTAATACCGTTACTGAAGGTAAGACTTATACCGTAATAATAATATCAAATTAATAAAAAAACATGTTCAAATGAACATGCTTTTTTATTATTTACAAGTTAATGATTGTCCTTCAGCAGCTTTAATGAATTCTTCTTTAGAAACGCCGATCATACCATCGTTTTCATCAGCTGGGAAGTTTTCAATAGTAACTGTTTTTCCACTACATTTTACTACCATATCTTTAGCTTCATCACCAGACATAGTCTTAAGTAATTCCATAGTTTGACAAGTTTGTTTAGCAGTATTTTCATCGTCAATTTCCATTTCCATGTCTACTCTATTAACTTTGTCATCTTTAAGATATGCATAGTAAGTTGCTTTTGCTTTTATTCCGCCTTCTTCCATTTCACCTGTACAAGTGATGTCAGCTTTTTTACCGCAACCAGTAAGTAAAAACATACCAACTACTAAAAGTAATAAATATTTTTTCATTCTCTCTCCTCTCATAATAATTATAAAATATTTTTTTTATTCTGACAATAATGTTTATAGATAAATCTTTATATTTCTAGATACCATTCTTGATAATAGTTTATATGAGACCCACAATATTCGCAGTTATTCTTAGTAACATCAATATTCGCACCACAATTATGACACTTGATAGTATTTACACCTTTATCAAGTTTAATGGTATCACCATTAACTCTTTTTAAAGTAATATCCATCTTTTTCTTTTCTTTTTTAATCTTACCATTTGATATTTTAATAATTCTCATTAAAACATTTGTTTTTACTAACGTATTACCTTCTTTATCTTTAAATAATTTATATGAATTATAATCGATAATATCATAATCAATAATATCTTTATTCTTATCACTATTATAGAAATATTCTTGTAATTCATAATTTAAGTTATTAAAAAACGTTTTACTTGTTGTTCCAAGTGTTTCTAACTCTTTAAAGAAAGATTCTTGTTCCTTATTCTTTTTCTCTTTATAATTTCTTATTGGCATCAATACTATTAAAGCATCTAAATAATAGAATACAAAATATAAGATAAGTGATAATAAAACACTATAAAAACATGTTTTTAATAAATCAAGTAATATAAATGTTCTACCTGTTGCTTTAAAGTATAAGAAACATATTATAAATGATACAAAAAGGGCAATTATATAAGTAATTATACGATAAGTACTATTTTGTACTATTAAGTCAAAATGTTCTTTATTACCCAAATCTTTATCTAAATATTCAAGATTATAGTATGTTCCACAATAAGGGCAACCATCATTATTATTTATCTTATCAGTCATACCACAATTGGGACATGTATATTCTTTATCTTTATCAAATTCTTTATATGAATAAGTTATTCTAGTATCAAATAATTCTTCTTTATACTTTAATTCATTATTTAGATAATATTGTTTTTTTATTCTTACACTTCTTTTAAAATTATCATTACGTCTGTTATCTGTATTCCTTTCATAATAATTATTACCATCTGTATAAGTAGTTTTAATATTACATTTATATTCTTGTAATCTTTTTTCTTGACTACGAGCTGATATTAAAGACATAAATCCTCCTAATTATTATTGTTATTATTATTATTGTTATTATTGTTATTATTACCTGAAGATCCTCCACTTGATCCACCACTACTAGATGGATAATAAATATTAACATGAAGACCTAAATTATCGAGGGTTAATCCTTGATAAATACCAGAACCACTATATTTAACATTAGTCTTAATAGCATTTATTATTTGATTATTAGCATCTTCTAAAAATACTGCAAGTTTATTAGCTCTTATATGATTAGTTGGATTACTAAGTAAGAATTTATATATTTCTTCTAATTGTTCTTGTGATAAATAATAATAGTTAGCTAAATTATAAACACCATACTTTCTTACTATTTCATTATATGTTTTTGGTTCATCATTTAACATTTATATCGTCTCCTTCTATATAATAATATTCAATATTTTGAAAAGGTAAATTAATAGCTTGTATATGATAATAAGCATTATTCTTTTGTTTAGTATAATGATAATCACGAAGTGCTATTGTTGTAAAGAATAAATTATTAGGTAACTCTTTAGATATATCGTCTTTATATAGTTTTAAAATGTTTGTTATATCATAAGAAAAGAATCCTTTTTTATCACTCTTATTCTTTTTAAGTACATCTAAATATACTTGATGATTCATTATATGTCTTTGCTTAGTTCTACCTTCATCCCCATATTTAATCATATCTCCTGACAGTAACATAATATTTAAAGCATTATTTTGTGGATAATCACATACTTGATTTAATAATTCTTCTTTAATATAAATTGTTACTTTACTATCACTAGTTATATATATAATATCTCTTATTTTCCTTAATATTTGTGATTCTAATTTATATTCATTATCATTTACTTTTAAGATAAAACTATTAGGATCATAAATATATTTAAGGTTTTTATCTAGTTTAATTATTTCTTCTAATGTCGGCATATCACTATTCTTTTTACTTGGTATATAATCATTAGCAATAGATGGATGCATAAGTGATAAATAGTAATATACAAATTCATCATTATTAATGTCTTTTTGATAATTTTGTCTCTTGTATAACTCATGTTGTAACTTACATGTATATGACTTGTTAGAATGATATGTGTTTTTTACAAAAGGACATCCTGTTTTACAAAGATAAAGGTATCCACATTTAGCACACTCTTTATTAAAACCTTCTCTTTGATGATTCTTTAATATTTGTATTTTGGCATTAAAAAGAATATCATCGACACTATCTCTATAAATATTACCATAATAGTAATTAGGATTCTTTTGTCCTCTTACACATGAATAAATATCACCATTACGTTCCAAAAGAAAGAACTTATCACCACAATTATCACAATTAGTACAATAATTAGGACCAAATTCATTAAACCAAGGTCCATTAACACCACTATCAAGTTCTGTTCCATCA
>JAEEGL011089791.1_pt1 | contig 17210 bp, 17 predicted proteins | sample 9134231 | NCBI WGS metagenome assembly JAEEGL01 (sample SAMN16246548, study PRJNA631951) | gut metagenome | biome: gut microbiome; feature: rumen; material: fiber-attached | host: Bos | place: Iran: Karaj | collected 2018-10
CAGGACAGCTCTTTTCTCTTTATCATCAAAGCCTTATCCGACAGACTAAGATAACGCTCCCGCACACTCTGTGCGAACTCCTCGGTTATCACATCATCAATGATGAATCCGCCATAGAGCTCCATCTGCATCTTCACCACACCGTCAATATAGCCCTTCTGATAATCCGTCATGTGGCTCTTCATTGCCGGAAGCATGGACTGATAGAGCTTGCCTACAAAGGAAATCTCACTGCCATACCTGCCCTGATCAACCTTAATACTCTTAAGCCGTGGCACATTCACCGCCAGTGGCAGGTAAAAGACATTGTCCAGCCCCTTCGCCTTATACGCCTCATAATCAGCCCTGGCAAAGAAATATATCCTGTTGCATGAGTACTCCATATAATCCGCCGTGGGCAGATTTGGCGGGCTGTCAAAAAACCACGAAACATAAGGCATGTCTTTTTCATGACACACCCTTGAGATCACCGGCCAAAAGTTGGTGGTCAGCACCAGATCATAACTTCCCTGTTCCAGGTCACGCTTCATCCTGCTCATGAAGCCCTCGTCATTATAGACATCTTCAGGCTTCTTGCAGGAAATGCTGTTGCACTTGTGACCCGCCTTTTCCAGGAAGAAAATCAGATCCTGCTGAATGTATGAATTTAAAAAGTCATATAAAAGAATGTTCATTTTTTATGCTTTGGCAGCTTATCAATCGCCAAATCTCCTGTCACACTCCTTCATGATAGCGATGTCTATATCTGAAATGCGCTTTTTAACCTCCGCATTGCCATCATAAGTTCCCGTAACAACATCCCGTTTTAAATGAGCAAGTTTTTTAATCAGCTCTTTTTCTTTTGGGGGAATAGCTTCGAAAAGCTTGCCAATACTTCCTTTATCAGCGCCATATCTCTTTATCTGATCATACAGACAGCGATTTACTCCATATGAATAAATGTTAATCATGGCGTATTCAATAGCCTCAACTGACTCGTTGTATTCCGGAAGCACATGGCATACATCGTAAGTAGACTTTATCGCACCATAAATAGAATCAACATAAGTATCAAGGTCAATTGTCTTGGTGGCAGATTCGGAAGTATCGCAGTAGTTGTACAGAACCTCTTTAACGTTTGCCAGCGTCTTTGCCCTGAGAAACATATAGATCATAATCTCAGTATCTTCCAGGCAGCGAACCTTTTCCCTCATTCTGATCCTGGGCTCGTTAAAGAGCTCTCTCTTAAATATCTTAGTAACCAGATATCCACCATTTGGAATCAGGATGTCTCTTTTAGTCTTATCAAGAACCCCCGTTACGTTATCCCCGGTAAAAATCGTAGCTTGATCGTTCTGCTCGCTGTAATAGCCGCAATCTACAATATCCGCATCAAGCTCTTTTGCCCTGTTATAGAGAAGCTCAAACATGTTCGGAGCCACATAGTCATCGCTGTCAACAAGACCAATGTACTCTCCGGAAGCTATATCAAAGCCCTGATTTCTCGCACCTCCGCTTCCGCGGTTAACGCCGCCATCTACAACAATCACCTTATCAGGAAACTGGGCCTCGCATCTTAGCATGATATCCCAGGTATCATCGGTCGAAGCATCATTTACTACAATGATCTCAATGTCCTCAAGGGTCTGATTAACAAGGCTTCCAAGGCATCTTGCAAGCGTGTTATGGGAGTTATATGCAGGAACCACGATACTTACTTTTTTCATTTGCCTTTAAACAACCTCTAAAACGAATAGCCCGTCAGTCCAGATCATAATTCTGGATCATGATCGGAATGCCACTCCTCTTAACCACGTCCATAAGCGGACACTTGTCGCCATAGTAGGCATCCGCCAGCGAAACCGCCAGGCTGAGCCTCTCTCCGTGTTCCAATATGCAAAAATCCAGCCCAGCTGCATGGTCCAGAATCTCACCAAAAGCCCCTGCGATTGCCAGCTCGCATTTCTCCAGGAATGACTTTACGCCACCTGAGACGCAGAGCATAACGCAAATATCCCGCTTATTATCTTCAAATACCTTAAGGCTTCTATTTATCTTATCTATGGATCTGTCCCCATGGCTGACCAGCTCAATAGCCGACAATCCATAGATGATCAGTTTCTTCTTACCGCCCCCGGGGAGGTAAAGGATCTTTTCCCAATCCTCAGGAATATCAGGATGTATCTCCCTGATCACCAGTCCCTTAACCCTGTCCAAAAGCCCGGTAAGCGACCTTTCCTTGGCAACAATATCAGAGTTTCCATCCAGTTCCTGGTACAGCTCAAATATCCCTTCACAGTAACGTGTAAGCTCTGTCACTGCATTCGAATCTTCCCTGATGTTTTCTATAGCTTCGCCTATTCCCTCAGCCCCATCCTGAAGGTCTGCCAACAGCCCCTGAGCCACTGCCTTAGCACTGTCTGACTGATCCCTGGCAATATGCTCCACCTGTTCCTCCAGGATTTCGTGTGCCTCTCTCAGCGTATCCACCGCCTCCAGGATTGGCGCTCTGACGCCATCTTCCACATACATTTCCCCTGTATCCCCGCCAACCAGTACTTCGATCTGCGTTCGATAATAGGGATATTCATGTGTCGACGGAAGGTGCCTTGGCGTCATATATTTCTCACCAAACCGCGAAACCAGAACGCTGTGGTAATCATTCGGAACCGCAATCTCCATAACTTCAAAAGGAATATCCTTAGTCTCTTTTATCCACTCCTTGCGCCTGGACAGATCCTTCCTGGAATAGGCCATGTGAGGTGCATAGTCCACCCGATCCGCATCCCGCTCGGACACAGAGCGCGCTATGTACTCCGCAGCCAGACACAGCTGATTCCTTAGAGGTTTCTTTTCATCGATCCGGCACTTATTCCCATAGAATCTACTCAGGAAGCCTATGAGCTCTTCAATCTGATGCAAAAGAGCTATCGCCTCGCCGGCGGTTTCTCCCGAAGACCTGCGAAGTACTTCCAATGTGATCAGCTTTCCGCCAAAAGAGCTGTTCTCCACCGAAACACAGTCATACACTGTCTTGTAGGCATAGGAGTACAGGTTCTGCCGAAGTTTCTTTTGCTCCGGGTCCCTTGGCACATAGTCCATTGGGAAAATATCGATATAGCAGATGAACGGACACTTATAAAACCTGTCAAATCGCTCCTGATCCCACTCCAGCAGGTCAGCAGTATTATTCGTAGCAACAGCATGAAAATTCGTGAAGGTATCAGAATTGTAGACACTAAGAACCCTCAGGTAATCAGGAAGTTCCTCCGCGTGGGATATGAACTTCATAAAGTCCGCTCTGGGCATGGAAATATCAATGTCATCGTCCCAGGGAATGATTCCCCTATGGCGCACCGCCCCCAGAAGCGTCCCAAAATCTGCAAAATAAATAAGGCCATACTTTTTAAACAGCGCCTGAAGCTCGCTCAAAATCTTCAGGTGCGCTGCCCATGCCCGTTTCATCATCTCGGGCACATAGAAGTCTGACCTTAATTCGTCTTTAAAATAGTTTTCAGAAAAGGTTAACACCTGATGTCTCCTTGAAAACTTACTCAATATCCATTTCGTTGATCATAATACCTAGCTTCTGTATGATGGCATCATATCTTATGTCAAATTCTTTCCACAACCTTCCACAACTTATATTTTCTTCCACAACCTTCCACAACTTTCCACAACTTGTCATGATTCTTTTTACGTGCGAAAGTTCTTTTACTCCATGTCCATGGCATAAGTGTAGGAAATCAGATCCATATTGGCGGTCTTCATATACCCTTTCTCTTTATGGGATTGATCGGAAATCTGTGCAGCAGACATGGAACCAAATTTCTCAATGACCTTATCCAATATCTGCAGCTCATCACTAGTCAGGTTTCCTGCGTGCACATAATCATCTCTGGCAATGACAACATCACCACTACCATATGAATTCTCAGTTTCAACAATAGATATAGCTCCAAGCTTCTCCATAAGCCCCAAAAGGAAGCTATATTCTCTTGGCACAGGCCCATACTGAAAATGCACATAATTCATGCCTGATATGGATATGGTATATTCTTTAAAAAAGTACATATCGGCATACCATAGCAGTTTAAATAGCTTGGTCTTATACAGATTACCTTTAATATTCTCTGCAAAATAGCTGACCATCATCATGAACTTGTTAAAATCAAACTCCTTAAAGCCACTAAACTGATCAGGCTTAATACACAGATACTCACTAAAATTCCCGAGGATTTCAGATGACTTAGCCTCAAGCGAATTGAGCTTTGCAAGCGCAGTCTTGATATTATCAACTTCTCTGGAGCTTAATTCCTCTTCCTTGACCTCCAGAATCTCTATCATGTTCTCAGGTTTCTGTAGCATCCTCATGATATTGTTATGCGTATTGTTCTGAATGTTGCCATTCTCGTACCTTACTACTGTAGCCTGCGAACATCCGATCAAAGTAGCAAGCGTTCTCTGACTGATATTGTACTTTCTCCTAAGCGCCATTATCTCCATGGCAGTCATAAGCGCATGCTTACGCTTATACTTGGAAAAAGCTCTCTGAAGATTGTCTTCATCCAGCCGAAAATCAAATACTTCCTCACCACAGTCATCACAAACCTTGACGTTTGCAACAATTGTTGTATCTTCACCCAAGACAGGATATGTTTCTTCTTTTTCAATAATTCTGAAGTTCTTGTGTTCGCAAGCCACTTCTTTTCTAGTCATCAAAAATCACCTCAAACTATTATGAGAACCAAAAAACAATGGGTTTCTCAGCTTCATGAAAAGATAACACCAACACGTCATCTTCTCTCATATGCTTAATCTTAATATATACATCCATTTCGTTAATCGTAGTACCAAACTCCCAGATACAATCCTCTTCGTCAGTATCTCTGTCATTCAAAGGGCCGCTTAAATAATTCCTATAGGTAAGGCCGTTAATATATGTAATACATCCCGCTGGCGTAATTCCTAGTTTCGCCAATGTGTCCATGTTTTTCTTTCTGTCAGATGCAACACGAAGCTTATCCGGATTTTTCAATATCAACTTAATCCGAATAAGCTCAAGTTTAACTACATTTATGTCAGCAGGAGGTGGTAAGTTGTCATTCATGGTGAACCTCCCATATTGTTATACAGATATGCTATCATGTGATAGCAGGCTCGTCAAGCTTTTTGCTATCATATGATATCGCGCCTTTGAATACGATCCGACGCTGCCATAATCTCTACAGCCTTATCTTTCCCGGGAAAAGAGCTATCGACAAGATACATTTTATCTATAATTGACATTATGTCTCTCTCCTGATAACCGGTCCTTCAAACTCATCCCGATCCAAGTTGATTGCCACAGACATCTCAGTCCCAGAAGGCTTCCTGTCATTCACGACGATGCGCTCCCCGAAAGGAAGATTGAAAATCACATCATCAAAGCGAACCCCATTGGCTTTAAGGAATTCCAAGGTCTGCTCCTTATACTTGTCAGTCCTGGATGTTGTGAGTATTACGCGATCATCATCAGGAATTTCATTCATGTACTCCTTAGCCCCAGGCAAAAGAGTGTCATGACCATCGATCCTGTATCCATTATGCTTTACCAAAGTCCCGTCTATATCCACAAACCAGGTCTTTGGCAACGTAGACAGAACCAGTTGTTTCTTTTCACTCATAACGCCTCCAGAGTCTTCTCAAAATCCCCATCAAAAACCAAATTCTCGAACTCATCGAGTCTGTACATATCAATCGATTTCCACCTGGTGTCACCATAGTGATAATCAGGGAAAAGAGCTATCTCCCTGCACCCGGCAGCCCTCAAAACATCGCACATACCACTACGAATACCAATAAATGTGCCGGCTCTTTCAACCACCGATCGCATCTCTGCAATATCCTGACTTATGGTTTTCGTCCCCGCTATTGCTTTTTCATCGCCAACCACATTCGTAAACACCTGATATCCCAAATCCAAATATTTCCTGGCAATCTGCTCCCATAACTCGTCGGGCATTGCCGTCACAGACTTCGCATAAGGAGAAAGAACTACCGCCCTTCCTTCCGCGATATCGGAAAGTCCGCCATACTCCCGCCATTTCTTAGCAACTGCAGGCTTTACCTCATCACCAAGCCCAAATATCCCCTGGCGATATATCTGCTCCAGAGGAATACACCTTACCTTCAACGCCTTGTGGAGATTGATAACATAGGGCCTGTCCTGATGAGCAATAAACATCCTCTCATCCCTGTAATACAACGCTGCCTGCACCATAGAGTCCATCACCTTCTGGGAAAAGGCCTCTACCCTGCAATTATCGTAATCAAACAACTCCGCCACTTTCCTGCAGGCATTACCAACGACGCATATCACACAGTCCGCGATTCTCCTTTCCTCCATAAAAGCCCGCAAATACGACATACAAAAATAGATATCCCCAAGCGCATTAAAGGTGCAAAAGACCAGATATTCACCTAGATTCTCTTTTCGACACTCATCAATCGCACTTTTCCCCGCCTGTACCCGCTCAAGCTTCCTGGCAATTGTATCCTCAGAAAGGGAATATTCAGCATATGTGTTATAATCAACAGTCTTTACAATCTTTCCCTTGAATCCCAAATCCAGAAGCTGAGATTTCATAGCCTCATAAAACCTGATAGCGATAAGAACTATAGCATTCTCCGAACCAGCAATAGCCGAATCCGGTTTATCAACCTTAATCCCCTTATAATCAATCCCCCACTTTTCCCTGCTATTATCAAGGATCAGCGCAGGGATTATACTTCTTGCCATCAACTCGTCAGCCATAGTCAGACTGGCTTCGCAGTGCGCAAAAACATAAACGGTGCTGCCCACAAAAGCCCCTTCCGAATTCAGCTGATCTATGCAATTGATCATCTCATCATAGTGTGCTTTATCCATAGAATCACCCTCACATCAATCCGAAACCAAGGACTTCAGGGCTTCCGAAAAAGAGATCAACCCGCCATCAACATAATTAAGCATACTGCCATATTGGTCGCTGTTCTCTAGAACCAGAAATTTGTCCGAAAACTCATACATATGATACAAATCCAGGAATTCTTTTTCCTGGTCGACAGAAATTTCCTGCACATTTTCATGTTTAGCAGATGCAGGATCTGTTGATAACACCTTTATGTCTTTATATCCATCAAGAATAGCAAGTGCTTCTTCTGTTTTTGAAAAATCACTTGCTATCAAGATTACTCTTCTATTATTCTTCAGTACATCTTCCAACTTGTTTTTATTCAAAATAATTAACTCCTGATATAAATATGTCACTTTACATCAGGAGTATATTTACACTTCAATTCAGATACCTCTTTACACCCGAACATATGTGTGTTAAACTCGTCTTCTAGGGTGTCACCAAGATGGTTGACGGTTAGCCCTCCATCGGAGGGACTGTGACCCTCCGTTTATATAATCTGTGAGTAAGGCTGAAACTATCCGCAGCAGAGCAGAAATACATTTGGAGGGCTGAAGCAATGGAAATAATCCTCGGACTGATTGCAGTAATAAGCTTATGCTTAACCTGCTTTGCCGTGGGGTACTCCATAGGCAAAGATATCAACAAGACGCAGAAATGACCGCCTAATCCCTTGCAAAGATTACTGAGCGGTCACATCTGCTTTTTATTCAATGTTTAGGGGCTAACCGTCAAAGGTGGCACCCTTTTTATCTGAATTAATCTTAGCATCCTCAGACCGCTCTGTCAAACAACTCAATTCAGAGATACTTATATACTGTGGTTCAGCAGATTCCTACAATCTTTCCAAATACTCCATAAACACTCTCTTATTATCCAGCGCTGTCGTAGTAGGTCTTCCGAGATCTTCCCTTGCACCGATTGCACTCTTACATCTTTCGCCTTCTCAAGTTCACGGTCCAGCTCAGCAAAAGAGCTAACGGAAACCGCACAGGGAAATCCACATCCCTTAGCAACTACCACAATATCTATATCGGAACCTACGGTTGGCATGCCACCAATAGTCTCGTGTGCACCATTGTTAATGACTACGTGGATCATATTTTCAAGATTTCAAGGCCGCAGATGAATTACTATCATCGCTTTCGTTCTTCAATACTCAAAGCGGCGCTTCATAACAACTATAAAATAATACTGTGATGCCACCAGCAGTAATTGACAATATATTCCTGCTCATAATCCTTCATATCACCCTTCCAAAAGCATTTTCTCTCAACAGGATATTCAAAATCAAAACCGAAATGATTACTGACACAATTCATTATTGGAGAAGATGTCCCACCAAGTCCTGCACTATAAGTATCATCACTTATATCGGTTATCCCTATGGCATCGGCCACATACTTTCCAATACTTTTCATCAAATAGCTAGAGGGATGTCCAACATCTACAAAGAAAGCAATCTTTTTATAGTTATTTGCAATATAATCATAGACAGGAACATCCCAATTTTTCTGCCTGATTCTTATCTTCTCCATATCTTTTTCAAAAGCACCATCTAGCGTAGCATCATCAAAGACGTACTCGTCCCAATATTTCTGCACATCAGCAAGATTATGGTCAACATTTGCAACTGCCTTATCAAGAACTATATCTTCATAAAAATCCGTTCCACTTCTAGTTAATAACTTACCCTGATTCGGAAACATATAGTGAGCCATTCCGACAAAATTAGGGATACATATCTCCACACAGTTTTTGTTTATTATTTTCAATGTGTAATTATCTGACAATTTATAACTGATCTTATTAGCTTCACGAATATCCTGATGTATAAATACATCTGCCTTCTTCAAAATCCTCTCAGGTATTTCGCCTGTTACATTATCCTGAATTTCTTGCACTGGATATACAAAATATTCTTTCCTAAAAGTAGGACTTAAGTTTAAGTATTTTATCAGCGCACTTCCATGGCAATTTGCGTTAACTATAACTATCTTCTTTTCAAACATATGTGTCCATATATAATCCTCATACTCCCTATATCCTTTGCTGTCCAACATGTCAGCTATTTCATTATAAGTATCTATCTTACTGGCAGAAACAATTATTTGCGCATTGTCCTTGTTCACGTCATCAAGCGTTTTTAATTCTTTCCCGCGGAAAACACCACGTTGATTTGACGTAATAAAACATTCTACATCTTCAAATAAGCCTCTATGTTCAAACAAGAACCAATCTGCGTCTCTTCCATTTCCAAATATACGAATCATAAATAGTCCTCATCCAATTTCATAACAATATTATAATAGAATTATCGTTTTTTTGTAGAAATACATTATTATAAAGAGTATCATAAAGTATGTAAAACAACAATTTTGACAATTATAGACTTTTTCTTTGACTTCTAAATAAAACATAGGAATAACCATGTTTAAGGTAGATAATGCAATAATATTGGCTGCTGGCACCAGCTCTCGATTTGCTCCGCTATCATTTGAAAAGCATAAGGCACTGACAGTCGTTAAAAACGAAGTCTTGATTGAACGCCAGATAAATCAGCTTATAGATGCTGGGATACATGATATTTATATCATAACCGGGTACAAGTCTGAACAGTTTAATTATCTCACCGACAAATACCAGGTAAAACTAATAAATAATCCTGAATATCTTACTCGGAACAACAATGGGAGTATATGGGCCGCAAAAGATATTTTAAACAATAGTTACGTATGCTCCTCGGACAACTACTTTAGTATCAATCCATTCGAAAACATAGTTGATGATTCATATTATGCCGCAGAATATGCAGAAGGTTATACCGACGAATGGTGTATGACAGAAGACGAGCACGGATATATCAATTCAGTTACGATCGGTGGAAAACAATCCTGGTTCATGATGGGACATACTTTTTGGAACCATACATTCTCAAGGCAATTTATTACAATTTTAAAAAGCGAGTACAACATTCCCGAAACCAGAAACAAACTGTGGGAAAAGATCTTTATGTCTCATCTTGATAACCTGAAGATGAAAATACGACATTATCCGCCAAATACAATCAATGAGTTTGATTCCTTAGACGACCTCAGGGACTTTGACGCATCTTACATCAACAACACCCGGTCACAGATTCTAAAAGAACTATCCCAAAAGCTAAATGTAGAAGAAAAAGAGATTGTTGGCATTTCAGCCCTCAAAGGCGAAACTGCTGAATCTATCGGCTTTGAATTCTATTGTAACAACAAGCATTTCAAATATAACTATAATGATAAAAGGATGGAAGAGTGTAAATAATGGCTGAATTAGTAAGAGATATCATAGAAGCAGAACTACCAATAGTACGCAATCTACTGACCCTAATAAACAGAGATACTAATTATGTGAAAATCGAAAGACTTGGCGGAATGACGAACCATTCATACAAAGTAACTCTTCCCTCACTCGAGGAGCTAGTCGTCCGCATCCCCGGCGAAGGAACAGAAGAATTGATAAACAGAAGTGATGAGCGAAAAAGCACTGAGCTTGCATGCAGATTAGGAATAGATTCTGAATTATTATACTTTGGTAATGACGGCACCAAGGTTATGAAGTTCATACACGATCCTCAACCCATGAATGAGGAGATTATGAAAAAAAATGAAAACCTATTGCAAGCTGCGGATATTTTTTACAGACTACACCATTGTGGTGAAGATACAGGGGTTCGCTTCGAAGTATTTGAAATGGCCAATTTATATGAAAAGATTATTCAAGATAGCGGAACTGCAAATTATGACGATTATGAAACTGTAAAAAACACAGTAATAGCTATAAAATCCGAAGTTGATAGCGGTAAGGAACCGCTTCGTGTTCCTTGCCACAACGATTCTCTTATCGGAAATTGGGTAATTGACGGCAATGGAAAGCTATTTTTGATTGATTGGGAATACAGCGGAATGAATGAGCCAATGTGGGATTTATCTTGTCTGTCTATAGAGGCAAACTATAGTTATTGTGAAGACGAAGCACTTCTTAAAGCCTACTACGACCACGAGGAAAAAGAAGCTGGAACAGAAGAAAGAAAACGATTTATCGCGTCAAAGCTGTATGTGGATTATCTTTGGACTTTGTGGGGATTGACAAGAATCCCTTTTGACGGTCAATTCATGCAGGAGTATGCTGACGGCCGTTATTCAAGATTGAAGAATAATATTGATGCCTACAAAAAGCTGTAGTAATTGAACTTGGAGGTAAGATTATAAATGATAGCAGGAATACTAGCAGGTTTAACATGGGGGCTTGAAACTCTGATATTAGGTGTAGCATTGGCCATGTCACCATTTGCAGCAACAGAACAAGCCGTTTTTCTCGCTCCATTTGTGAGTACATTTATCCACGATGCCTGCTCATCTATTTTCTCATCCCTTTACAACATGATAAGAGGAAACACAAAAAAAGTAGGTCAAGCGCTTAAGACAAAAAGCGGAAAATATGTAATATTAGCCGCCGCAATAGGCGGTCCTGTAGGAATGTCAGGATATGTAATGTGCGTTGCCAATTTAGGTGCTTCAGTAGGCGCTGTAGCCTCCGCCATATTCCCGGCTATAGGTGCTGTATTAGCATATTTCTTTTTAAAAGAAAAAATGCAATGGTATCGTTGGATTTTTCTCATACTGACCATGCTCGGAGTATACGGTCTTAGTTACTCACCCGAGGTAAATATTGCAAATTTCTGGGTAGGCGTGCTAGGCAGTCTGATGTGTTCATTTGGCTGGGGAATTGAAGCAGTTATTCTAGCTAAAAGTCTCCAGAATCCTGAACTCACTGATGAAATTGCGCTTCAGATCAGGCAGACAACCAGTGCGTTGGTATATGGAATTGTAATACTTCCTATATTACGAGGCTGGAAATTCACCACTAGCCTTTTCACAAATACCGGCTTATTGCTACCAACAATTGCTCTCGCTGCATTATTTGCGACAGCATCCTACCTGTTCTATTATAAAGCCATTTCACAAATTGGAGCATCTAAATCAATGGCGCTAAATGTAACATATGCCGCCTGGACAATAATTCTTACTGTAATCCTCTTTAGAAACACCAGTGTATTAAATCCATTAACCATACTCTGCACCATAGTTGTACTTGTGTTTAGTGTACTTGCTGCTGCCGACTATAAAGAGCTAATAAAAAAGGAATGAACACTCATTCCTTTTTTATTTGTCCTAATATTTCCCTATATTTACTTTGTGTTTTTTCTCTACTGCCTTTGTCATTACTGTCCATCCACCCTCCATAGAAAAAGTGTACAGAAATCGTATCTCGCTCTATTTTTTCTTCACAGCTCATGTAATCATACGGATGAAATACACTAGATGGATATACCGTCATATCATTTACAATCTGAAGTGTATTATCAATCCTCATTCCATGGCGTATGAATGGCACGGTCTCATACAGTCCATTTGTCTCTGTGTTCAAGGAACCATCCTCCATTACAAACGGAAATTGCACCCGATAATCCAACATCTCCTTAATCATTGGATGCTGTGGAACAGCTCCAATTCCTCCCCCAGAGTTAATGTTGCCCCATTGCTCCACCCCTACAAATCCTTTGTTATAAAGTAGTCCATCAAGAGATTTTAATAATTTAACATCAGTATCAAGATACACTCCTCCATACTGATACAATATTTCAAGCCTTGCCACGTCCGTAACAAACCCAAACCGTTGCATTTCCGCAGCCTGCCGAGTATAAAGATACTTACTCACATCATAATTGCTTTCATCCCATCTTCTTATTTCATAGTCAGGGCACAAGATGGCCCAACTCTCCATACACTCCTTTAAAAAGTCAGGCATATCTTTTTCACCAAACCAGCAATAATGAATAATCTTAGGGATTTCCTTTTTTAACCCATTCTCCATCCTCTGCATCATGGGGATAATATAACAGTCAGAGTTGTTTAGGGCTTTTATCCGGTTTAAACTCTCAATAACAGAATAAAACTTGCTATTTGTAAGAAGAATAACTACATTTCCAGTAATTCCATCAAATATGTTAGGAGTATGTATTTCATATTCAAAACGCCCAATCTTAACGATTTTGCCACTTTTTCTTTTGTCAGCATCCACATAGCATTCAACATAATCATAAAGCCCGTATTTATCAATCATATAAGGAACAACTATTTGCCCAATCATGCCTGCCCCATACACAAATACGCGACTATTAGTACTTTTTATTCTGTTGGCTAATTCCTGATATTCTGACACTTTAAGATTCATATGTAAGCGACGCCATCCTCTAAGTGATCACTACTTATTCTCACTATTCTCTTCACGAAGGTTCTTAAGAGTCTCATTGATAAGTGTTGAACTAGTACCTTGTGTATATGGGAAGTAAATAATCTTAACTCCAACCTCATCAAACTGTTTCTGATATTCTTCCCACTTAGGTGACCCATACCAGTCATCGCCCACAAACATCACATCAAATCTTAGCTTCTTCCAGGCTTCAAACTTATCCATTGTTGTCTGCGGAATTGCTGCATCCACGCACTTTATATTACGAACAATTTCCAGACGTTCCTCAAATGGAATAACTGCACGTTTATGCTTATATGCAACAAGTTCGTCAATAGTAACACCCACAATCAATTTGTCACACATTGCCTTTGCATTTCTCAGCATATTGAGATGTCCCACATGAAACAAATCATAAACTCCAGTAGTATACCCTATAACCACATTACCACCTCCATTCTTTTGCAAAATATTTCTCAGTAAACATGTTCATATTCAAAAACATCCATAGAATCTGATATCCAATCTTCAGATTCTTGCATTCTTGAATAAGATAATCCAATGTACATCCCCTCATCCATGGCTGTATTCCATACTCTTTAAGCTTCTCAACAGTATGGCGCTCCCAATCCTTAAGCGGAACTGGAAATCCCTCTTTTTTGCGCTCTATAACCTCTGCAGGAAGATACCTGTATGAGTACTTTCTCAAAAGATATTTCGGTATATCCAGAACCTCACTATAACTACCCTGGGTATAATCTATAGCTCTCTTCTTATCCTCTTTAGATTTCCACCGAAGTTTCATATCATAGGGCACTTGACCATATGAGAATTCAACAAGCTTATGATCCAAAAATGGCACTCTTGCCTCAACTGAGGCCAACATTGTAGTTGTGTCTACTCTCTGAAGAAGCCCCTTAACATGGTACTTATGGAAAAACCAAAAAACGTCATATTCACATGGATTATCCTTAAATCTTGCTTTTACGATCCGGTCAAATCTCTCCCTCCTATTCCCTGACAGGTTACAGTTATCTCTGATGTATCTGGGGACATATTCATATCTGTCAATAAAATAGTCGTAAAAATCTCTATCCTCGCTCTTCTTATCTATATTTTTATAATCAAACGGCGACCTAAATATTCGTCCGTACCCACCAAGAAGTTCGTCTGCCCCCTCTCCAGAAAGAACGACCGTTATTTTCTTTTTTAGAACCCTTGACATATGAGCCAGTGCAATTTCATTGGGAACACCAAGTGGAGCATCTCTGTATCCAACAACTTCGGGAAGCATACTAAAATACAACTTTTCGTCCATCAGTATCTTATGGTGCGTTGTATCATACTTTTTCGCCACCATATCGGAATAAGGAAACTCATTCCACTCAGGAAAGCCAATAGTATACGTGTTCAAAGTATCTTTTTTATTCTTAGCAGCTATGGCGGTAAGAAGACTAGAATCTACGCCACCGCTTAAATAAGTCCCTAGAGGTACATCTGCTATAAGCCTCAGCTTGACAGCTCTTTCAAACTCCTTTCCAAATTCCTCCAATATATCGTCTTCACTCCGATGGGATTCCATTAGCATACTGTCCGGAACATCCCAATACCTATGACATTCTATCGCCATGTCATCAGCAATAACCAGATATGTTCCTGATTCTACCTGCTGAATATTCTTAAAAAGTGTAAAAGGCTCCCTAACGTACCTGTATGCAAAATAATCATCAATGGATTCTTCGTCAAGTTCGGCTTTTACAAGCCCAGAGTTCAAAATGCCTTTAATCTCTGAAGAGAACACCAACACATTATCATCAATATAATAGAATAATGGCTTTATCCCCAATCGATCGCGACATAAAAAGAGCTTATTTTCACATGTGTCATATATTGCAATGGCAAACATCCCATTGGCGTTTCTGATAAACTGCTCAAGTCCATATTGTTCAGTATAAGCAAGAATCACCTCTGTGTCTGATGTGGTATGATACTCATATCGAGTGTCATTTCTAAGCTCTTGATAATTGTATATCTCGCCATTAAATACAATAATGTAACGGCCGGAGTTTGACATCATCGGCTGAGTTGATCTTTCATTAGTATCAATTATGCTTAGTCTTCGGTGTCCCAAAGCCAAATGCCCATCCTCACTCATCCACACCCTCGCAGCATCAGGTCCCCTGTGAGCCAAAGAAACATTCATCTTTTCAACCCTATTTTCCAAAGACACTACTTGCTTCAAATCATAAATACCATTTATTCCGCACATAGTCCTCACCTACCGTTGGTCAAACTCTAAATTTCACAACAACATACACGATACAATCGGATCTTTTAATATCGGATTATAAAGAACTTCTCTTACTTCTTCCTTAACAGACTTATCACTGCCCATCACTTCTATGGTTTTGAATTCTTCCCCCGTATAAGTTCCCCAATTCCTTATGGGTGTAATGTAAACCCTGTCCACTCCTAGACGCTTACCCATAGCAATAAAATCAGGGATTTCCTTATAATTCTTCATTTGAACACACATGTTGATTTGAAAGAAATAAAGTTCTCCTTTTCTTCTCATTTCAGAGAGGAATTCCAGATTTCCCATCAGATTATTCCATGTATTCATGTTATGGCTCCTACGTAATTGATCATATGTTTCTTTTGTGGCAGCATCTATTGATACCGTTATAGACAGTTTATCGTATATACCACGAAGTTTTTGAAAAGCATCCCTATCAAGCAATGTTCCATTAGTTCTTAAATCAAGCGTCTTTCTATTTGAAGCATTTTTGAACATAAGATCTTTATATGTCTGACTAAAAAAAACTTCTCCCTGTCCGCCAAGTAACAGGCGATCCACATTATCCAACCATCCCGAGTCAATTATGCTATCCTTTACCCTTTCAATTCTCTCTTTCTTTTGGCCGCTTTCTACACATACCTCATTTCTACATGAAGCACAGTATAGATTACAAGTTCTATCTATCCCTATTTCCAGATAGCTTGCATAGGGCTGAATCTCTTCGGAATAGTCTAGTCTATTTGTTGTTGGCTCCGACTCAGTCTTTAAATGCACACAGTTGAATTTATTGCAAAACGAATATGTTCTATTAATCATAGATAATCTGAAAATTTTAAGATTTATTGAATTCCAGATTTCATCTAAAGTACTGCTTCCCAGATTTCCAATCTCTTCCCCCCAGTCAGAGCAGCAGGTATGCACCGAAAACCTTGAGCTAATCTGCAAATTCCAGAAAGGCTGAGTGCAAACATACTCATCTAGCATAGGATCATACATGGTCTTCTTCATCATTGCAGAAGGTAACCCAGGTATTCCTGGCAATCCTTTTCTGTCAAGCAGCAAAAACAAATCCTCTCCCCAAACATAGTCTCTGTTATAAACATACTCATCTGGTAAGTCAGCAGCCAGACCTCTCTTATCAAAGTCACACAGAATCAGAATGTTTTTATCACTCAATTCTGAAGGAATGCCTTCTTCATAATTATCTCCAATATCCAGATCTTGAAAAATGTACAAAAAGTCTTCTTTATACTTTCCACTACCTTGAATGTATATTCTTCTTTTCTTTATCTTTACATGTAAATCTTCTACTTCACTTTCGCCAAGCACTGCCCGCTCTTCGCATTTGTAAAACCTGCTTTTCGAATATACGTATGTAGCCCCTTTAATAAGGTCTGCCAGCCACAGATAGACATCTCTATGCTGCTGCATAGCGACAATAACATTTATCTTTGCATTTTGGTCTCTTTCCAAAAGTTTTTCCAAAGGCAAAATAATAATTCCATCCAAGTTGTTCCCTATCTTATTTTTATCTCTATCTATAAAAGAGTTAATCTTCACTCCTTTTCGTTCAAGTATCTTCTTGCAGATACTTCCCCAGTTTCCCGCACCGTATATATATAATTCATCATAATCATGAAAAAAATCACTTTTAATCTCTTCGTAAAAGAGCATTTAAACCAATCTCCCTTCTCAGGCGC